>Ga0247611_10007317_pt1 | contig 13904 bp, 14 predicted proteins | sample 177DNAGHGhighgp2_FD_192422 | JGI IMG/M metagenome (GOLD analysis project Ga0247611, IMG submission 192422) | Sheep rumen microbial communities from Palmerston North, Manawatu-Wanganui, New Zealand - 1770 DNA GHGhigh gp2 | ecosystem: Host-associated > Mammals > Digestive system > Stomach > Rumen...
CGGATATGGTGTTGGGGTATAAGAACCGCTAATACCAACCACGGTATGTTCGACGTCAAGCACCTTCTGGGTGAGTTTACCTTGCCCGTCTAAGGCGGTGAACACTTATACCTTACCACCTCCGCTAGTATTATTATATCAGATTTAGATAATTTGTAAAGAGCCTTTTCGTGTTCACGCTGTCAAAGAACAAACGCTTACATAAGAATGCGTCGTGTGCCAGGAGTAAGTTCATATCTCTTCGCCACTGCCTCACAAGGTTAAAATCTTGAATGGCGAAGCTTGAAAAATCAAGCGTGGTTACCTTATCATAGGGCTTTCCCTTGAACTTAATTATATACATGTCGCTATCATTCCTCATAAGCTGATATATATTATTTTCAAGCTTCAGGAATGTCATATGTCTTGACCCTCTAGGAGGGCTTGCTACCCATTCATTATTAAAATCATCGGCCCCGTTATTCTCAAAGTTATATGACTTATCGCTATCCGTAGATATGGCATATAAAATAGTTGTTTCATATCCTGACGTTGCTTTGACCTGTTTAACTCTCTGTAATATCCAGGGCTTATCTTTCGGACTTATGAACTTCGCCTTTTCATCCTTGAATATATACGGAGTTATTCCCCACGCTATGAAGAACGGATTATATATAGTTTCCGTATTTCCGGATAAAATTATCCTCGTGGAAGACTTGAAAGCCTTTCCTATCTCTCTGTCAACTGATGCATAGAGCGAATTAAAGAGCTTAGGCTCCTTATCAGGATCCGTTATAATGCTTCCAAGGTATTTAGATCTGTCTTTAGGTAAAAACTCATCATACAGTATTGTGCCTACGTTATCGAAAGGCTTAGACTTGTATTTACTTTCAAGGGATAAGCCCATAGCATAGCCGCAATGTCTCGGGGTCTCTTCTCCGTCAAGCAATATAAAATAATCTCCTGCCTTATATTCTATGGATATTATTTTAAACTCTGTATACTCATTTATAAGTTTTATGGCATTTGAAAAATAATCCTTGCACGTCTCCATCATCTCGTCCCGGGTGCGGCGCAAATATATCCATTTGAACCCGTTAAGCAGGAAGTCAAAAATAAGAAAACACGCTATATTTGTAGACTTTCCTATGCTGCGGGAAGACGTGACCATCATTATAGGCTTGTTATAAGTGAGCATGTTCTTTATGCTCCAAAAATTATCATCCTTATTTATTTGGCCAAGGTATTTATAAACGTTCGACACGTCATGGCAATTATTATCGTAACTCATGAAAATGTCCTCTCGTAATAATCTTGTGCGTTTTCTTCTACTGTTTTATTTAAATCTATATCACATATAGGTATTATGTTACCTATCGGCATATATTCCCTAAATGTTTTATGATACCATGGGCTTGATGCCCCTGGGGTAGAACTCGTATGTGCTCCCATGGGTCCCGTTATGAAGATTTTTCTACAATAATCATTTCCGCCTATGGGGACTATATTCCACTTCCATACATCAGCGTCAACAAGATGCTGATATTCTCTCACATAAGCCGGGGATTTAGATAAATATGTTATATCATAGTCAGAAGGCAAGTGAATATGTATATCTAAGCTGTAATTCTCCATAAATTCATGATATCTAAATCCTGACATGTTATTGTCTTCTAACGCCAATGTGAATGGGTGATATTCATATTGTACTTGCCCCATTGATTGATTGTGAGAGTTATACATAGTACCCGTTCCTAATCTTGTTGAAGGATTCAATATAATTGACTGGCTCGGATACGGGAGCCATATATGTATTTTATTATATAAATCTAATAATTTCTGCCAAACGCTCTCGGTTAAATCTGCAGCATAAGCTTCAATATCGGACGGAAAGGGGAGCCATATAGGCCCGTAAAATCTCGTCCTGGTATTCTTGTCATTAAAATAACTAAATGTTTTCATGCTCTGGGTAGGCTCATTGTATTGCTGTATCCCATAAAATCCCCCGCAAAACAGGTTTATAATGTCGTGCATTTTAGGATAAGTAAAAAGGCTCATGTAATATGCGTCATTGCCTTTGGCCAAAGTTGGATAGTAATAATGGCTTGTATAGGCTATCTCCCTGTCCCCAGGATTATGCCCGCTACCCCATCCGAATATAACGTCGAGCTGGTTCCAAAGTGGAAACATAATATTTTGATTTTTAAGGGAAAGGTGATTAAACTTTTCCTGATTTGCAGCGGGTTTATTTGAGCGATCTATTTCAATATTTTGAATAACCCCCTCTTGAGGGGGGTTTATAAGAATATTCACATTTTCAGAACCTGGACTATATGCTGAAGCCGGATAATTGCAATGCATATAAATATCAAGGGCATTATAGCCCTCTCCACTCTGATAATGTCTATTAAGTTTCCTCGTCCCGCTCTGCCAGTGTCCCCTCATTTGCCTTTGCCTTCAATTGTATCAATACATCTCTAACCTTAGCCGGTACTGGTATACCCATTCCCGCCGCATTTTCCAATATAGATATTCCCTCATTTGCGAGATAGAAGAAAATTGTCATAAGTCTAATAATGCCGCCTTCTTTAATTATGTAAACGTCAAGGATGTTCGCCATTCCTACTATAACCAACATCCCTATCTTCTTAACGATCCCCTTTGAACCTTCCTCGCTTGAAAGTCTTTTCTCCATGCAAGCAAAAATAATACCGGATATATAATCAACAATCATAAATGCCAAAAGGGCATACATGGGTCCGTCTACCGGTCCGAATACACTCCCCACGACAGCCCCAAGGAATACCGCTATACACTTTATATCAATTTCCCACGTGTTCATTTTCCCTTCCTTAACATAAGCACGATAGTTTCAAAGTTATTTTCCTTGATAATATCGCTTACTTCGTTTAAAATCCGGGTTTTGCTTCCGGTTATCTGCTCCGAATGAGGTTCTAAAACTTCCTTGTCTGTCCTCTCAAAATATGTTAAAGATGCCGTGTAATTTTCCATATCCCTTTACCTCTTCTTTATATTATTAACTGCCGCCTGGACTTCTGTGTAATTATACCCGGCGTCCGCTATTCTCCTTTTTCTTTCCGCACCGTTTCCCCATTTTCCGTCAATGACTTCTTGGGCAATCTGCGCCACGCTCTTCCTGCCTGTGTCCGTTATCGTTTTATCAGTGACTACGACTACATGATGCCCTTCTTTAAGAAGTATATCGCCTATTTCAAGGTTATCCATAGTCATAGTATAATCTTTCGTATAGAAAAAGTCAACCATATTTGTTTTTGCAAGCGCATCTTTCAACGTGCGTGTCGTGCATGAATTGCCTGCGGTCACCATATACTTCTCCGGAACGCCTGCATACATGCATGCCAGTGTTACAAGCGCCGAACAGTCAGTATCCACTTTCATGACTGCCTTTCCGGGGTCATAACCTGCATACCTTACGTGGTTAAGGAGAGAATTTCTATTGTTTTGATCATAGCCTATATTGTCATTCCCTGCAGCCCGCCTCATGCATTCAGCCACCTTCATCCTCTGTATTTTATTCTTGAACCTTATAACGCATGTCCAGCCGTTAGAGTACCAATCACGGGTGCATACTTCTTTTTGTGTCTGGTCTCCAGATTTATTGCCTTTAGTCTTGCCTGTCTCTCCTATTGATGCGTGAGTTATCTTTATCTTCATGATTGTTCCTCCTCCATGAAATATTTAATATTCAATATTATCATTATGTCGTCAAAATGCGGGTCAGAAGTGTCGAGCTCTACCCAATACCCTCTAAAGTTTATATCTGCTAACACGTCCCCTGCTGCTGCGCCTGCGTTATAAGAGGCGACTTTATTTATCTCTGGGTATGTTATGGAAAAATGCTGGTCATCGAACCAATGCCAATCCTCGTATAAATTGGTCGTCTTTATGAACCAGTGTTCTATATCATTCACTCTTTCTCCGCTTACGGGGTCATAAGCATATTCTAATCCAAGCACAATCTGGATTCTGCCGGTTGTCATCGTGTTAATATCTATGTCATCCAGATAATATCCGGTTTTGTTTTTTGCCCCTATCTTATATAGAGCATTTGCGCACTCGGCGTATATAGTCATCACTATAAGTTCGCCTATTTTCTCCCTGGCCCCATAGTCTCCATTTTCATCTATCGGGATCCCGTACCAGCTTTGTTTGGTAACTGTAAGTTGAGGGCACATCTGGGATCTTATATCATAAGGCGTCTTGGCAATAGCGTCTGCAACATATTCCCCTTTAGTATACCTCCCCATTGTTAACATGTCTATCTCGTTGACCTGCATATTGCTATAATTCTGTGAACCGTTTATAGGCAATATATAGGGCGTTACGTGTTCTTCTGCCCCAAAAAAGTGCTGAACTTTATCCATCTCGTTTGCCTGTGCCGGGGTATAGGGCAGTACTTTTATAGGGACATCTTCCCAGGTGTCGTCTCCAACATCTACACTATCTAATGACATTCGTAAGAATGAGCAATAGCCATATACGACATTATCCCCTGCGACATTAAGCATAAAGTTCCTCAATCCAGACATATTATTAATGTTTCGTCTGGTGGTATATGGGTATGCTATCGGCGCTATACCTTTGAACTCAAAATTAAAATGAGGTGATGCGTCCGATCCTGTCTGGCTAACGTTGACGCTAGGGGTGTCGCTATCCGATAGAGTAGCGCCTGCGGTTATAACCGGGGTAGCCCCTGTTTCACCCTGGGGACCCTGAACACCCTGAATTCCCTGTATTCCCTGCTCTCCTCGAGGTCCCTGAACACCCTGTATACCCTGGGGACCCTGCTCACCGGTATCTCCCTTCTCCCCCCTTATGTTATAAAATGTCATGTCAAAATGCGGCTCTTCATCTGTGCCGCTCTTTGTGACATTAACATGAGGCTCCGGGTCCGTAGCATCATCCTCAATGTCTGCGCTTATGCTTATCTCCGGAACGATTATCTCAGCATCGCCCCAAAACGGATTTTTGTTCTTCGGGTTTACCCCATAATTATATCCCTGTGGTGAAACGTCTCTCTGGCTCATATGTCATATACCCCCATAAATACTGTGTCAATCCTGGTTTCTAACCATGCCCATGCGTCTGTGTTTTCTATAAACTGCTTAGCATTTTCAAGTATTATAGCGATCTGTCCGTTCCGTCCTGTGTTTACCTCCTGCGAAAGACCTTCCCTTTCTCCGCTCGTGTGCCTGCTGTCAGATCCTGTATTTGTATTAGTACCGGCTTTTGTTGTAGCGTCCTCATGCGTATTGCTTTTAGTCTGGCTATTGCTTCCACTGCCTGAAACAGTCTTTTCGTCCGTGTTTGTCCCAGTAGTTCTATCCGTTACATCGCTTTCAAAGCTTATACTGTTGCTGCTTGAAACGCTTGTATCGTCGCTCTCAGTCGTCCTATTCTCCGACCCTGTGCCGTCCTGCTCGGTAGCCGTTGACCACTCAAGCAATACATCCGATATGTTCTTTGTAGCATACCATGGATCTTGTCCGCTATATAACGTTTGCATAGGCAAAGCCCTGCGCAAGGTCTTTGTGTCTCCCTTGTCATAGGTTTCGCTATCCCTGTCAGTGGTTGAACTGCTTGAACCTGTCGTCGTATCATCCTGATCTTTTGTACGGCTCTCAGACTTTGTATATGTAGCTTCTGTCGCTTCTGTTTCCGAATGCTGACCTGTAATAGTGTCGTGAGCTTCTCCATTGTTACTTACAGTCTCGGATACAGTCAGATGTCTCGTAGTTGCAAGACTGTCCTGTGTGCTGTCTGTTTCATTATCGTATCTCTGCATCTCGCGATACTGTGTGACAAGCCAATCATAATCAGATATACCCGGCTCTATTCTTAAAAGCTGCTCATAGTGTTTGTATTCTTTTTTAAGAAGCCTGGAAAACCAGAGGGCAAATTTGTCGTCGTTTGCGACGTGCCTGTCCTGGTACCAATCATATATAACCTCGCGTAAGTCTGCCGGTATGATTGTAGGATACGTATAACCCTCATCAATTATTTGTCTGAATGTCTTCGTCATCTGTACCCTCCTGGTCCGGCTGCTGATCCTTCTTCCTATTTGCCTCTACGGTTATATTAGTACCGAATATCCGATTTACATCGTCAAGCCCTTCTTGAATATAGGGCAATATATTATCTATTGCAAGGTTTGTGTATTCATCATTTACTGATAGTTCCGCTTGTATGAGATTCTCGCCTTTCTTATCTATCTGGGAATTATTATCTATACCGCAAAGTTCACGGTACTTCGCCTCATACCATTCTATGAGCGCTGTTATAGCGTTAAGATTATCGCTATTTGTTACCAGCGGTAAAACGCTGATCTTATCTGCCGGGAATATACCACTGGAAACAATGTATTCTTCATTATTATCCCTCTTCTTGAAGTACTCCTGAACCGTGGGCAAAACGCTTTCTTCTGCCACTACGATATACGGATTTTTGATGTTTTTCCTGCAAACGTCAAGCGTTCTCATGGCGTCCGATATGGCTTCAGAGAAGAATATAGTTTGATTTATGAACGGAAACCTTGTGGGGTTTTCCCATACAAGGACGCCTTTTAAATTAGACGACGGCCCCGCTCCATTTGTTTTGTTAAGAAAAGCAAGTTCGTCGCTTCCATGGATATAGGTGTCAACAGACTTATTGAAAACTCCATTACGACTATATACCCAAACGTTGCCGATATCCCCATATACATTAAATCCGGATCCACTAGGGGCACAAGGCAAGGCCATAAGTGCGCCGTCCTTTTCAAAAAAACATACGCACGCATACCACAAAAGGCTTTCAAGTACAACCCTCTCCCTTACTGTATCCGGAAGCCCCCTGAGCCTGTACCGACCAAGGGCGTCTTGAACTTTGATATTGAATGTGTTTATGAACTGGATCCGGTTCTTCATGGACGCCAGTCTTTTCTTTGACGCTGCTCCTACTTCACCAGCGTATAGATATATGCAAAAATTGCCGTCATACCACATAATATTATCGCTCCTATAATCTCAGTCATGTCCGTTACCTCCCTGTTGCAAATACTATAACATAAAATGCGTCACGTTGCAATAGGGTTGTCAGAATAATGTGAATTATCAGGCTTCACGTGCCATATTCTCACGCCGCTGGAAATCTGGGCGCTTATCCCGTCACACCACCACCTAGGCAGCTTTCCAACCGTTATGCCTGCTTCTATATAGTTAAACTTTTGTCTGTTTGTAAAATCGCTCGCTTCAACATTTTTTGTCGCCTTATATCCATACATGGTAAGAATTTTGTCTATTCTCGCAAGGTCAAGTTGAGAGTATTTGTACCTATAAACTATACAGCCATTCCCGTATACGTCTCTGAATAAATCCGCCGAAAACGGGAATTGTACAGTAGGCTTGTAAACCCTTGTAGCTACTCTGTATCTCTGGAACTCTTCCCGCCTATCAAGCTCGTATCTTGCAAATGCTAGATCGTACTGCCTGCCATAAGCCTGTTCCAGCTGATGCGCTCCAAACCCAAAGGATGCTGCTGATCCGATTCCGGCTCCCGCTGCCAGGGCCAGATTCCCCGATAGTAACGGAGATGCTATATTAGATAATGCATTGGAAGCCGATCCCCATATTGCCTGGGCTTTATTAAGGGCTATGTCGCCGGTGGTAGCATCGAGTTCAAATGCTATTCGCTTCATATTCTGATTGTGTTCAAGCTGCGTTAATGCCTGTCCGGTTGCACCTTCATATACAAGTGGGACCTGTTTCCAGGGCATACCCTCGACTGCGCTATTGAAAAAGCCTTCTAAAGTATCATCGCCGTTAAGCGTCTTGAATCTGAAGTAAGGCTTTCCGTCTGTCCTGGGGTCCCCGACATATCTTAAATGGGGGTTCGTTTCGCCTGTTTCAAATATCTGATAGGGGGCATATTCACATTTTGCCCCTCCGGCGCACACTATCCCATAAGGGGTATAGCTGCTATACATGAGCTTTTTGTTTTTTACGTTTGCATATTCGTAAGGAATAGATATCGTTTGCACAACATTAGACCCTACCATTTTCGATATTACCCCGTGAGTGTTTCCGTTATAGTCAGGAGTTACATATCCAAGCGGCATAACAACCTGGGCAGTAACGGACCCGTTTATACCAAGGTCGTTAGCGGCTTGAAGCCCTTCCCTTATGTGAGTATACTGGACATTAAAAAGCTTTGTATGGCTCTCGCCTGCAATAGGTACATTCTGCAGGGGGGTGTCCTGGTAAAGCTCATAATCCGTCTCATCATTGTTTATAACCGTGCTGGGTACTGTCACACTTTTCCCTGTTACGGCATCCTCATAAGTTATACCTTCATGAGTAGTTGAACCGTCTCCCATAGTTTCAAGATCAAGTGTTGACTTTACAACCGTTATGCAAACTGGTCCGGCTCCCTGTTTAGAAGTCACAAGCTCCAGTGGGGAAGACGGAGACATATAGGGGTCTTCCTCGACCCATTCTCCATAACTGTCACTCGCTACATGAACGCGGCTCGTTATACCGTCTAGTATGTGAAGCGCTGCTGGACCTCCTGCCGAAGTAAGATAATCCGGGATAAGCCCCACTCTTACGACGTCTGTCGTTAACATATTTATCCCGTCTACAAAATAATACCAATCTTCTACTCTACAATAATCTGCATTTTTAATACTATCATAAGAAGCAACCTTTAAGTCTATATATGGAAGTCCACGATTTTGCAATATCTGTAAAGGCTGTAAATCTATATGTGTGAATGTGTCAAGCAATGCCGGGCTGTCCGGTATATTAAGAGTATTAAATCCTGTATTTAGATATAATCTGCAAGTATAAGACATAATATGCCTCCTCGTTCATAATTTGTTCATATTCATTTTACAGTGTGTTAATAAGAATGTCAAGGTTTGTATATATTTATGGGGCATAATAGTATTGTCAGAACAAAACAGGTGCAAAAAAATGAAAGGAGTATTGACATGAATAAAGAGGCTGATATACTAGTAGTAGACGACATTGAAGTCAACGGAATGGGTTCTATCAATTATCTTACAGATCTGTACAAAGAGGTTCATGAGATCCACATAACCGTAGACGACGAGGACGACGCAAGGGAGCTGGAAGATCCACATTTCAGAGAGTTCGTCATAGAAGATATACAGAAAGGACGGACCAGACCCAAGTACTCACTCTTTAAGGTCATCACTATGGGAGACAAAAAGCTCGTAGGATACTTTAAGAGACTCGAACCGGCGATAGCCAGGGCAGCGAATTACGAGCACGAGTACGATCGCGATGTAGCAATAGTACTTATACACTACTATCAGATATAAGGAGAGACAGCTATGACAATAAGACAGGAGTATGAAAGGCTTTTATCGAAGTATAACAGGACCATAAATAGAGCCAGGAAAATGGGGCTTGATTTAGACTATGGGTATACTCCTGTTAAAAATCCTACACGGGCAAGTATCAAAAGGCTTGCCCGTATAGTAGCAAAGGCAGAGGGACAGGCATGGGCTACCAGAGAGCTTAGCAAGTCCAAAAACCCTCTTGTAAGGGATATAATATCAGAAGAATCTCATAAAGAAGATATAGACATACCTAACATGGCTGATATTATCATAAGCAATTTTAGAGCAGAGATAGATAAGCTTTTTAAAGAAAACTACGTCATTTTACCGTCAAATAAAAAGCCGTATCGTGGAACCAGCGACAGTTATCATATATATCTTGAAGAGCAGAACAGTAAATTGGAAGACTTTCTTGAAAATGCACTGAAAAAGGACGGAAAGCAGACGATAGCACGCAGGATACAGGCAAAGGGACTTTTACTTGCAGCGGCTATGGATAACCTTGTATATAACTTATATTCTTATTTAGAGCACATGGGTAAGGATTATACAGATGAGACGTATTATGAGGAACTTATACAAGGATATTTAGAGCAGGATTAAGCTATAGGGGGGAGACATGAACAACACCGTCATATCACACATCGGAAACGATGTGATAGTCAAAGAGACTAAAAAAGGCAAAATAACATATGATATTATGACAAACGAAGAACTTCCTGATTATTTCTCTACTGAGTTTTTAAACTTCGACGAAAACGGGATAGTGTGGGTGTCAGACTTACGGGCATATGGAGACAGCATCATAAATCTCCTGTATGACATGGGATATACAGACGTAACAGGAGAGAACCCTGCAATAAAAGAGATGCGTTCAAAAACGTTTAAGTACGTCATGGAAGTCCGAGGAAATATTTATGTAATACATATAAAAAGGAACAAGTTCAGTTTGTCTATCTACAATGTCAATAATCTGTTATTAAACTTATCAGACGAGGACATAATAAGCACATGGGGATACTATCATACATACGACGTCATGGAACATGCAGCAAGCAAGAGGGCTGAAGACGTCAAAAGGGCTATGGAAGAAAAGAAAATTTACGATCTTCATAACCTCGTCGATGCTATGTACAACGGAATTGATTCATTAGGTGGGTTCAACGCCAAGCACACTCCATTCACTTTATCTATGCTGGCGTCGAGGATATGGAGACAGACGCAGGGATTTGGGTTTAACAATCCCATGCTTACAGACTGCAAGGAATACACAGCGCCCAACGGCGAAACCCTCGCGGACTATATAAGGAAAAGTTATCATGGAGGGTGGAACTACTGTACCGACAAACCATATGAGCAATACAAAGGTAAGTATGGTAAGGTATATGATGTAAACTCCGAATATCCCTATGTAATGCTTAACAGGCCAATACCTTACGGCAAACCAGCATTTTTTAAAGGTGCTATCCCTGATAATATAAAAAATAACGACAGGTATTATTATTATGTGAGAGTAAGGCTTATTTTTAAGCTGAAGGAGGGGAGTTTTCCGTTTTTAAGTAAAAAGGAAGATTTTTTATACAGGTTCAATGGATACTTGAAGAACAGTAATATAGAATATACAGACAATAACGGGAACCGTATATCTACCGGAACTATCATAGGACTGGACGGAAAGCCGCAGAGGACATTCCCCGAGTTTGTACTGTCAAAAACAGACTATGAAATGGCTAAACGTCATTATGATATAATAGAAGAGGAGGTACTTGACGGGGTATATTATAGGACAACCAAATATATGTTCAAGTCTTTCATTGAAAAATATTATGACATGAAAAAAAGCTGCCGTGAGACCGGAGACAAAGCAGGCGCTATGTTTGCAAAAATGGTTATGAACTCCGTGAGCGGGACACTAGGGAAAAGGGCAATATACACCAATATATTATATGAAATGGGGGAGGACGGGCTTAAACATAACATAGTAGAGAACTTTAATAATTCTGCATGTTACATCCACATGGCAAGCGCTATCCTTTCATATGGAAGAGAGTATGTTTATGAAGCAGCCTGCGCTAATTATGATAATTTTTTGTATTCCGATACTGACAGCATTCATATATTGGGAGACGAAGTAAAGGGCATAAAGATAGACAATACAGAGATAGGAGCATGGAAGGTAGAGCATGAGTTTGATAACGCCAGATATTTTAAGAATAAGGCGTATGTATTAAAAACACGTGATATGGGATATAAAGTGACCATAGCAGGAATGGAGCATAACTTTTGTCGCCTTGTACAAGATATACTTAACACGGAAAAGCTGGATCCGGAACTCGACGTGTGGAGGTTCGCTACCGACTGTTATTTTGGCAAATACGGTCCGGCGGAGATAATATCGCATACAAAGCGAGAGATGGACGACGACAGCTATACGGGGCTTGTTAAAAGGGTCTCTGAGTTTTACGACCTTGAGCATTTTATAAAGGACATATCGGAAACAGACGACAGGGTAAGTATATTGGCTTACATACAGTATCCGTCAGGGTGGACATACTGCGATAACTTCGAGATAAAATATGCTATGTCATGGTTGACATTAAACTTATAGTATGGTATCATATGTTGAGAGAGGAGGGAAACGCCATGGACAACAACGCTAAATTCAACGAGATAAAAGCAGCTATAGTTGAGGCCATGAAAAATCCAGATACCATGGAAGCATCTATGGGAGACGTTCTCAAAACATTAGAAGCGGATTATACCGCATATGAGACATTTATTGACAAGTACGAGAACGCCGAAAAAAGGATTCGTGACCTGCAGGACACCAACCATAAGCTGTTTTTAGCCCAGACGGGTGAGCCGGATCAGCAGGAAGAAGAAACCCAGGAAGCAGCAACCGGTATAGAAGTAATAAACGAGTTTATGGAAAAAATCAAAAAAATGTCAGAATAGGAGGTAACAAAATGTCGGGAATTTCAGATGTTTCAAGGATCACAAACACAGAGTTCTGGGACATGGCTAGGAGATTTTCTCCCTCGTTCGCGTCCCATACAGCGGAAGGAACGTCCGTAGAGTTCAATGAAAAGGGATACGAGGCTATAAGGTATTCCGATAGCAATGTACTCAATGAGTTTTTCGGGATCTCAATGAAAATCTCTCTTCAGCTTTTAAGTACGTCAAGGGCAAAGAACCCGTTTATCGATAAGGGACTCCTTCAGGTATTCGAGATGGGTCACGGCGCGTATGATCAGAGAATCAATGTCCATAGTGTTAAGCCTGTATCTCCCGCGTATAACGGGCTTGAGGACGGCGACAGCGTAGATCCCTACCAGGTGCGCAAAGCCGATATAGACGAAAGGTTCTTCGGAAGGAACTTTAACTATCAGTCGTGGATAAACGTTCAGGATTTCCAGCTTAAAACAATGTTCATAAACGAGTATGGAATGGGCGATCTTTTAAGCGGAATAATGCAGGCTCTTGCGAATGGGTATACCATCCAGGAGTACGAAAACATAAAGGAGTGCATGAATGCAGCGATCAATAGTACGAAAACTCCTTTAAAGGACACGCAGATCCAGAATATAGGAACGTTCGACGAAGATGCTCCGTCAACCGCAGAGCTTACAGCTTTTATACTCAGGGTTAAAAATATAGCTACAGCCATGAACGCAGCGCCCCAGACCGGTGCATACAACGCATTAGGATTCGAGACAGTAGTCGACCCTAGCGACATGGTATTGGTCATGAGAGCAGGCGTAAAGAATGCCATAGAAGTTGGGCTTATGGTCGGAGCTTTCAATCCTGATTTCCTTACTCTCCCGTTCGAGATAATCGAAACCGAGGATTTCGGTGGTGTACATTATACAAGGAGCAACGCAGCGCTTTCCCCTGTATATGACAGAAACGGCACCGAAAGAGGTCTTATAGAAAGCGCCAGCATCCCGCAGAGCGGTCTAACAGCTTATAAAGCAAAGAGCGGCACATACGCCGGGAAGTGGGTGGCAGATATAAACAACGTTCAGACGTTGCTTGCACAGCCCACTGATGACAACGTAGCGGCGGTGGATCCTAACGCCGACGTATTAGGACTAATCATGCAGAAGGGAGCAATCTTCGAGAGTTCCCAGAACCCGTATACGGTAGAGCCCATAAGGAACCCCAGAGGTATGTATGACAACTATTGGGCTAATCGTCCCAATACTGGTATCAATTACGACGCAGCCTATAGCGTGGTCGCAATAACGAAAACAGCGACAACAACGATGGCTTCCCCGGTAGTAGGATCATAATAACGGTTGTTCAGTCTCCTCTAGCGGAAGGGGTTCGGTGATTTGAAACCGGGCCCCTTTCTTATACCCCAACACCATATCCGCTATTTGTTTTTCTCTCTCTTCTCTCTCACTGTACAGGCGTCGGACTCGTATCGTTTTTTTTAGTCACTATACTTTCACAGGATCCTCGGGAGGGGTTAGACCCAGAAGAAAAAAAATGACCCGGTATCTCCTCTAGTATAAAGTCGGTGCCCCCTCACGTGCTT
>Ga0247611_10007318_pt1 | contig 13900 bp, 21 predicted proteins | sample 177DNAGHGhighgp2_FD_192422 | JGI IMG/M metagenome (GOLD analysis project Ga0247611, IMG submission 192422) | Sheep rumen microbial communities from Palmerston North, Manawatu-Wanganui, New Zealand - 1770 DNA GHGhigh gp2 | ecosystem: Host-associated > Mammals > Digestive system > Stomach > Rumen...
GTGGCAGAATTACACTCTATCCCCTGCTCCGTCTTTCCCCATCGGCCGACCTCGCGCGGCATCAGCCCTGCCTATCACGCGCGAATTATTTTTCTACATTAGGTAGTTAGATAATAGGAATTTTTCTACATGTGATGATCTTCAAGACTTGGCGATTATCGGGATTGTGATAAATTATAAACGAAAACCGGTGATCGAAGATAACTCATCCGATCACCGGTCAATGCTTTGTGAAATTTATGAAAGAACAATCTTTAATGCTCCGGACGTGTTACTACCAGAACCGTAGGTGATACTACCGAATACATATACACCTTTTGATAAACCGGAAATATCAACAGCCGTACCAAGTGTAACAGCGGTTCCGTCTGCCATATATGTAGAAGGATCGGCACGTGCGGTGAATGCGTCAATAGTTGCCGCCTCCGTGTCCTTATATTTGACAGTAGGATTAGCCCCATACAGAGACGTTACCGTCATTTTTGAATAGTTAGCAACGATCTCTGCGGGGATAAATACAGACTCATTAAGAGTCGTCGAATTCGCCTGTCCGGAACTGATATCACCGATAGCATAGAAAGTCATTGTTGCGGGAAGTCCCGCACTACCAGAACCACAACGAATCATAGCCATAATTACACCCCCTTAGTTAGAAGCCTTTACGGTTACCTTCAGATTCGAAGCCTGAGCCGCGAATGTAAGCGTTACCGTACTGGAAGTTGTTGCAATCGCCGTAGGATTGACCCCGTAGGTGTCCGTGTAGATATCCAGAAGCGTATCATTTCCGATTACCTGAGTGGTAAATGTAAGGACAATCGAAGTCTGACCGGCGGTCAGCGTTCCGCTTTTGATCTCAGAAGCAACAGACGGAATAGCCGCCGCAACCTCATCAATAGCCGCCTGAACATCCGTAGCAGACAGACCAGAAGCGGTATTTACATATTCAACAGATCCCGCCTGAATTGCGGAACCGCCGCCGATCTCTGCATGAAGTTCATTGATAGCACCGATGATCGTCTGATCTGTTGTCGTTGGTGTACCGTTACCGATCAGGGAATTGATTGTATTGATATCGCCGGCATTATGCGTAGTTGCCGTAGTAAGCGCCTGAATACTTGTCGTATGCTGTCCGACGGTATTTGACAGGCTGGTGATACTCTGTCCCTGCGTAGCAACCGCAGATTCAAGGCCGGAAATATCAGTTTCGGTAGAACCGACAGCTGCATCGATCTTATTCATAGCCCCGTTCCAATCGGTCAGCCATGCCGGTTTATCAGTTCCAACGAAAACCGGAAGTTCAAGATTTGGTGTTGAGTTGGTAGCGCTCATAGTTAGCCTCCTTTACGCTGTTAAAATTGCTTTTCCGTTCCAATCATAATCATATGCGGTTATTTCATCCGCATCATAAGCTTCTGCGTCAAGTTCAAGATCATCATATTCCTGTGCGGTTAAGGCGTTCATATGGAGAGATGCCAGACCCATAATCACGACCCTTAAATGCACATATTCCCCGGTGAAAGGTGAATACATGTAATAATCAGGATCAGTATACAGAAGCTTATAACCCATTGTATCATATTGTGATGCAGTAAGACCTAAAGCATCATATTCTTCTGCCGTAAGCCTTAAACTGTCATACTGTGCGGCTGTAAGTCCCCAGATACATGCAAGCGAATATAGATCATTGATGGCAAGCTGTAATAGAGTAGTTTCTCCGCGATAAGGATTATAGACATACACGTTCTGATAATCCGGAAGGGAATCAATAAATTCCTGAAGTCGGATTTGAACCCATTCCATCATGAATTCATTGTTCCGTTCGAGAATGCTCTGAATGGAAACGATCAGGCGCATAACTTCAGCGCGCATTTCAGCTATCATGTTCAGGAATTCAGCTTTTATAGCTTCCATTTCCTGCTCAAATTCTGCTATCCTGCGTGCTATCTCCTGTCTGGTTTCATTGATCAGCTGTTGAACCTGCCGCTGTTCTTCTTCAAGTTCTGCCCGGATTTCCGCTTCAAGCTGTGCAAATTCTCTCTCAATACGCTGTTCAAACGTATTAATTTCGTTTTCGACAGCCTGAAGCCTTCTCATTGCTTCAGCATATTCTCCTTTGTGTGTAGCCATCCAATCCTGAAGGGCTTTTATATCATCTACAATCTTCTGGTACGTAGTCAAAAGCCAATCAAGATTTAGCTCGTGAAAGTCTGTATAAGGATATTTGTTCCAAAACATAGTATAATCCCCCATCAGATCATTATCGGAATAACGTACTCCGTCAGAAATAGCCTTGCAATGCTATCATACAATGACCAAGCAGAAATTTCAAGTTCCTGTTTGAGCATTTCCTGTGAAGTAGTCACCCCAATGTTTCCATACATACGCCGATCCCAGCGCTCAGTTCCGGTTTCTTTGTATGTATCGGTTCCTGTTGTTTTGATCGTGTTCGCCTGTTGTGTTACGGTTTTGTTGTCCGGTTCATATGCGCTGGAATCATAAGCGCTCCGTGTGTTTTCTTCCGTAATAGTGCCACCGTTAGTATCTGTCAGATCCGGTGTTCTTTGATTGGTGATATTTGGTGTTCTGGTTTCCTGCTCTGTGCGATCATAATTCCATAACGGTTCATAATCTTCTGCCAGAGCATCCGCCCATCTTTGGAGAGTGTGCGCCCATTTCTGCGACCAGCAGAATATAGAATCATGGACGAATTCAGGATCTGCATAGATTGCTTCATACTCTCCGCCATTCATAAGTATTGTATCGATGACCGTCTGCCTGTTGACATTCTCCGGAACAGTCAGACCCTCAAATAGATTCTTTCCGGCGTTCTGATAAAGAATGTGCATAGCATAGAGTGTTAATTTAGCATGGCTCATTCTGTCACCCCCTCTGCAGCTGTTTCCGGATCATATCGAAGTTCAAACGATAAACTGATATCCGGATATAGCATTTTGACTTTATCAAGTGATGTGTTGAGGGTATTTATCCATGTAACGCATCTGGCAGTAGCATCCATCCGGCGGATAGTAGCTTCTTCCGTAACCAGCCGCTCCTTCTTATGATATGGAAGTGATGGAATTCCAATTTCAGAATCAAAATTGTTGAGGATGGTCTGGAAATCTGCCAGCTGATCAGTAGTGATATAGGATTCTTTTAAATTATCCCTGCGCAGTTCCTGAAATGGCAATTCCTTATCAGTAGGATCATTTGATAATTTCATATCCCAGATAACCGCCGGTTCTCCATCATTGACAAGATCAAGCATTTTCTTAAGTGCCTGCCCTGCTGCTTTGTTTTTAGCGCCCCACAAAAAAGCATACTTATTGTTGATTAGACTCATGTTGATAGCGTTATCAAGGGTAGACAGCTTCTCGGCATAATATTCAATGATATCAAAACATCCGTAGTAATCCGGAGTAAGCTTTAGAATCTCGCAATCCTTGCTAATTTCAAGTTCCGCATTGTACATCGGATTTGATATGATAGCCCTGCGCGGCTGGTAATAGAAATCATATCCTGATAATGTACCCGGCTGGAAGAACCGCCCGAATTCGTCATTTTCTGAAATGATCACATAACCGAAGCTGAACAGGCACCATTTAAAGAAGTCCTCAATACCTCCGCGCCATTCTTCCGGCAGATCCATTTTGATTGTAGACTGCATCCGCTGGAACAGCGCCCTGCACCAGAACCAGAACGATTTGTTGTTGTATGATTTAACGCTGGACGGGCTGTTAAAGCCCGCCGCAACGTTAATATCATGAAAGTTGAAAGGCATGTACTGCATATCATACCCCCTCAAGCCGGATTATACCGCAGGATCTTCCATATAGAACAAGACACTGTTTTCTGTATAATCATTGATTGCGTTCTTCGAGAAAGTCCACCACATATTACGGTAACCTTTCCGCGCTTCAAGCGGCGTGACAGCTTCCCGGTCAAGCTGATAATCGACCATAAGCGCATCTTCATCATACAGAAGCCCCAGCACCTTAATACCTTTTACTTCAGATCCGGCAATAGTAGGAGCTCCTGCCGTGGCACTGTCAGGAATAGCCGGAATAACATCAATGCTCATAGGATCATTCTCGTTCTGCCAGAATTCAATGCCTTCATAATTTTTGATATCAAGATATTCAGGATTGAATATTTCAGGCATAACGCGCGCCTTTGCATCCGTGATCAATGGACTGTACAGAATAGTGTGCTGCTTGTTCTTTGGTGTATGTCGAAGCAGCACATAACTTTCACCATTGATAGTTTTTGCAGGTGACCAATGGCGAGCCACGCTTCTGTTAGTCAGCCAATCAGATGCCTTTTTGAATTCTCCTACAAAGAATTCAAGGAATTCTTTGAGGTAGGTTGAAAGAAGCTGATCTGTAGTATATGATGTTCCGAATGTGGCATTATATTCTGCTGTCATATTCCTGTGAGAGCGGAAAGTGATTCCGCCGACGCCGAGATCATATACGCCGCCGATATAGTTCAGCAGAGTCATTCGATTAAAAGCTTCCTTCTGGCTTTCAATATCATTTCCCTTTTCCGTCAGGATCCCGGAAACAAACCGCGCAAATTCAGCTTCAGATCTGAAAGCCTGTTTCACCTGATACTCATATACGGTGGTTGAATCTTCCCATACGGATCTTCCGCCAAAGTTCATCTCAAGCGGAACAGGCTGGTTCTGTTCCCACATGGATTTGGTACTCTGTGCGACCCCCGATCCGTCCTGATTTTGGCCGTTCGTAAACCCCATAGCAAGGTTAGTATAACTCTGCGTATTCCAATCACCGGAAGCGAGCGCGGATCTGGAATAAAAAGAGATTTTTCGAAGCCTGGCACTATATCCATCAGTTCCGATCCTGTTTAAGATATTTAGCTTCGCATTATACGGCCTTACTGCCATAAAAGTACGGCCAATGACAAGCGAAAGAGCATTGAGCGTGTTTTCCATTCCGGCAGAGAGAGCAAGTTCCCCGGCAGAAACAAAGGTTGAAGAATCGACAGCCTGAATGGTCTGATCCTGTCCTGTTGCTTCTTTTACAATAAGGTTCATGAGTGCGTGACAATCACGCGGAGTAAGTGATCTTGCCATAATAACCCCCCTTTAAATACATTCCCTGAAAAGATCGTTTACAATTTCCTGTGCGGACTTTTCCGCGGGCATCTCTTTATGAATATTCGCAGATTGCGCCTTTTTTAGCGCTTCCTGTGATTCTTCATACATTTTTTTATAATCCAAACCCTCCGCGCCATCAGCCGGTTCATTTTTCGGTTCCGGTTCCGGATCTTCATGATCACTATCCGGTATTTCGTCAACCGTTTTTTCTGCCGGTGTTTCTGCCGGATCCATGCTATCCGGTTCAATTTTGGCTGGCACATCGGCCGCCAAAAAATCCCGGATATCCCCCGGTGTAAACCCTGCGCGCGCAAGCGCTATAATATCCCCTAACTTCATGTTTGATCCTCTCCTTTCTTGACTTTGAATATTTTAATCAGCGCACAAAATAAAAATTCGCCGCCGAAAGCTGAAAAGATACAGGCCGTCAACGTATCATGCGGAACCGGCGAGATAAACTCAAAAACCGCATATACTAATAAAACCAATATTGAAAATATGACATACTTATCTAAATACGTTAACCGCTTTTTCATGGCATAATACCTGATCCTATAATCGCCCCAAGCGCACCAAGCGCCAAACCGATAATCCCTGTTATAATTGACGATGTTGCCGCGCGCCATTTGTTTGCCGGTTCCGCTTCTATCTTATCCAGCCTGTCATTAGTGCGCTTTTGTTCTTCTCCCATCTGTTGCATAGAAACTGCCATTCGTTCAACAGATACAACCAACTTATTTATTTCACGAACGGTATTTTCAAGCGCTGACAGTCTTTCATTCTGCCGCTTGTTTTCTTCGTCAATCCGCTGTGCAAATTCCTTGTGCTGTGCAAGTGTTATGCATTCTTCCATATAATCACCGGTCATATTTTATACCTTCTTTAGTAATGGGCGGCAACTATTCGCTGATCAGGCAACCCCTGCCGGAAACCATCCGGGGATCATGGGGACATGTTACCGCCCATAATTAGTATATACGGTTTTTCGTTCATTTGTCAACGCTTGCCAATATCGGCAGATTTTGCATGATCCCGGATATTCTTCATGGCCTTTAAAAGCCAATATTTAAGGGTTCCCGGTACAGGAGTAGGCGGAGTAGGCGGAGTAGGCGGAACAACGCCGCCAAGAATCTCATATATCTTTAGGGCGTATCTGTATCTATTAGCCAGATCCGGGACTCTGGGGCCTTCAAAACAGGCGAGCATGAAAAATGTTGCCGCTTCAATATCCGTCACTTGTTTAAACTGTTCCATGCTTATACTTGAGCCGTTTCCCCATGTTGTAAGCCATTCTGCGCGTTTGGCGTAAAGATCACTATATGTTGACGCTGACCAATAAGTCCGCCATGCTGACGGAACCCATTTTGAAAGAGAATTTGAAGCAAAAACTTCAACCTGATATGCTCCATCTTCCGGAGTAGCGCCTGGCGTTACGGCTGTAACAGACAAGTTAGGAGTAGCGCCCGGAAGATAGATATAGCCGCTGGCCGGTGTGTACTGAAACAGGCCATATCCGCCATGCTCATTGTATCTGTCACTCTGCCAGCGCCATGGGTTGAAACCTGACTCCCCTTGTACATTTCCAAGCACACCGGCAGAAGCTTCCATATTAAAACCATAATTCACCAATACATAGTAGATCTCATTTATATTGTTAAGGCCACCTTCACTTGTTACAGAATAACCCCCTTTAGGTTTAGCTGACCATGCCATATTTAACCCCCTGTCTGATACCAGAATGCAACAAGCCAATATATCACACATATCATTATTAAGATAACAGTTATAGCGCCTATATCATCGGAATGTTCACTATGTTTATCTTCCAGCCGTTCCCCCAAAACGCTCAAAGCTACTACTATAAGTAAGAACACAACAACGAGCAATATATCATTCAAAGAAAAACCCCCCATCCATAAAACCGGCGATCTGGTCGCGCTCTTCTTGCGTGCATGGCAGATCAACATCTGCATTCTCCGTTTTGATATACCCGGACAAGCTTCCAATAGTAGTCTGTTGGCATAAAGGCCGCCCGTTATGTACCGAGTCCATTGGAGCCTGAAGTTTGAATTCACTTTCAAGGTTAGGCGTGAACATATAATCAACCGCAGATCCTGTTGAACCCATAATGCTCATTTTTGGAATCCATGATTCAACGGAATCAACGACACCAGAAGCCGCGCCAAGGAAATTTAATTTCAAAGCGCTTCCAATGGCTCCTATACCGCTCACAAGTGAATTTTGAATGTCCTGTGAAAGCTGTGCAAGCTGGATTGGAACACCCAGCTGTGCATGATATGTCCCGATCAGATCAATACCAGCTATTATCTGCATAGTTCCAGCGCCGGTAAACAGATCAACATCAATTTGTACAGATAAAGTATCTACATCAACAAGCCCTGAAGGATCAATAGGAATCTGACCGAATCCCCAACAGGTAATAGTTCTTCTTGTATACGGCGAATCAGAAAGATATTTTCCGCGCGTACCCGATTCCGGATGGGCTGGCGCTGTTACATAGTCATTCAATATAAACTTTCTGTCTGATACATCGAGCATTTTAGCGCCAACATTAGTATCCCAAAAGCCAAATGAAAACATATCCCCTGCGCCAACTCCGCTTAAACCGTCAAACGGATACCAGAAGCAGGAAGCTATATATTGCATGGGATTTATAAGCTGTTTCTGCGTGGCTATTGTGATATCTGTTTCACTTGAATCGAGCCAAACGTCCGAAAGCATGTAAGAGACAATTTGTGAAAATTCCGAAGGTGAAAGTATATAATAGGTTATTGCTCCTGTGCCGCCTCCAGCAGAATAGACCCCTACAATATAATAACCGCCGCCCCCTGAAACCCTGAAGCTTGCAACGGAAGCATTTAATGTGCTGAAGTTCACGCGATCAACAGTAACACCGGCCTTTGCCGGATATAGTGAATCAATGATTTTACCATCAAAAGAGCTGGCAGATCTCGCGACAAATTCAGACAAGCCTGAAATCTGCGTCTTCCAGCTTCCAAGCGCGTCAACGCTACAGTGATATGATGCCATATTGTTGTTTTCAACCACAATATCATCAACAAAATAAAATCTGTTATTCCATTCCACGTAGTTGTCTGACAGATCGAAATTCTGAATAAGAAAAACAGGATGAATGATGCTTGTTGGATGCTTTAGCGTACAAGTGATAGACCGGCCGCCGGTCGGCTGTTTGGTGCTGTTTCTTCTCTTTGAAAATCCGGAGTATACAGTTATATTCATATCTTCACCCCCCTATATTATAAAATAATAGGAAACGCGCCCCTTGTCAACACAGGAGCGCGCTTCCCCAGCCACAAGATATAGAAAGGATCATTTAAATATTACCCTTTCTTCGGATTATTTGTCAAGAAGTCCATGATCTGCTTTTCGATCTCATCCATGTACGGCCTGTAGTCAAAATAGGCGTAATTGTAATACTTTCCATCATTGCCCTTTCTGGACGGGAAACCGATAAATCCGATCTCATCCCCGGCGTTCTTCCGATCTTCGTACGTCCGGTACCAGCAGTTATAGAGCGTAACGCCATTGACAACCAGATCAATACTGATAGCAGTAGGTTCTCCATCTTTCGTGAAATCCTTTGCACGGATCACTTTGATCTGATATTCTGTTTTGTTCTCTGCTTTTTCTTTACCTTTAATAGCCATGATTTATCCTCCTTTTGTTTTAGTTTTATTGTGGCTGTCCTGCTATTGAAAACATGGATCTGTCCATGTAATCAGGTGATTTGATCTTCTGTCCCATACATTTAGTATAAAAACCTGGCAGGATTCCTTCCATTTCCTGTTTCCTTGCTGCTATAAGTAGTCTATTGCTGTTTTCATACTCATGTGCAAGAAGGTCGTACTTTTTGAATGGTTTCCTATGTTTCATCCGAGAACCTCCCCCTTTATAATCCGGATCCGAACTGCCGCAATGATCGCATCAAGGAAAATACCAAAATCTTCAGGATCATCTGATTTTTCATAGTCTGCAGCTATGTTCTTACAAGCGCAGTACAGACCGTCAATCATTGATACAGTTTCTTCTTTTCCGTAATGAGGATCATTTAGGATTGAATCTGCCGCTTCCTGAAATGTTAATAGATTCTTCTTTAGCTGTTCATGTTTCATATGTACTCCTTTCTGGCGTTTCGCCATGGCTGTTTATATAACTAATTATAGTTAACTATTCTATAATGTCAACAGTTTTTTGAAGTTCATGATAAGATCGTACATAGAATATTTTTTAAATAACATCCGGCCATCAATACAAGCGCTATACAGATCAATTCCGTATTCCAGATAGAATCGTTTCGCTTCTGTTTCCCGGTCAAGGTTGTAATCATACGGTGCTTTAACCGGGGAATCTGTCATATAATAGATGCCGTCACGGTTCCGAAGATATACGAAATACCGTTTATTCTTATACGTTAAAGAAATAACAGGAATCATTCCTCGTATGCTCATATTTTGTACGCATGTAAAATCGTTATTTGCAAATTCACCCCCGAAAGCTTTTCTTGCCCATGCTGTCCCCTGCATAGCCGCATAGATACCGGATTCTTCATTTTCTTTAGCTTTTGCTTTAACATGATGTAATAATATCCCGCGCTCTTTCCGGAATTCTTCTCCGGTCAGGTTCATTTCTGCCATAGTATCAACAATCTCTAATGTATTTGTGATCGGTGTGCTGATATCTTCAGAATTGGCAAAAAGTACAAGCTTCAGCGGATCCCTGCCGCGCTGTTCTCTGTCTCGCCTAATCGTCATATACAGATCGAGAAGCATTTCCCCTTCACCGTGCCGCACAACTTCCCCGACTTGCGGGATGAATTCATCGAATAAAAGCCATTCACAGCGCGAAAAATCAAAACCCTTATAAGATTTTGCGGCTGAAAGCGCGAGAGTATAAGCGATCGGTAAACCGGTAGGCTTTTCATCTTCCAGATCCGGATCTGTTTCGTAAAATCCGCCAATGCCGTCCTGAATGCGTCTGGCTTTGATATTGGTTCCCTTATCCCTATTTATCGGAACATAAGGCGAAGCATCAAAACCGATCTGATTTTCATTGCATATCAGATTCACATCACCCTTTGTACGCTTCATATAGACAATCGGAATGTGTTCACAATGTGAATACCACAAAGCACCATATGTTTTTCCGACTCCGCGCGCTGACCATATCACAAAGCACCATACATCCGGATTATTCAGAAGATCATCGGAAAAGTTATAATAATCATTTGATGTAGTATAAATCATTCTTTATCCTCACTTTCCATCCTTGCACCGCACCGCGGACAGAATGGACTTTCCCCGCTCCAATCTTTAACCGCCTGTCTGCTGATGGCATCCTCACACGATTCTTTAAGTGGTTTTCCATTTATTATAGAATACCACCCCATCGGAAATACCTTTTCATTAGCGTATTTCATAATGTGTTCATAGCTTTCATTGTCAATATCAATTAGCAGTTTCATTACTTATCTCCTTTCTTCCTTTGACTTGATAGCATTTTCTAATTCTGCTATTCTATTCAATGCGTCCTTTAATATTTGAGCGTTATAATTTACGGCATTGGCAACTGTTCTTGTGTTGTCATTCCATATATTACCGCTTATTGTCACCACATCATCTGCGGTTGCATTAACCCATTTTTTGCTCATTCCTTATCTCCTTTCTTTTATTAATATGTTTGCATTTCAATTTCTTCCATGAACAGTTTTTCCCAATCAGGAACCGAAACAGAATCTAATAAGTAATCACATTCTGAAAGATCTATGCTGTCACCGGTTATATTTCCATCTGCATCTGTGTATACATCGTTAAAATAATAAGTGTGCGTTTTCTTTCCTGTAGTCTTTCCATCAAATATCATACCAGGCTGAAAGTTCTCTATGTTATCTTTCAGGCATAAAGCGCCGGTTTTCTTCGGAACACCGGCAACAGTTATATGGAGTTCCCCATCTGCCAGGCACCTGCCACAATATCTTTTTGCGCCCTGAACCCGGAATTCCGTATATTTATCATTATCACCATCAGTTTCAGCCACACCTAACCAATATTCACGGCCATTATGTTCAACACATGAATAACCAGCATCTATTATTTTCTTTTTGCAATTATCATTATATTCATTCACAGCTTCCATATTCCAGCCGATACCATAGCAACTGTCTGTATCAGTATATATCCAGATACCATCGATACATTTTGAAAACTGAAATAAATGACTAAATCCGAAAGAAGTTACCCAAACCCCCCATTGATATGGAAGAATTGATCCCCTCTTATTTACATACTTATTATATTCTTCTTCAGGATCATTTCCGGCCATTCTATACAGGCCGGTTTTATAATCTTCCTCTATATCATCCTTTACGGGCTTTTGGACACACATTCCATACAAGCTATTTAATTTAGATTTTGCAAGGGCATACAGAACAGGGTCTCCGCCTTTTAACATGGTTTTGTCGCGGAAGCACTCAAAAACATAATCTCGAAACCAATCAGGAAGATAGTCCTTTCTTGAAACCCATACATCCAAACAAGCGCCCTTTTCATAGTCATATTGATCATCTATGACAATCAAATCCTGTTCTGTTAAATATATTTCTGCGTATGCTGCGCATAAGATCCGCCCATTATCCAGAACAGGATTTATCACATTTGTACATTTAGAAAATTGTAGCGCTGGCATCTGGCAGAAGTCATTTTTAAGTTTTGGTTTAACAAGGATCAGTTTAAACAAGCAAGCGTAATTTTCTGCCATTTCAAGCACATCTTTAATGGTTGCTGATCCGTATTCATGGAAACGTTCCATAGGAAACTTTTCAGCGATCATGCAGTACGGATATGAGGACGCAAAGTCAAAACACTGTATAATACCACCATCATCTTCTGTTATAGTCCTGTTGATATAGTGCCTGTTTCCGTGTGTATATCCGCCATGGAAGGCACATTCAAGCATCAACTGTATATCATATTCCGGTACAATGCGGGAAAATCTGTCACGCGCCCTATTCTGTGATCCTCTTTTCCTTGTCTGTTCACGTGGTATGCCTGTAGCCGTATACGGCATGGAATAAATCTTTTTGTTTAATGCAATCCGGAGCTTATCAATGCATTCAACGCCTGCCAGCGTATCATGCTCAATATATTCCAATTCATCCGGTGTAAAATTCTCCCTTTGGCTTCTTATTTTATTATAATCCCATTTTCCGGTGGCCTTTTTATGGGACACGTTCAAGTCATTCGCCCATTTTTCAAGGGATCTCTGCGCAAGAATCAATGAATCCTTTAATATAAGGCCGTTCGCGAATTCAATAAATATAGGATAATGAGGTTTTACATTTAGTTGATGATCAGGAGTCCCAAATCGCTCAAAAAGGAACTGACGCAGGAAAACCCAATCGTACGGGAGGTTGTGAAAATAGATAACGGTTTTATCACCTAATAGTCTGCTATGCATCTTATATAGGAATTCAACAAAAGTTTCTGGCGATCTTCCCCATACAGTGAACAGATTTAATCTGTGCGCTCTGGCTGAAAGAGTCCAGGCGCAAACATGATTATGACCGGAACCATCAAGCTTTTTACTTGTTTCGGTGTCGGCCATAATAATAGCATTGTTATATGACTCCCTATTTTCTTTAGATCTACCGGCTCTGTACTCATAAGGAATACATTTTAGGCGGTCAAAATCAAATTCTGAATGCTTCTGGAAGATATAACCCTGTTCATATGCCGCATTGACTATTGTGTCATAATCCATTATTGAATATCCTTAAGGCTTCTATCAACAAACGGAACCCAGCACGACATATTTACACCTATAATACATGTGAATGCAATCAGATCCATGTTCCTGATATCATGAGGAATGTCGCACGGAGAACCGAGATATAGTTCTCTGTTGTGTGTATCGAGTATCCGTACAACTTCAATAGATCCCCCTACAGTTAGAATGTCCTTCAATCTCATGGCTGGTTTCTCCTTTCTATAATATCCCTATTTTCTTCAGATCTTTCTTGTGGTCTGAAAGTAGTTTTTTGATTCTCTTATCAACTACCTTATCTTCAACAATCTGTACCTTATCAACATTCTTTTTAAGGGCTTTAATTTCATCTGCATTTTTCTTGATCTCGCCCAATGCAATCATTATTGTTTTTGATGCTTTATATCCATCTATTTTATCCCATATACCCTGTTCAAACATGATCGCAGCTTCCTGCCAAGTCATATTTAAACCGTACTCTTTCAATATGGTTTTCTGCCTTTTAATATACATTTGCTTTATTCCGGTTTTTGTGCTTGTATTTCCCGGTTCAAGGAAATGCTCTATATCAGCTATTTTTGCTTTTAATCCCTGTATGGTTTTAGGCGGTTTAGTATTAAAACGTGTAGCCCCTTCCCCTGACCATGTTTTAATATCATGTATCGCCCTTGCATAAGCAAATTTTTTTACAGACCTAAAATTTTCCTGTGTTGACAACTTCTCTAATCTGACCAGACGCTGATCTGCTCTTTTTGCAAGTTTCCTGTATTCTCTTAAAAGTTGATCATATTTTGATTCCATAATATAACCCTCCTACAAAAACATAACGGCAGTTTTTTAAATAGTCAAGTTCTAATATTTGTACATAATTTATCACAATCCCGATAATCGCCAAGTCTTGAAGATCATCACATGTAGAAAAATTCCTATTATCTAACTACCTAATGTAGAAAAATAATTCGCGCGTGATAGGCAGGGCTGATG
>Ga0247611_10007319_pt1 | contig 13900 bp, 30 predicted proteins | sample 177DNAGHGhighgp2_FD_192422 | JGI IMG/M metagenome (GOLD analysis project Ga0247611, IMG submission 192422) | Sheep rumen microbial communities from Palmerston North, Manawatu-Wanganui, New Zealand - 1770 DNA GHGhigh gp2 | ecosystem: Host-associated > Mammals > Digestive system > Stomach > Rumen...
TGGTAGATTAGACACAAAAAAGCCATATTCCAAAACAAATTTTATATGGAAAATATGGAAGAATAGACCATAGTAAAAACCAAATAGAAAGTTCAAAATTTTCGAAAGACAGGGGTGACTAATCTAAATAGTCAGAAAATTTGAAACCGTACCCCCTTTCAGACAATAATAGAAAACAATATAGAAAACGAATGAGCATAAAATTTTTTTTATGCTCTATTTTATTAGTATCATGTTTCGGTCAGTTTGCGGAAAAGAAAACTGTTTTGCTTTTCCGATAGTAAATAGAAAACGCTTGTTTTTCATGTTTATTTTCCTGCCTATATAAGACTATAGGCAGGATATTTTTTGCTTGTTATGTGCTATTTTGAAGCGAATGAGAAGGATTTTATAACATGTGGTGTTATAATATATAGTAGAATAGAAAAATAAAAAATCCCTGCCATATTCGGCAGGGATTGACTGTCAGTGGCTTTTAACGGCTCTTATTCCTGCATAAGGATTATATCCTTCTTGCATTACAATCCATGAGTGAGTTTCCAACAAATCCCATAAAGATACTTTAGAAGTATATTCTTTTTGCAATCTCAAAGCGATTTTCAAAGCATTTTTTCTATTAATTTTCATTTTTTATTTCTCCCTTCCCTTTCTCCCTCTCTTATCCCTGCAAGGCTTTTCTTTGGCTTGCAAGAAATTCATCTTCTGATATTCCCATATTTGCAAGCTCTTTCCGAATATCGGAAAGAAGTTGCATAGCCCTAACACGGCGTATGCCAGAACTTGTAAACACGTTCACCAGGTATGCAGGACGGATTTCCTTTTCACCCATGCCTATGTGGTTTAACCGTGTTTCTTCCTCTGCGAGAAGAAGAAAACGACTCCACAATTTTTCAATCTTTTTCATTTTATCCTTCCTTTCTGCCCGTGCATTATGACGGGCGATGCAAGTTATTCCTTCCATACCTACCACATATGCGTGGGACAGGTAAGGAAGACCGGCCCATATTCAATTATCAAAGAGCTATATATATAATACAATAGTCAATGGGATATGTAAAGCATTTTTTTTGAAAGTCTGATAACTTTTTTTCTTTCCTTATATATAAAATATAGAGTGATATTAGGCAGGATATTTCAAAACAAGTGTATACTATCAATAGACAAAAAATAGCTTATTGATATATTTTCTCAAATGAGAAAAGCCTAGTAAATACTAGCATATAAATGAGAATTTGCCTACAATCCGCCTCATTCAAATTTTGAATATAAGTTATTGCAGAGCTATAAAAAATTGCCTAGAAGCGATTCTGGAGCGTTTCAAGGCTATTCGGAAAAATTCATGCTATCATGTCAGCGAAACAAAAAAACAAAATACTACATAAATAGGTTTATTATATTCCTAGTTATCCAGTAGATAATAAGATTATTATAAACCTATTCATTATGTAGGTTTTATATTTACTTATCTATCCAGTGGAGTTACATAAACCTATTTATATAGTATATAATAATATTTATCTATTTCCTATCTATCAGATAGGTTTTATATTTACCTATCTTTATAGTATGTTTAATACTGCCTATTTATTAGGTAGGTTTTATCGGTGCGGTTAGGGAAGTGTGTCTGAAAATAAGAATATTCTGACAATTAATTTACTGAATTTCTAAATTTTCTGACAATTAAATTTCAGTTTTTTGGAATTTTCTGATAACTTTTTTCACAATAACCTAGTTGTTTTGTATGTTGATGGGTATATTGTTGTTGTTATATTGTGAATTGTGTAATAATTTGTTTTTGTTGTTGTTCTGAAAATAAGAAATTTCTGATAATTTGTTGTTGTATTTAAAAAGGGAAGGGCAAAACCCTTCCCTATTTGTTAGAGAATAACAGCTAGCAACTCGCCGTCAAGTCCCTTGATTAACTTAAATGTACCACCATCGAATTCCCCGTAACAAGTTGGAGTATCCATCCAGTCAGAATATAGGGCATAAACGGGAGAAAAAAACCTCTCATCTAAATAACCATTCCCGTAAACTTCATGTGCAGACTCCGCAACACCGTTTATCAATACTTTCATTTTAACCACCTTGACCTTTCTCCTGCCGTATGCTAGGCAGGAACTATATTTAATTTACAAGTATATTATAGCATTTTATAGTATACATTGCAACATCTTTTTAAAGATTAAATATTCTGAAAATAAGTTTACTGAAAAATAGAATTTTCAATCAATTCTATCTTAAAGTAAAAAGCAGGGAATATTCCCTGCTTTAGTCAGATAGATGGACGGTAATATTTTAAATATACAAACCCTCCACGAGAGTCATATTTACCAATTCCGTCAATATGATGGGAACCAATTTTATATTCTCTTGATTCGTCATATTTATCTAACATATCAAGAGGAATATAACAAATTATATCTTCCCTTCCATACTGGTTGACAAGAACTTCTGGCATATCACCTGTCCCATAATAACCTACGCCATGAGCCACAACACGGTCGCAAGGAATATTTGCCATGATAACCATAGTATTTTTACCCTGCGCCCACGGAATGAAGAATCCATTTCTGGTTCTAGCCTCTCCACATGAAATCTTTGGAAAGAAGAAAACTCCTTCTTTTCCTTTCGAATATGTAGATGTATTAAACTTGCTATGACTGATGATGCCACCTGACATAACAACATCGAATTCTTTTTTACTAATAACTCTATACATTTTCATATTATCACCTAATCACTTTCTCCTGTCTCATATCGGGCAGGGACTAAAACATCAACCATGTATAGTATACTAAAAATAAGATAGTGTGTCAACATAAATTTTTTTCGTATAAATTTTTAGAAAATTCTCTTTTTCAGAATATTTAATTTAAGAATTATCTTAAAATAAAAATATTCTAACAATTTACTGATTCAATCAAAAAGGGGAAGGAATTTCTTCCTTCCCACATTTCAGTGTCTCACATCATATTCGGCTATCATTTCCCTAACCTGTTTATAATCAAGGTAGGGAAGATAAACAAATCCGTCATCTTCTGGATTATACCTTGAAACAAGGTCTTCAAGGTATTTTATCCTCTTTTCAAGGTATTCTTCTTCATTTCTTGAAATCTCCTTCCCATTGAAGTACCACGATTCCAAACGAACATGGCACTTTTCAAGGAAATACTCTATTTTATGGGCTGAAGTCTCCCAACGAGCTGTAGGATACAATTTCTTTCCGTTTCTAACGATAACCTTCATCTTTATCACCTTTAACCTTTCTGCTAGTTCATATTGACTAGCAACTCATTATTCCCCTGCGTCCCGCTTTCGCTTGATGCAAGCTAATTATAGCATATTTTTAATAAGAAAGTCAAGTGTTCTAAAGAAGTTTTTATTTTCTGAAAATTTTCCCAAACGGTAGAGTTTTCTTAAAATAAGAATTTTCAAAATATTCTTCTCATATAAGAATTTTCTGATTTTCAAAAAAATCTGACTAGCTGAATATTTCATCTTGCCAAAATTTTCAGAATTTTGATTATTGATTGAAAATGAATTTTCTGAATTTCATAAAATTTATACATCAAATTTTTGCAAAATCTTGAATTTTCTGATAATAAATTTTTGCAAAATCATAATTTTCTAATAATTTATTTTCATTTTATTCAAATTTTCTGATAATTTATTTACAGAAAAATAGAATTTTCTGACTATTTTTACGATAAAACATACCGATTAGGTATGTTTTATTATATCAGCAGGGGAATTTGTTGTTCCCCTGCCTTCTATTTGTTGTTATATCTATGCCAACAAATCATTATATATTTGCTCATTGGTTTTTCCTAGCTTATGACCTAAAACCTTTAATGTGTGAAGCATATTGAAAAACTCCTTCTCATTTGCTTTCTGTACTTTCTTAATCATGTTTTTGTATTCCTTCATTTTTTAACCCTCCACTAATTTTTAAGTAATTCAAGAACCATCTATATAGTACCATATATTTTAATGTATTGCAATACATTTTTTTATTAAATTGACAGATAATTCTGAATTTCAGATAACTCTCTATATAATGAGAAAAGCAGGGATTTCTCCCTGCTTATTTTCAGAATTCTACGACAGACACAATCCCTTCTGTTAAAATAATCCCTGCAATGAGATTATACCTTTCTGGTATTGAAATATCTTTCCAGTCTTTTACAGAAAACATTTCAACCATTCCAGCAAGATTTTGCAAGTTTGTTTCTGTTACTTCCTTGCCGTGATATCCGGCAAGAAATTTACCGATTTCTTTAGCATTCATCCATCCAAGAAACTCATATTTGACACAAATGTCAGCTAACTTAAAGCCATCATAAATCCTTGTCTCTTTCATTTTTCATTCCTCCCTTTCATAATTCTATTATACTACTTTTTATAATAAAGTCAAGAAGTTTTTTTATTTTTATTTTTACCATTAAAGATTACTGAAAATAATAATTTTCACACTATTCATAATAGTATAACAGGAAGGGCTTTCGCCCTTCCTTCTTTCAAATTCCAAAAATCATATACAGCATAAAGAACAAAAGCCCTATGCAATCTTTGATAGCAGACATTTCCTCTGCTCTCCTTTTCTCTCTTTTTTTGTCCATCATTTCCTTGAAAGTCATTATTCTTCATCCTCCTTCTTTTCCTTGTTCATTTCAAGGATTGTTTCAATATAGATTCTGAATTCCTCTTTGCTGACTGGCTTTCCATTGATTTTTACCATTTTTTATACCTCCTAATATCTTGAAGTGATTTAACCTTACATGTATATACTACCATATTTATATATAGATTGCAATACCTTTTTAAAATAAATTTTTACGCCCAAAATAAATTTTCTGAAATTTAGACAATTAATTATTGCAACACAAAAGGCAGGGATTTTTTCCCTGCCTCACTTTTTACCAGCTAAAAATTTCGTCTAATACTGACTCTGGAATAGGCTCATATAGCCATCCAGACCCATATCTATATCCGTTATCCTCATATAACCCTGCTTTTTGCAATTCCTCACAGATTGTTTTATAATCGTGTGTTTGAATATGTTCTTTTATAAATTGTTCTTGTTTTGGTGTTCCTGCATGCATATCGTTTAAATGATATTTCTCCCATATTTCTATAATCCTATCAAAATTTTGTCTTGGGGCTACAATATATTTTTTAATTTCTTCTCTGCATTGCCCGCTATAGGAACGCTTAATTTCCCCACATATACGAAGGCAAATCCTACCTCTATTATCATTTACTAGCTTAACTTCAGCAATAGCCTTTCTTCTTCTTTCCTCGCCGTCAATTTTGCACCAACCTAAAACAATAGTCTTTTTCATAATCTTTTTCCTCCCTTAATTTTTAAGAAGTGCTTTACTGTGTATATATTATCATATCATAACTGACTTGTCAATACCAAAAACAGTTTATTTTCTTATTTTATTTTTATACACATAAATTTTCTGAAAATCAGAATATTTCCTCCTTTTTCAGAAATTTCTTAATTTCTAATATTTAATTTTCTGAAATTTCTTATTTTCTAATATTTCAAAAATTTCTTATTATCATAACCTTCGTTATAGTAACAATAAAGGGAAGGTTTATAACCTTCCCTATTTTTCAAACTGTCCAGACTCTTCCCAATTCGTTAAACTGTTTGTATGTTGTAAGGTATCTATTACCGTTATAATACGGCTTTTTTGTTCTTATATTTATGTAAGTCATTTCATCCCGCTTTCTTGCATTTTTTTCTATTGTTTCGGCTTGTTGTCTTGTTTCACAGCAAACAACAAATTTGTTTATTTTTCCCTCTGCTCTGCCCCATCCACTCATGAATTTGTCTGTCATTGTTACGTAATACATAATCTTTTCTCCTTTCATATTACAAGAGGATTTCCTTTAACTGTCTATATATTACCATGTTTCCTTGTTTTTGTCAATAGGGAAAGAGAAATTTTTCCCTTTCCCTATGAAGTTTTTAACGGCAATAATAATCGAAATACCATTCGCCTATTTTCTTTACATCTCCCTCAAATAGGTAAAATGGATATTTAATATAATTCAAATCATCATCCGTTATTTCCTGCCCATTATCCAGTTTTTCAAGGGCTTCTATAACAGACAAACAGTTATAATATGAAACTGAATCTCCATCTCTTTTCCATATTCTTTTGCTTGCTTTTTTGATTGCATTGATTTTACTTTTAATCATTTCTTATCCCTCCATAATATTTTGTAGGTGTTTCACTATGTATATAATACCATACTATTTGTAATATGTCAACATCTTTTTTCTATCATCAATATCTAATTCTGGAAATCTTATCCTAAACTTGAAAATATATCCTTTAATGATTTCTTCATTTCGTGAATCTCTAACCTCTCTTGCTTCATTTGTATCATAAAATAAAGTGTATGGTCTATGTTTCTTGTAAAACTTTCCATTTTTCTTTCTGTTTGTCCTGAGATAATCACCATAAGCGAAAAATGCAACAATATTTTCAATTCTTTCTTCCCATTTTTTCATTTCTCATTCCTCCGTTTTATTAGAAGTGATTTACTATCTATACTATAGCATATATAAATTCACTTGTCAACATCTTTTTTTATTTTTTTTTACCGCAAAATGAATTTTCTGAAATTCACAATATTTTAGCATAGAATTTTCTGATAATCACACAATTCTATATTAGAATTTTCTGAAAATCAGATAATTATATAATATAAAAAGGACAGGATTTTTCCCGTCCCATTATTTTCAGAATTTTTCTACAACTCTAATGTCTCCCTGTGCAATCAACTTTTTAATCCCTTTTTTGTTGTTATATTCGGGATTAATAAGGCTATTTTCTGCAAGGAATTTGTATAAATATCTCGATGTTGTTTTGCTGATATCACAAGCATTCTTTAAAAGAATAACATCTCCTAATCTCCCTGCATATTCTACACAAGCAATTATTGTCTCGTAGCTTTGAAAGTATGTTTTATGATGCTCTTTATCCATAATAACGTACTGATTCGCCACTTTGCAGTTTGTTCTTTCACTAATCATATTTTCTACTTTCATTTTTCATTACCTCCGCTTTATATTGAAGTGATTTACTGTCTATAATATATCATACTAATTTTAATCTGTCAAGTCAAAATTTGTATTTGCAAGAATGAAATTTCTAAAAATATTTGTATAGTATTCTCTGTCAGATTTTGCTACTTTTTGTTTAGTTACTTCGTCATTCTTATTCATTTTATATACTTCTATTCTTTTATAATATGGACTATAACGAACGAAAAACTTTTTATTTTCTTCTCTTGCCATCATTAAGACAGAATCCGTATACCAGCAAAGAAAAACATCTCCTTTAGTAACTTTAATGTGTCCGATAAACTCTTTCATTTTTTTCTTCTCCTTTCATATTTGAAGGTGTTTCCTTAACTGTCTATATAATACCATAATTATTTTCTTGTGTCAATACTATTTTTTCTAAAAAAAATAATGATTAAATATTCTGAAAATCAGACAATTTTATAATAAAAAGAGGGAATTTTCCCTCTTTTCTGAATTATCTTATATTTCTTAATATATCCTCTAGTTCTTCAAGTTGTGCTTTAAACCATGTTATTGTTTCATATTTTCCGCTAATCTCTTTCGCCCATTGCAAATTTTCTTTACAACGTGCTTTTCTCCTTTCAATATATTCTTTGATTTGTTCTGCTGTCATAATCATTTTTTGTCACTCCTTAAAGCCCGTATTTGTCAATAAGAAATTCTACATTGTTTTCTTTGCATATCTTATGTACTATTTCAGAATCATTTGTTAGTTCTTCATATAATGACGCAATAGCTAAAAACCACGATATAGCTTTTTCTTGTCTTTCCTTATTGTCACTATGAAATTTTACGCTAAAAGCATAATGCACCATCTTTTTAATAAATGTGTTTTTCTCTTGTTTTGTCATTTTTATCACTCCTTATGTTTATACTATACCACATTTGTTTATTGTTGTAAAGTTAAAAGTTTATTCTGACAATTTGTTGTATTTATCTGAAAATCAGAATATTTATACTAAAATGAATTTCTAAATATTATATATAATAATAAAAGGAACCTTTCGGTTCCCTTTCTTTATCTAATCATTCTTACATGTCCATTTTCATAGATATAATGCTTTCTTTTTCCTATAAGAACATAATCCCCATAAGCATCATTTCTAACTTTACGTTCGTATACTTTATACACACCTACTTTGTTCTTTTCTGGATTGTCATTTCTAACATATACTTTCATTTTTCATTTCCCCTTTCTGACTATACTATATCACATGTTTTCTATTTTGTCAATAATATTTCTTATAATTCTATTATGTTTTTCTGCTTGTTTTTGTTGTTTATAATCTTCTATATAATTTGTATACGAGTCAATACTTTTATATAAGTTTTCTAGCAAAACTTCTTTTTCTACTTCTTTTGTTGTTATTCTTTTATTTTTATATTGTTTGTATATATCATTAAGTTCTTCTCTTGTGCTTTCTTTTCCGTTATTAAGATAAATTGTTTGCTGTCCGTTACTATAGGATTCTAACTTTCCATAACCATAAATATATACTGTCTTAATTTTAATCATTTTTTCATCTTCTTTCATTGTATATAGTATAAAGCAGGGAATTTCTTCCCCGCTATTTTTATTCTAACAGTTCTTGAAGCGATTCTGGTAAATATATATCATCTTTTACACTTGCGATTTCTTCTGCAACTTCTTCTATATTGTTTTTAATTTCTTCTACGGCATCATTTTTTGAGCATGATTCAAGGCCATATATTGTATCTTTGTAACCATCATCATTTACGTCAAAACCTTTTGCCAACTTAGAGAGAAGTTCTGTTGGTTTTACACCATCGAAAAATTCATTTAAACTTTCCATGCTATAAAAAGCATATTCTTCTAATGAACCATTCCAAGCATTGACATCAGACACCACTTCAATAATTTCATCATCCGTTGCCTTATTTTCAAGCCAATTTTTGATAATGTTTTCCATAATTATCGACTCCCTTTCTTTTTGTTGTATATACTATATCATATTATTTTTACGTTGTCAAGAAGTTTTCTAAAATATATTTCTTTCCTTTACTAATAATATAATATTTATCGTGCAAATCATATCTAACTTTTGCCATTGTTACAATGCCATTTCTACTTATGATGCATTTGTCATCTATATCATAATAATATCCTAAAATACGAATATCATCATAATAATTCATTGCGTCATAAAGAGGCTTATCATAGAATTCTGCATTCCTGTCATATTTTAATTTTTCAAGGTTATACATTTTTTACACTCCTTTTGTATTTGTTATATATACAATATCATATTATATACTATTTGTCAATAGATTTTATTAAAAAGCAGGGAATATTCCCTGCTATATCATGGTATATTATAATCAAGTTTATCTTTTATCGGTTCCAGTATAGGTTTTAATTTACCCCAGTCTTTTCTTATCTTTTCTGCAATTTCGTGCATTGTTACAAATAAGATTCCCTTATTTGTTATGATAAATCCTTCTGATTCTATATGTCCATACTCTGAAATATAAAGCATATCACTGTCCCAATAATTATATTCTGCTAGTCTTTGGTCTTTTCCTAAAATATAATATGCATCCGTTATCATAGAAATAAGGTCAATATCTTCCATTTTTATTTCCTCCCTATACTTTATACCTATTTTGTATTTTCTTTTGTCCTGCGGGCTGTTAAAGGCTTAATAACCGCATATATTTGTTATAAATATCGCCGTCTTTTTCTGTTAAAACATATTCACCCATAAAAACCAATTCCTTTTGTTTTGTAAATCTGAATCTCTCTAAAATAAGTATCTTTCCTTTTATTGTGAATTTGTATATATGCAGGAATCCTTTATTGTTGACACAAGCGTAATATCTACTTCCTTGCGAAAATTGAGAATAAGAAATAGGGTATAACTCATTAGGATAATACGGATTAGGTATTTGTCCTCTTAGTTCATCATACATTGTTTATTCCCCCTTTGTTATATATACAATAACATAATTGTTTTTATTTGTCAAGTAGTTTTTCTGGGTCAAAAGGTATAATCTTTTTATAATAATCCTTGCGCTTATTAATAAATTGTTGTCTATGTTCTTCTGATAAGAAAGGAATTAATGTAATTATATTTGAAATATATTCTGGTTCAACGCATAAAGCATAATAATATTTAAAATCTTTTTCATCTACACATTCTAGCATACTAATATCTTCATCAGAATATCCTTCATCTTTTAATATTTGTTTAAAAAATTCATATTTTTGTTTATATATTTTTAACATTTTTACATTAACTTTATTATTGTCAAAATCATCTTCTATTGTAATACTATGTTGATATATAATCAATTTCTTCTAACCTATGATAATCATAAGATATTTTACTAAATTTTTCTAAATTCTCTTTTGTCATATTAAATCTCTCCTTTAACTGATAATTATTATCAATATCTTATCCTTTAATGAAAATGTATATCCTTTAGATGGAAAGAAGGCGCGGGGCGTAGCCCCGTCTGCCGTAAGTTACCAAAGGTTCTCCTTTGGTAACTAGGCAGGTGCGCCCCTTTTTGCATACGATGAAATCGGATAGCAAAAAGGACTACAATTTTAAATAGCTATCCTTTTCTATCGCTTTTAGCGATGAAAAGGGCAAGCACTTTCAGTGCTTGCTATCGGACTCTATCTTTTTAATTTTTTTACAAAAGAACATATATACTATATATAGTTCTATTGCGAAAATTTTGTGTTGACATTGCCCTCTATCCCTTGTGCCATAAGGGTTTGTAGGCATTGTCAATACTGACTGAAAACAGGCAAAATGGGGTCTTTTTTGCCTGAAAACAGGCAAAATTTTATTCTAGTTCAAGAAGGTGTTTGTCAAGATTTTCTATTGCTCTTTGTGGTATAAAAGGAATTATATGTTCCCTAAACAGTTTATAACACATGATTGAGATTCCTTTTTCTCTCATAGTAATAATTGGATTGAGAAAATACCGTTCAATTTTGTCTTGGTCTTCAGTATTAGGAATAATAATCATTTTCTTTACAATATCTTTTCCAAAAAGGCGTTTTATGAATGTTCTCCCTTGTCCACTATTTATATCATAATTAACAACTTGCATAAGTTCTTCTTTGTTTCTTATTGGTCTAAATTTTCTTATACTTTTATCGTATATACAAATTAGATTATCATAATCTATGGATTGCATAAGTAAAAGTAACCTTCCAACATCTGACATTTTATTATCCATTAATTTTAAATAATTAAATTTTTGCCACGCCATAGATTTGTTCCTCCCATCCCATAGCCTGTATCGCATTGTTTCTGGGTTCCAGTAATCTTTATGCTTTCCTTCACCATATGTAACAGTGTCTTTGTTATTGTCTGCTTGTGCGGAAAAATAAAATTGCTCATAATAACTCATGTATAAATCAATCCTCCAATAACTGTATTAATGTGCCACTTCTTATAATATAACCCTTTTTTTGCAAAGATAGTATTCTTTTTCTTATATTACTATTATTTGCATGTACTTTTTTAGCTAAATCAGTATAACTTATATTATAAATGTTATTATTTTTTATAAAATAATAGAGTTCATATTCCTTTTTTGTCATGGCTTCACGCATTATAAATTACCTCCATATAGTTTTATTTTACCAATTTACTACCAAGAAAAAAGCTGTATCTTTTACAGCTAGTTTCTTTAGTAGTCACAATTATATTATACTATATTTATAAGAATTTGTCAAGTGATTTTTTATTGCAATAAAATATTCTGAATTTCAGAAAATTTTGGGCGGGAAAAGAAATAAGAGAATTATCAACTAATAATTCTCTTAATAACACTAGATAACTATATTATATTTTTATAAACTTGTCAAGACTTAATAGCTTTCAACATCTTATCAGCAGTTCTTTTAGCTTCATCCTCTGTTCTAAAAACTAATCCTTTTCTATAAATTTCATTATCTTGTCTATCATTATCCCATTCAAATTTTATAGTATTAGTATCAGAAAACAAATCAACTGTCCAGTAATCTTCACCGTTCTTTGGTTTCCATTTCATGTTTTCTAAAGCAATAGAAATACTTTTAGCAATGTCACCTTCTACTTTACATTCATTTCCATTATTATCTCTTATAATAACTGTAGTGCCATCAACAATAATATGATATTCTTTATGTACTGGCTCAAGCATATCATCACTCCAATACCATAATCCATTATCAATGTCTAATGAATAAGCATTTTTATTGATTTCTGTTACTCTAGCTACTTTACCGCAATATTCTTTCATATCGTCAACAAAACCATGTGTATTTTCATGATTAAGTCCTTCTTTAATTTTTACAATATCTCCAACACAAAATTTCATTTTATATAACCTCCAACATCTTTTTAGCAGTTTTTATAGCTTCTTTTCTTGTCTTAAATACAAGACCTTTTTTATAATATGCCTCATCATCATAAGTACCACTCCATATATATTTTAGAATGTTATCTTCGGTGGTAAAATCAACTGTGAAAAATATTTCGCCAGAAGAAGGTTTCCATTTTAATCTATCAATTGCAAGAGAAATACCTGTAGAAAGATTAAATTCATCTTCAGGAGAACATTTTGCAACACCAATATTTCCTTCGTCATCTGTTACTGTAACAGTATTTCCTTCAACAATGACAGCATATTTTTTAGATTTAACAGATTCTAGCATATTTTCATTCCAGTACCATGCTTCATTATCAATATCTAATTTATAGTATGATTTATCAATTTTAACTATTTTAGCTTCCTTTCCACAGTATTCTTGCATTTCAAAAACAAAATTATGTGTGGTTCCATACTTAAGCCCTTTCTTAATTTTTACATAATCACCTACATTAAATTTCATTTTTATGTACCTCCTTTTATTTTGTGATTATATTATATCCTATATATAGGAATATGTCAAGTATAAAATTCGGCGGGAGAAAGAAGAAGATAAGAGTCTTCAAAAGAAGCATGACCCATTTTAATACACTCTTCTATAGAATAATTATAGTAATCATGTTTCTTGCCCCTAAAAGATAAAAACATAAACATTTTAGCAGATTCATAATCATCAAATATAAATTCCTTTACTTCACCTGTAATTCTGTCATGTTTTTCAATCTTATACATAGCGCATATCCCCTTTCTTTATAAGTATAATACCATATATAAAGATATATGTCAAACAATAAAATAAAAAAATTATGGGCGAGAAAAGAATAGTCTGAAATTCAGAATATTTAGATATGATAAGAATATTCTGAAATTCAAAAAATTATATAGGGAATATTCTTATTATAAGAAAATTAGCGCAAAAAGAAATAATTTCCTATATAGAAAATTCTAATAATAAGAATATTTTAGCGCAAAGAAAAAAGAGAGAAATTATTGTTTTGTATTGATTGTATATACAAAATTGGTATTCTGATAGGGTCAAAATTAAACAAAATAATAATTTCAATATAAAATAATACAAAATAATTGATGATAAAAGTGGGGAATTACTTATATATTATAGATAAAAGTGGTGGATAATCCCTATTTTAGGACTGTTTTACCCCAAAAGTGGGGGATTGTCCCATATTTTTCATTGTTTGTGTGAGAGGGCTACGGGGATTTCCAACGTAAATTCCCCAAATAGACCCCTATCCTTTAGTGAGATTTCCAATATATTTTCCCCATTTAGACCACTATCCTTTAGTGGGAATTTCCAAAATAGACCCCCTATATCATTATTAGGTATTTCCTTTTTCTTTATTCTTTCCATTCATAATGTAATCCTTTTTTTATTAT
>Ga0247611_10007320_pt1 | contig 13895 bp, 14 predicted proteins | sample 177DNAGHGhighgp2_FD_192422 | JGI IMG/M metagenome (GOLD analysis project Ga0247611, IMG submission 192422) | Sheep rumen microbial communities from Palmerston North, Manawatu-Wanganui, New Zealand - 1770 DNA GHGhigh gp2 | ecosystem: Host-associated > Mammals > Digestive system > Stomach > Rumen...
GTTACCGGTTTGAAGGGTTGCAACCGCTTTCTTTGCCATAGTTCTAAGCCTTTCTAATTAGGGGTTCATTACTTAATCTCCTTGTGAAGCGTGTATTTCTTCAAATAGGGATTGTACTTCATTAACTCGAGACGATCCGGGGTGTTCTTGCGGTTCTTGGTCGTGATGTAACGGCTCATTCCGGGAACACCGCTGTTCTTCTGCTCTGTGCACTCAAGGATAACTTGAACGCGTGCCTCTTTTTGTTTCTTTGCCATTGTTCAGCTCCTTTCGTTTAATAGAGGTAGCCCTTCTCCGCAGCTTGTTTCAGCGCGTTGTCGAGACCGATCTTGTTAATAGTTCTCAGACCAGCTGCACTCACGTTCAGCTCGATCCATACATCTTGTTCTACCCAGTAGAACTTGCGGCGGAATAGGTTCACATCAAACGTGCGCTTGGTGTGACGCTTCGAGTGCGAAACGTTGCAGCCGCCCATGGCTTTCTTGCCTGTAATTTGACAAATTTTTGACATTGTAGTATATATTTTATATTTTTCTCAATTTCGGGGATTCTTCGCATATCTACACGAAAAATCGCGCAAAGGTACTACATTTTTTTGAATTGAGCAAATTTTTTTAATAAAAAATACAAATTTTAATGAAAATAGGCGAAATTAAGGTAAAAAAATCCATGCAGGATTTCTACGTAATCCGTCCCCCTTCGGTGTGACGTCTTACAAACTAAAAATAAAAACCTCACTTGAGAACGAGCTCTCAGATGAGGTTTTAATTTTCGTTTTGTGATCCATGCAGGATTCAAACCTGCAACCCCCACATCCGTAGTGTGGTACTCTATTCAGTTGAGCTAATGGACCCTTGTAGCATAAAAACGACCCGCGATAAACGCGAGTCTTTGGCGGTGCGGACGAGACTCGAACTCGCGACCTACGGCGTGACAGGCCGGTATTCTAACCAACTGAACTACCGCACCAAGGTGCTTTATGCTACATGTGTAAGAACACTGCTTTTTTCAAAAGCGGGTGCAAAAGTACTGCTTTTTTTTGATATGACCAAATTTTTTTGAAAAAAAATGCAAAAAAAGTGCATTTTAGTCATTATGCACCGCCTTATGGGCTGCTTTTTGCACTATTTTGCGTTGTTGACAAGTCATTTGTGCATTCTTGTACCGATTGCACCGAACGTCTTTCCCGGTGAGTATTTCGTACCATACACAGGCCGCCGTATAACGTCCGTAGCTATAATTCAGATGGTATCCGTCTCTGCATAAGGTATCCCCTAACTTCGTTTGACGTGCCAACTGAATGGCTTTGCCGCAAGGGATCACCGGCAGATTTTTCGGCGTACAAGCGACTATACTGTCCCACATCTCGGCTTGGTTGCAATGATACCTCGGATAAGCAGGATGTTTGGCATCTTGGCTATACGCCCAGGTCTGCATCCAGCACACACGCGCGCGCGGCTGATACGCGCGCACGCTATCTATTAATAAGGAGAGCCAGGGTTCATACGAACTGCGTATACCGCTGTCATGGCTTGCCTGCTGAAGGGAGATAAAATCATACTCGCCGTCTTGGAGTGCCTGACGCAAACTGATTGTATCATTCACTACACGCGGGCACGCATTGGTGCACACGCGATGCGAATAAGCAGCGGTGTCCTTGAATAGGAACATAGCGTGCTGTTCGAGCGAACAACCGCCATAGTAGAGGTTATGGATCTCCACCTGCACGTTCTTCGCGTCGCAGAGCGGCACGAGTTCCTGTTCGACGGCGTCCCACGAGAACGAGTTTCCGATACACAGGACACGAATGACTAATATAATACTAATGAGCTTCAAGCCAATTTTCTCCTACTCCACATTCGGCAATCAATGGGATTGACAGATGAACGGCATTCTGCATCTCATTCACCACGATCTCACGCACCTGCTCCACTTCGGCGGCGGGCACATTGAAATTGAGTTCGTCATGCACCTGCATGATCATTTGCGCTTTCAGTCCTTCTTCTTTGAGCCGACGATGAATCGACACCATGGCCATCTTGATGATGTCTGCCGCCGTGCCTTGGATAGGTGCGTTAACTGCATTACGCTCCGCGAACGAACGCACGGTGGCATTCTGCGAGTGGATATCGGGCAGGTAGCGCTTACGGCCGAAAAGTGTCTCGGCGTAGCCTTTCTGGCGTGCCAACTCTTTCTGGGACTCGATGTATTGAATCACCCGCGGGAAAGCGGCAAAATAATCATCTATCAGTTGTTTGGCCTCCGTACGCGAGCAGTCGAGTTGTTGTGCCAGACCAAAGGCGGAGATACCGTATATGATGCCGAAATTAGCCGTTTTGGCCTTACGACGCTGGTCTTTGCTAATCTGCTCAATAGGCAGTCCGTATATACGCGCCGCGGTCGCTGCGTGAATGTCCTGGCCGGAACGGAAAGCGGCGAGCATATGTTCGTCTTGGGAGAAATGCGCCATGAGTCGCAGTTCAATCTGGCTGTAGTCGGCACTGAGGAACAGGCAACCCTCGTCGGGTATGACTGCCTCGCGGATGAAACGTCCGCGTTCCGAACGGATAGGCAGGTTCTGTAAGTTCGGGTTACTACTGCTGAGTCGCCCTGTAGCCGTGACAGTCTGGTTGTAAGTCGTATGGATCTTCCCGTCCGCAGCAATATAACTCGGCAACGTCGCGATGTACGTAGAGATCAGTTTTTTCAGTTCGCGGTAGTCCAAGATAAGCCCTACTATCTCATGCTTCTCTTTGAGCGCCACCAATACCTCTTCGGAGGTGGAGTACTGACCGGTCTTCGATTTCTTCGCCTTCGCATCCAAATGCAGTTTTTCGAACAACAGTTCACCCACTTGCCGCGGGCTGTTGATATTGAACGGCTCGCCGGCCAAGGCATAGATACGCCGTTCCAGCGCGTTGAGTTCCTCCGTGAGGGCGGTCTCCGCCTGCTTGAGTTTGGCCACATCAATACGTACACCTGCCGCCTCCATCTCACGCAACACCGGCACTAAGGGCAACTCCACTTCGCTGTACAGGTTCCATAGATCGGCATCCGACTTCAACGCCGCAAAATCCGGTTCTTTATAGGGGTTGAACGCCACCTCGGGATTAAGCAGATACTGACATAAGCGATTCTCGATCGTATCAAAAGTAGCCACAGATTCCTGACTATCGACTGGTTGTTCGTCGGGTGCGGCAAAGAGATCAAGTTGGGCAGGATCAGCAGGTTTGGATTTCTTCGGAGCACTAGGAGTACTAAGAGCACTAGGAGTCTGCTGGGGTATCTTGCGCAACAGGGTATTAAACTCCAGGTCGCGGTAGATAGCCGTCAAAGCCTCAATATTCGGTTCTTTCTTCGCGAGCAGCGCTTCGTCCAGCGCAATAGGTACATCGGTACGGATAGTCGCCAGGAAACGAGAGAACTTGATCTCTTCGACCTGTGTCTCCACTTTCGTGCGTAGTGCCCCTTTGATCTCATCCGTGTGAGCGAGCATGTTATCGATTGAACCGAACTGCTCTAACAACGCTACTGCTGTCTTCTCACCTACTCCTTTGCAGCCGGGTATATTATCAGACGCATCGCCCATCAATCCCAACAGATCGATGACTTGTTCCTTGCGTTGCAACCCGTATTTCTCGCATACTTCCTTGGGACCCATCAGTTCAAAACCTCCCGTATGCCGCGGGCGGTACATGAACACATGGTCGGAAACGAGTTGACCATAATCCTTATCGGGCGTGGCCATATATACCTCATAGCCTGCTTGTTCGCCCTGTACGGAGAGCGTACCAATGACGTCATCTGCCTCAAAACCGGGCACTTCCAGCACAGGTATATTCATCGCCTGGAGAATCTGCTTAATGACCGGAACGGCTTTGCGGATATCTTCCGGTGTCTCAGGACGTTGTGCCTTGTATTGGTCGTACGCCTCATGACGAAACGTACCTCCGGCAGGGTCAAAAGCCACTCCCAGATGCGTCGGGTTGATCTTACGAATCAAATCCTCCAAAGTCACGCAGAAACCGAAGATGGCAGAGGTATTCTCACCCTTACTATTCATGCGCGGCACGCGGATAAACGCATAGTACGCACGAAAAATCATAGCATACGCATCAATAAGAAGTAGCTTTTTCTCTGCCACAAGGGCGCGATTAACTTCGTTTTTCATATCACCATTGTATAGGCTCTAAGCCGTTTTTTATCAAGTAGTTATTCGCTGCACTGAAATGACCGCAGCCGTCAAATCCGCGATAGACAGACAGCGGAGATGGATGTGAGGTCTGGAGTACAAGGTGTTTGCGTCTATCGATAAACTGTCCCTTACGTTGCGCGTACGAGCCCCAGAGCATAAAGACCAAGTGCTCACGTTCTTGATTGAGTGCCGCGATGGCCGCATCGGTTAGTTCTTCCCATCCTTTGCCCTGATGACTGCCGGCTTTATGCGCTTCGACGGTCAGTGTCGCATTAAGCAGTAACACCCCTTGCTCCGCCCAACGGCGCAGGTCGCCGCTCTGCGGAATAGGCGTTCCCAAATCACGGTGGATCTCCTTGTATATATTCACGAGCGAAGGCGGGATCTGTACGCCCTCCGGTACGGAAAAACTAAGACCCATCGCTTGTCCCGGTTCATGATACGGATCTTGACCGATGATGACCACACGCACCTTGTCAAACGGGCACGAGTCAAAGGCATTAAAAATCAGACCTGCCGGAGGAAAGCACCGACGGGTCTGATATTGTTGGCGCACATACGAGGTCAGGAGTTCGAAATACGGTTTGTCAAACTCCGTCTGCAAAACGCGCTGCCAAGATGGGTCTATTCGTACATTCATCAATCGACAATTAACATCGCATCGCCATAATCTCCGAATCGGTATCCTTCTTCCACAGCCACCTCGTACGCATGCATAGTCTCTTCGTATCCTGCAAAAGCGGCCACCATCAGCATCTGACTCGATTGCGGCATATAAAAATTCACAAAGAAACTATTCGCAACCGAGAACCTATACGGCGGGAAGATGAATTTATTCGTCCATCCGTCATAAGCCTTCAGCATACCGTTCGTTCCTGCCACATGCTCCATGGCACGCATGATCTCCGTACCCACCGCACAGATACGTCTCTGCTCCTCATGGGCTTTGTTCACCGCATTCACCATGGCCTCCGGAAGGATGATCTGCTCCGACTCCATCTTGTTCTTCGTCAAGTCCTCTACGTCGATCTCCTTGAAGATGCCCAACGAGATGTGGCTGGTCATGAAGGTGGTTTCGATGCCGTGAATCTCCATGCGTTTGAGCAGTTGTTTGGAGAAATGCAGACCTGCCGCAGGGGCTGCTACTGCACCCACTTTATCCGCAAAAATAGTCTGATAACGCTCGTTATCCATCTCGCGTACAGGCTGATCATGGAAAACCTCCATATATTCTTCCATCGTCTCTGCATCCATCGGACGCTTGATATACTTGGGCAGCGGGGCACTTCCGAGTGCATACAAACGCGGCACAAACTCCTCGTTGTCATAGTCTGTCAGGAAACGGAACGTACGACCACGGCTGGTCGTATTATCGATTACCTCCGCTACGATAGAGGGATCGTCCTCAAACGTGATCTTGTTACCGATACGGATCTTACGCGCCGGATCGACCAACACATCCCAATAACGTGTACGGTGGTTCAATTCGCGCAGCAAGAACACCTCAATCAGGGCGTTAGTTTTCTCTTTGTGTCCCCACAAACGCGCCGGGAAAACCTTCGTGTCATTGAACACAAACAGATCTCCTTCATCAAAATAACCCACCAAGTCCGAGACCATCTTATGCTCTATCTCGCCGGTCTTGCGATGAACGACCATCAAACGGGCCTCGTCGCGATACGAAGCAGGGTATTGGGCTATTAACTCCTCCGGCAGTCTAAACTTAAACTGACAGAGTCTCATATCATTGGATTTGTACATAGTCGAATGTATTCTTATCTCGTTTCACTCGAACGATTATTCACCGAGTAAATTTCCAGTTCGTCTAAAAATTGTTCTATTGTATAGCAGTCTTCCACTTTCGTCTCGCCGACTCTCGTGCGGCGGAGGGCAATCAAATGTGCCCCGGAGTTCAGTTTTTGTCCTATATCTCTTGCCAGCGCACGGATGTATGTTCCTTTGGAGCACACCACGCGGATGGTCAGTTGCATCGTGACTTCATCAAACGCCAACACCTCTATCTCATCTATCACCAGCAGTTTGGGTTTGAGTTCGACCGACTCGCCTTTTCGCGCCAATTGATAAGCCCGCTTACCGTTGATCTGTACAGCGGAGAACATCGGCGGCACTTGCCATTGTTCACCCTGAAAGAGCGGGATCGTCTTATCTATTAGTTCGCGCGTTATATGCGCTGTAGGATACGTAGCATCGATCTCTTTTTCCAAGTCATAACTCGGTGTGGTAGCCCCTAACTGCAAGGTTGCGATATACTCCTTCACATCATATTGGAGTTGGTCTATCAACTTCGTTTTTTTACCCGTACAGATAATCACTACGCCGGTTGCTAACGGGTCTAAGGTGCCCGTGTGACCTACTTTCAGTTTTTTTGTTCCTAACTTCCGGCATAAGTTCCACCGAACTTTTGCCACTAAATCAAACGACGTCCAATGCAGCGGTTTGTCAAACGCTAATATCTCTCCCGCTTCAAAATCCCACATTTCAACAAACAGTTGCAATAATCGTTATGGTTCCCACTACGGTGCAGTAGAGTGCAAACCATACCAAGCGTTGACGACGAACGATCTCTATCATGAAACGGCAAGCGAAACAACCGGTAACAAATGCTGCTACGAAACCGATGATAGCCGGCATCAGTCCCAAATCGCTGACTAACTCGCCTTTCAGCAACTTAAGCAAATCCAGGAAAGCCTCGCCTAAGATTGGTATGAGCACCATAAGGAAGGAGAACTGCGCTACACTCTCTTTCTTCACGCCACACAGCAGACCGGTAGCGATGGTTGTACCGGATCGACTTAAGCCGGGCAGTACTGCACAAGCTTGTGCTATACCGATGATAAACGCATCCTTGTACGTTACCTCATGACCGGCATTCTGGCGTTTCTTCTGCAGCCACTCGCTGAGTGCCAACAGCGCTGCCGTGATAAGCAGGCAGATACCGACCAACAACAAACCGTTACCGAAGAATGCCTCCACTTGATCCTTGAAGAACATACCTACGATGAACACCGGTATCATCGACACCAAGATCTTCGCCACATAGTCCTTCTCGGCATTCCATTGCAGGGTAGTGAACGTACCCTTGAACAACTGCGCCACCTCATGCCATAACACGACCAACGTCGATAATACGGTAGCAGCATGTACGATGATCGCAAAAGTCAAGTTCTCTTCTCCGCTCGTACCCAACAAAGCCTGTCCGATCTCCAAATGACCGGACGACGAAACAGGAAGAAACTCCGTTAGACCTTGAACAATGCCTAATATAAGCGCCTCTAACCAACTCATTTCTTCTTACCGCGGAACAAGATTGCGAAAAGCATGAACACGAATCCGAATAAGGCAATCATAGGCCCCACTGTAATACGGCGGAACGAGAAAATATCCGGATTATAGACCTCACCGGACGGTTCACCTGCCATCAACGCGAAACCAATCACGATGATGACTACGGAAACGGCGATAAGGATGAGGTTGAGTTTTGGTAATGTATGTTTCATAATAGTATTCAGTTTTCTGCTTTCAGTTAGATTTCGTACAACGAGTTGTTATCCATGCGAATGTATTTGCCCGTAGCGATCAACGAAGCAAAAAGGGTAATCAGCAAGCCCGATGCGAGTACTAATGCCGAAACGAATGTGATATTCTGCCATGTGAGCGGGAAAAGTAACACACCCATCTTGAAATCCACATAGTAAACCACACCGCTCAGGATAGCCAACGCCACGATGCCGGATATGAATCCCATGACCATATTACGTCTTACAAACGGACGACGCGTCACCCAAGACGTAGCGCCCACCAAGGTCATCGTGTTGATGATAAAACGCTTCGCGTATATCTGCAGACGAATCGTATTGACAATCAACACCAGCGACACCAACAACAGCGCCAACGCTACCGCCAACAGAATCAGCGAGAAATCCTGCACATTACTGCTCATCAGATCCGCCAAGTCACGGGGATAGAGCACCTCTGTCACGTAGGGCAAAGCCTCTAACTGCGCTGCTATGACTGCCAGACTGTCCGGATCGCTGTACGCATCGGTAGGATGGATCTCATAACTGGCCGATAACGGATTATATCCCAAGAAAGCGCTGGGATCCTCGCCTAATGAGCGTATATGTTCCTCTAAGGCCTGCTGCGCAGAAATATAATTGTATGCGCTGCATTGGTTTCCGGAAGACAAGATCGTCTCCAGACGCGCACATTGCGTACTATCCGCATCCGATGATAAAACAGCCGTCATCGTGATGTTCTCGCGCATGCGCGTAATAAGAGAATCGGCGGAGAGCAATACAATGCCCTCCAACCCGATTAGACACAGCACCAGTGATACACTGATAGCCGCAGTCACATAGGAATTACGAAACCGATGTTTCCGCATTAATACTCCCAAAGATCTTGCTCGAAGTTAAGCAATTCCGTCGCAATACGCTCCTGCTCCTTACGAGTAGCCTCTACATCAGAGTGCGTATAATCAGGAATCCAACGGTTGTACATGTTGCCCTCACCTACGATGTAAGATGTGAACAGACGTTTCTGGAAGAACTCGTCAAACGTCACACGTTTTACTTCGTTGCGGTTAGGAATAGCATACTGCATAGCCAAATACGGACGCAACTGATCAAACGGAATCCAGAACATAATCGACTCACGCAACGAACCCATCACATTGGCACTATCACGTGTTATGATCTTGTCGGACTGCAACGGTGCTATACCCATAATTTTCGTATGCAGACGAGACGTGTGCTTGTCGAAGAATACCACCTCCTGAATCAGATATTTCAGCTGATTGCGAACAATCTTCTCAAACGGATAGAAGTGGAAGGACAACTCATCGGCAATACTATCATAGTGAACTAACATAGCGTCTGACTCGGTGATATTGTAGTGAGTCGGATCGTCTGAATAGTCCTCCAGAGGATCATCTGCCATGAACATCATCGGAATGGACATACGCGGAATAGGCTCCTGTTTGAAGTCCGGCTTAATCGTCTCCATGTTCTTCTCGTAGATAGGCATACCGTCCACCACAGCGTCCGTAATCACCTTGAACAGGTTACGATAGTCCGCATCATCCGATTTTGTCGGGAAATAGAGCTGATAGTTCTGCTTGTAACGCATATCGATGATACGATACACATAGCGTGCCCAGATAACATCGTCTATACGGTGATCTACCATCACTATCGTGTCGTGGGCTTGAGAGAACTCCTCCGTCTGAATACGAGCGCTACCCATCTCGTCGAAGAACGAGATAACCTTATGCTGTGCTTGAGCGGTGATAACGCCCATCATCAAGCATGCGATAATACTAATTTTCTTTATCATATTCTTATCTATTAATTCAGAGTTAAAGGAATCGGCGACAGACGAATCTCCTTACCATCCGGACCTTTGGCACGTATATCCGTAATGATGACCGAGTTACCCGGTTTCAACTTAGCCATACGGTCTAACTGTTCCTTAGTGAACTTGCTGCCTTTGGACTCCAGATATACACCGTTGATGTTCGCGCGGAAACCGGTGATCTGGAACGGAAGATCCAACAGGCCATCCGGGCCATACGATGCGATCACGGTAGCAGCAGCGTTCAACAACGCACCACGAGGAATGGATTTATCACCGTTGTACTCGTTCTCACCCGATTTGAAGTAAGCACCCGGCTTCGGCAGTGCCTTCACACGGTACTCCCTGCTTCCCATCGGTTGCATACGACCATCCAACTCGGCCGATACAGAGATCGATACACTCTTCGCTGCATCACCCGGTTTGATAATCCACAAACCGCCTTGTTGACGTACTTGCGCACCGTTAACGGTTACTTTGACCTTATCATTCGATACACCCGGTACGGAGATCGAGAACTTATTGTCATAACCGCGGTACATGATGTTCAAGTCGGTATTCGAGATAGTCACAGCCGGCTCACCTACGCTATACTCGCTCGAGAAAGGCAGGTTCTCCATCTCGCCCGTAGACGGGTTTTGATAAGCAATCCAACCGGAATATTTCTTCAAACCTGTACCCGAAGCAGCAACCTCATAGATACCCTGGTCGTTGATGCGCTGTCCTTCGATATAATACTCAGGACGTTGCGTCGAGTCAACAGCGGCCAAGATAATCTGTGCCGTATATTTACCACCACGAATCACATAGTTCGAATTCGGAATCACGTACGCGTTCAATTTATTTACGCGCAGGTCACCCGCGTCCGTGCGATCCATCAAGTATTGAATCAACTGACTCTCCGTCGAACGGACATCGTTCTGCATCTTTGTCAGGATCGTGATCGAAGCACCTACAGGCATACCGTCGAAAATAGCGACTTCCCAATCGCACGAGTCTTTCTCGTGTGCATTGTAACCACGCTCGGTAGCCAGATTTTGCTGAATCGATTGACGCAACTCCGCATCTTGATCTGCCAAACCGGCAGCATAGTCACGATAGTATGCAACGATCTCTTTCAGTTTCAAACCATTACCTTGTACAATCGCATATTGACCGGTTACATCCAAGTTCGAGTTTCCTTCGATATGCATCGTCGGATCTATACCTTGAGCCTTCCATTCGTCTACCGTCTTTTGGCCGTCAGCCAAGATAGCGATGTGCTCCTTGAAATCCTGAATATAATTGAAAAGCGAATCTGCACGCTTCTGTACTTCTAAAGCCTTATCGTACCACTCCTGCGTCTTCTCCGGGTTGTCTGCGTTTGCAGCCTTGAAATCGTTATAGAGTTTCGCATTACGTGTATCCGATGCAGCGATAGAGGAGTGCAGACTGTTATCCACCAATGTAAAACCATTGAGGATATCCGTACTTACGTTCAACGCCAACATGGCGGTGAGCACCAAGTACATCATACCAATCATCTTTTGTCTCGGGGTTTCCGGACAGTTTTTTGCTCCACCCATTGCTGAAGTGTTTTAGTATTGTCTAATTAACTGTTTTACTACTTATTATATGCATTATGCCAATGCATTCAGCATGCTACCATAGATGCTGTTCAGGTCAGCTACTTGCTTCTGCAATTGCTTTGCACCGTTAGCGAATGCTACCTGAGCCTCTGCGGCCTCTTTAGCTGCAGCAGCTGCATCCTTCTGAGCCTCCGTCTGAGCCTTTACGGATTGCAATTGCAACTCATAAACGCTATTCAACGAAGCGATGCTCTTACCAACCTGCTCAACGCCGGCCTTATATGCCTTGGTCTCCTCTGCTACACTCTTCATGTCTGCACCAATCTGAGCGTATGCACCGGACAAACCGCTTGTAGCCTGCGACAAGTTATCTGTAGCAATACCTACATTTGCCAACTTAGCAGCATATTCGGTCGTTGCAGCTTCAGCAGCAACCAGTTTCTCATTCAGCTTAACGCCGCTCTGAGCCACTTTACCCAACTCTGCAAACTGCGTAGCAGTCTTAGCCAACTCACCAAGACCTTCTTTCAGTGCCTTGAAGTCTTCATCTTTCAAGCCCGGAGCTTTTGCAGACGGCTCTGCTGCGCCTGCAGCAGCAACACCGCTGGCTGCACCTGCAGCAGCGACACCGCTGGCTGCAGCCACCGGAGCACCTGCTACACCTGCGCCTAACAAGGTAGGACGCGGCTGTTTGGACTTCTCTTCCAACAATTCCGGTTTTGTACCGTACTCCAACAACTGCGGGAACACGTTCTCCCAGTGGAACTCCGGATGCGGATGCTCCAACGTACCGATCAAGAACAAGAATGCCTCGGTGAACATACCGATCATAAGCACCTGACTTGCACCCGGCCAGTGCAAAATCTTAAACAACGCACCGATAATAACGACCGATGCACCTGCCGAATAAATAATGTTTACGACATTCTTACCATCGTAAGACTCATACCAATGAAAGAATCTTGCACCAAAACCTTGGTTCGCTTTTTCTGTAGCCATAATTGTATTGCTTGTTTTAATAATTTATATTCTATAATGATTATTCTCCTATGTACGCGCGGACGCAACGGAAGCCGATGTACGGACGGCTCTCGTATTGATACTCGTACGTACGTACGCCGCACTGCATGAAGTAACTGATATCTTTCCAGCTACCACCCTTGACAACCTTACGTTTCAGGATGTCCGGATCGGCCTTACGAGCCATGTAGCTGTAGTCCGGATTCAAGTCATGAATATGCGTGTTAGCTGCCGACTGATAAGCCGAGTTCGTCCACTCCGATACGTTACCTGCCATATCAAACAAACCGAAATCATTCGGACGGAACTGAGCCACTTTCATCGTGGTCGTACCCGTATCATCGTTGTAGGCGCCACGGTACGGCTTGAAGTTAGCAAAGAAGCAACCCTTGCCGTCACGAGCATAGTTACTACCCCACGGATACATTGCCATCTTACGACCGCCACGAGCCGCATACTCCCATTGAGCCTCCGTCGGCAGACGGTACTCGTTCACCTCAATAGAGGAGTGCATATTATAAAGTTTCGTACGCCAGTTACAGAACGCATGCGCCTGCTCCCACGTAACACCAACCACCGGATACTCTGCGTAACCCGGGTGCTTGAAGTACATGTGCAGCAACGGATCATTATACGAGAACTGGAAGTCACGTGCCCATACCAACGTATCCGGATAGATACTGATGATCTTCTCGGTCAACAGATCTTTCGGCTCGCGCAACGGACGAATAATAGTAGAGTCACAAATCTCGTTACGAGCATTTACCCAGAACGTATCTACACGTGCTGTTGCTCCGGGAGGATAAGTACTCGTTGCCACGTCAAATTTATTACGTTGCGGGAGTGCCTCGTCCATGTTTACCCAAGTGTAACGGTAGTGCAAATGGTTCGTATTCAAACGACCATCCGAGTAGTACATCGACGACAATGCATCAACGATATCCTCCTCTTTGCTCTTCCAAGGGATTTTCTTACTCCAGTTGATGCGGAAATTCTCCTCATCGAAGTCTTCATCCTTCGGCTGGATAGCATAATCGGTCATACCCGCTGCAACCAAGTTCGTCAGCGCAATCGAGTCGCGTACCCAGTTTACGAATTGATGGTACTCATTATTGGTAATCTCCGTCTCGTCCATCCAGAACGCATCCACGGTAACCATAACCACGTTATCCGGCTGTTCAAATACAGCGGACTGCGTGTTTGCACCCATCATAAAACTACCTTTTTTGATAAACAGCATACCATAAGGGTTAGCCTCCTTAAAGTTGGTCGACTTGGTCGCTCCTACGAGCTCGCCCGCCGGTTTGTTGCAACTAGCCACTACAAACGCTAACGCGATCAATGGCAACATCTTACTCATTTTCATACTTACAAGTATCTAATTGATTTATATTTATTCGTTCTTTTCGGCTTCAGGATGTCAAATCCGTACGCCAGATATATCTCGTGGCTTCCATAACTCTCCAGGAGCAACTTGTTGGTCGGCAGTTCACAACTGTAACCCAACTGCAGTCCGGAGATGATATCTATGCCTAACAATATATTCACACTTCCTAAAATGCGATATCCGAGTCCCCACCGGTACCGGTCTTTATAATCGCACATCAATGTCAAGTTTACGTCCCAACTCCGGAAATCACTCATCACCATCGCACTCGGCGTCAGCACCCACTCTCGGTAGTTCTTTAACCGAAAACGATATCCGCCTGCCACATACATCGTCCCCACCAAAGTAACAA
>Ga0247611_10007321_pt1 | contig 13894 bp, 9 predicted proteins | sample 177DNAGHGhighgp2_FD_192422 | JGI IMG/M metagenome (GOLD analysis project Ga0247611, IMG submission 192422) | Sheep rumen microbial communities from Palmerston North, Manawatu-Wanganui, New Zealand - 1770 DNA GHGhigh gp2 | ecosystem: Host-associated > Mammals > Digestive system > Stomach > Rumen ...
ATCCGAGAAATCACTAGGTTGTTGAGTAATGATAATTGTTCCTGTATTATATTTACGACTACGTCTTTGTACTTGTGCTAGGAAATCAGCACCTAATACATTTTTTCCTTCTAAAAGTACATGAGCTTCATCTACCATTAAAATAGTATCTCTTCTCTTATCAAGACAAAGTCCCCATGCAAACTTTAAAATATTAAAGAATAATGCATTTTTAATATTAGTATCTTGATTCATTAATTCTTTTATATTAAATACAATATAATCACTATTTTTACTTATAGTTGTATGTCCATTAAAATAATAACTTAATTCTCTAACAAATGGTCTAATTCTAAGTTCTAGACGTTCCATAACATCTCTTTCATGAGTTTTTTCTGTCATTGAAGTAAGTTTTCCTCTAACTGTTGCATATACATCAGAAAAAGTTGGAAAATCTTCTGTAGTTTTTTCCATAAAATTAGTTTCAAAATTTATATCAAAACGACGATAAGTATCTTGAACAATTTCACTAAATAAAGTTTGAACATCTTCTTCTATATCAGGATAATAATATCTCATAAATGCTTTTAAAAATTGCAAAGTTCTTGTTAATACCGTATTACCTAAACCTTGAGATACCTCTTCTTCATCAACATCTAATAATACTTCAAGTGGATTAATCATTCCAAATTGTCCACCTTTACCTAAGTCTACTGTTTGTCCACCAAATAAGGTAGTCATTTCTTCAAGTTCATTTTCTGGGTCAATTGCAACAATTTGACATCCATTTCTAATATGACCACGAAGCATTAATTTAGCAGCTGTTGATTTACCTGAACCAGAACCTCCTAAGATAATCATATTAGCATTATTTCTATTACTCTCTTTACGCATCTTATATAAGAATTGGTTAAATAATATAACTCCTCCAGAAAAATCTATTCCAATTAAGTTAGATAAACCTGGATCTTTAATAGAATCAAAAACATAAGGATACATTCCTGCAACAGTAACAGAAGGAATAATTGTACCTATTCTCTCTTCAATTTTTTGTTTTGGAAAAATAGGCAAAATTGATTTCAATAAAGTTTCTTGTTCAAAACGAAGAGTTACAGCTCGAAGTTCTAATGAATCTAAGAAATTTTTTACATTAGATTTCTTTAATTCCAATTCCTCTTTTGTATCAGCTGTAATCATTATATGCATTTGAAAATCAAAAATAGTTGATTGATTTGCTGCTAACATAGATATAAAATATTCTAAAGATTCAAACTCTTGACGAATACGTTCTTGCATTGTTTTATCTTTTTCTTCTTGATATCTTTGTTTATAATCAGCAATTTGCTTATTAATCATTTTTTGAATCATTGAAAAAGGAACTGGTATATGTTTAATAACTACTTTAATTCCAGCTATATTAGTTAAATCAGCTAAATATCCCGGAGTAATAAATTTAGGATATGAAACAACAGTCAAAATAGTTGCATACTTATCACTAATATGAAAATCACTTGGATTAAAGTGTAACCCTTTAGGTGCTATTTCACTCTTAAAAAAACTCATTTTAACACCACCGTTCCAAATTCAGTACGAACTCCACCATTTAAGAAATTTTCAAGAATCGTTCTTAAATCTTCATTAGAAGTTTGACTTGAATTAAGTCCTGCTGAAGCAAGACCATTTATTAACATTCTTACTTTTCTATTTATTTCATCTTGATTTTTTTCTTTGAATAATATGTAATACTCTGTATCAACTACTTGATTATTAACAAACATATTTGCTTTATCTATATCTTGAGCAATTATTTTAGCTTGTCCAGGAGTACGACAATTTTGAAGCATTATTTGAAGTTGTGACTGATAAACTGAAATATCTACTGGTCTATCAGCGGCAATCATCCAAAATTCAAATGTTAATTGATTATAAAAATTCTTCATTGCATTTAATACACCTTCTTGTTGAATAGGATCAAGAATAAAAATATTTTTAGGATATATTTTTACACCTGTAACCTTTTCATTACCAGGAAGTATTATTGTACCATTTTGTATACCTTTAATATTAATCCAATCTTCAGTATATTTTGATGTTGTATTAGCATTAGTTTGTTTGTTAACTGGTTGTTTTTGACTATTATTAGGTACATTAGCGTTTATCTTTGAATTCATAACTTGAACACCAACCTCTCCATACATATTTTTGTCTATTGGAATAAAAATTTATTACCTCTCCTATTGCAGTTCTAATGTTGTGATAATTTGGAAAAGGAAATACCAGAGCTACTGCAACCAATCCCGGAACTAATGATAATAAACTAAATACATTATCAGAACTTCCCGTACTTGACATTAAAAGTAACAGTGACAAAGTAATTATTACTCCACCAGCAAATATTCCAAGATCAATTGGTTTAAATAATCCTAAAATCAATTGGCCTCTTTTCGTATTTGCCGGTATTAAATATTGATTTTTATTCACTATATATCACACTCCTTTTTTTAACTACTTCCATCTTTTTTAGAACTTTCAAGTAATTTTTCATTATCACGTTGAATTTCACCTTGAGTACGCATTGTTTCAGCACGATCTGTAGCTTCAAGTAAGTATTGACCAAAACTTTTATTAATCAAACCAATCAATTTATCTTTTTCAGCTTTAGGTAATGCTGATGTTGCAATAGTTTGAATTTCTCTTTTTTTGGCTTCAACAATCGTTAAATTCTTAATATAACCATCCGTTCCAGGTTGTTGTAAACATCTATCAATATAATCTCTTCCAGCAACTTTTTGAGCAGCTTTAAAATATTCATTAAATTCTGCTGATGAAAGAGTTACGTCTCCTGATGATGTTGATATTGTTACTTTTCCATTTGATCCTGGAGAATTTAATCTAGAACGTGCATTTATCATTTCAGTAAAACTTGTATGTATTGTTGGTCCATCTTTAGGTTTAAAATCATATACATCCCTTGTACCATTAGGACCTCCTGCTAAATCAGATATATTTTCTTCAATCTTATTAAACGCTTCACCAGTAAAGAACGATGCTTTTGCTTCTTTAGTATGTTGAGCAAAATCTATTAAATCTTGTCCAGTTGCAGTTCTAAGACCAATAAATTCACTCATTGTATTTTTAGCATTTAAAGCAGAAAGGTTAACTTTTTGACTTTGAGCATTAGCAATTGCATCATTGGCATCTTTAATTTCTTGAGCTATTTCTCCTCTTACAGCTTCAACATCAGCAAGGGCTTGTGCTTCAGCACTTTCGGCAGCCGCAACAGCAGCATTTTCTGTATCAAGTTTTGTTTTGGCAGCTTCAAATGCTGCTTTAGCAGCATCAGCTTCATTTTTAGCAGTAGTTAAAGTTGTGTTTGCAGCATTAAGATTACCATTCAATCTTGTAATCTCGGAATTGTGACGTGCATTTTCCGCAGTAATAGCTGATTCAGATGCATTATAAATATCAAATGCTTCTTGAGCTGTTCTTCCAAAAGTGTACCCTTTATCACGATTAGCATCACTAATTTTTTCTATATCAGTACGATATTTTTCCTGGTTTTGCAATGCCTGAGTTAATCTTGTTTGAGCTTCAGCTCTTTCTCCCGCATTTTTTGCAGTTCTAAGTTTTTGCGTCCATTGATTAACTGCGTCAGTTGCTTCTTCATATCCAAGTCTTGCACTTGCATATTGATACATTACATCACGTTGTTCATTTAGTTTAGCAATTTCAGTATTATAATTGGTATTTTCGGTTTCAATATCACCATTAATTGAGTCAACAGCATTCTGAGCACCGCTTAAAGCAGTTTGTGCAGTTTGATTTCTATTATTTGCTCTAGTAAAATCACTATTGGCTGTACGTTGTTGAGCACGAGCTCTACGCGTATTACGAACAGCCTCAGAATACGCATCAGCCCTCTCTCCAGTTCTTCTGCTTTTTTCTGCCTCCATATTTGATAATCTTTCATTCTGTTTTTTTATTTCTTCATTAGCAGCATGATTTCTTGCTCTAGTCTGACTCTTAGTTGAAAGAGCAGATAATTGAGCATTTGTTATACCATCACCTGCATGATATTGACCAGTATATGCATCTTTAAATTTCTTATCCTTTGCATCGCCCACTGCTGCACCTGTTTTAATTCCAGTTCTAAGTGCTGCAGTAGCACCATGTCTTAAAGCATTTAGTCCTGAAAAGGCAGCAAGTCCCGCTTTAGCACCTTTACTTCTCCAATTATCATTGAACTTAGATGTTCTCCAAGAATTCGCAGTACCTGTTGCTAATGCCTTGGCTGTACCTGTAACCATTCCAGCTGCACCAGCCATGGTTTTCCATCCTTCACCCTTGAACATACCTGCAATATCACCAAATCCCTCATCTACTCCAAGTAATTTACTAATAAACTTAGGCATATCTTTAGCAAATTGTAATAAACCGACTATAATAAATATCATTACAAGAGATGCTCTAACATAATCACCATCAAATCTTCCAACCATTCCGCTAAATCCTAAAGCATCTTCACCACTACCAAATAATGTAAGAAATACATATAAAATGAAATAAACAACAACTAATCTTGTAAATAAATCCACATAGGTTTTTATCGTTGTATTTACCCAATTCCAAAATGTTTTTTCTGATAATTTTGGATCAATATATGAAGCTATTGGAATAGGAGCTATAATTTGACAAATACTTAGTTTAATTGTTCGAATTGCAACAGCTAAAGCAATTGAAACCATTACATATACTAAATATCCACCAACTAATGTGGATAGTAAAAATTGATACTTGAAATCATATCCATCTTCATCTTCAGAATTACCACATTTTTTATCTTTTACATGTTTACCCGCTTCTGCAACAGAACTAATGGTATTTTCGCCACCATCTACTTGTGCATCCTGAATAACACCATATAGATTAGCTACACCTTGACCACTACCTCCAGTACAGCCATCACTATACATAAAAAACGGCAAAAAAGAATACCAAGCCATCAATCTTCCAGAATTAGCCATAGTCTTACCTATTTCAGAATCACTACTATGTATATTAGCTTGATTTTGTGTACTATTATTAGATGAAGTATCAGTAGCACTTGACGTAGTTCCTCTTCCTAAAAAAACTTTTGGGATTGCTTCAATAATTGGTTCTTGAACTTGTTTTAACAACATAAAAATTGGCCTAATAGAAACAATTAGTACCAAACAAATAGCTGTTCTTTTATATATACCAATAGCACCTTTATCTGTATCTTTTGATTTACTAGGATCAACTAATAATTGAACTAAAGATATCATTATTCTAAATACCATAACAATTCCTAATATCAAATAAATACGTTCAGAAAATCTTCTAATTGTTGCCTCTGTAAATATATCAAAAGTTGATAAATCTAGTATAAGAGTGAACAAAATTTCTAGTAACCCATATACAATTGTATCTATAGCTATCATTACTTGTCTTACAAAACCTATAAGCATAGAATCTACCTCCAAAAAATATACACTCTAATATACAATAGTATAACATTAATAAACAATAAAGTAAACATTTAATTACAATAAATTTAACTATTTTACTATTAAATCCCATCTCTGTTTCTGCTATAATATATCATTCTAGTTAACTGGAAAGTCAAGTAAAAAAATAAAAAAATTAGTGTTTTTTTAAAATCTTGGCTTTTAGTCTAATTTTCTTTAACAAAACATCTAATTCTTCTATTTGACTATCAATATAATCTCTTTTTAAAATTAATTCATCTTTTTTATTTAGAACATCTTCAATTGAAATATCTTTTATACATTTTTTTATTTCCTCTAAAGTAAAACCCAATTTTTTTAAATACTCTATTGTTCTATATAATTCTAATTCTTCATCAGTATAATATCTATAATTAGTATATAAATTTATTTCAGATGGTTTTAATAAATCTATTTGATCATAATATCTCAAAGTTTTAACACTAACACCAGTAATATTTGAGAATTCACCTATTTTATACATAACATTCCCCCAAAGCAGACATATTATATCATATATTTAAAAAAAAGAGAAGAGAAAATCATATTATTTTGATTTTCCTTCTCTTTCTATCTCTTCTTTTAATATTTGTTCCATCTCTAACAATGCAATTTTATCTTGTTCAAGTCTCTTTTGTTTTTCTGCAAGTGAATCTAATCTAGCTCTACTTTTTCTCTTAATATTATTGTCTGTTGTTTTATTCATAGTTTTAAATGCTCTTTGCTTCTCTCTCTTAATTGAAGATACTTCATCTCTAAAATTAACTAAATCTGCAAGCAATACATCACATTCATCAGCTAAATCCGTTTTTCCAGATTCACGATAAATTCTAGCTTTCTCTTGAACACTAATTATTTTTTCATTTATTTTTCTTAAATCTGACATTTCCATTAAAGCTTTTTTATTAGGATCTACATCTAATACTTCTTCATCTGGTCTTATATTTCTAATAATTGGCTTTTGTTGTTCAGGAATATTAACTACTGGTTTTTCATCAGGAGTAACATTCATTCTATTTTTTGTTGCTTCAATAATTTTTTTATTTAATTCCTCTCGATCAAATTCTGGAATATTATAACCTAGTTTTCTTAATTCATTTGTATATTGTTCAATTAATCTTAAAGCAATCGCTCTATTTTCTGGAGTATCTTTTTCAATTCCATCTTTTAATAAATTTACTCTCCATAATAGGTCTTTAATTCTTTCTTCCTTAGTTTGTCCACTTTCACCAAAAGTTTCAGGTTTTGAAACTGGTTTATTTTCAGCAGGTTTATTTTCATTATCGATATTTTCAAGACCGTCATGAATTTCAGATCCATCTTCCCATGGTAAATTAACTTCAATATCATCTTCTTCTGATTCTATTTCTGGATTATCAGAAACATCATCAACATTTTCTGTTTCAGAAATTTCAGAGTCCTCTAGTGATTCAGGAATAAGTGGTTCATCATCTTTCTCTTCCTCATCAGATGGAAGAGGCATACTATGAGTATCTTCTTCTAACTCCTCTTCTAAACCAGGTAATGGTTGTGGTTTAATATCCTTACCTAATTCATGAGCAAGATTACGACCTAATGCTAATGCTTCAGTTTTTTCTTTTTTAGTTAAACCTTTTAACATTCTATTTAGCTTAATTCTTTTATAAATCTTTACCCCACTAGCAACTGCTAATGCTGCTAGTGAAACAGCAGGTAGTGCTCCAAACATTATTCCAATAGTACTCATTGTAGCTGCGGGGAATCCTAAATAACTACCTAAAGCTAAACTTCCACCCAATAATCCTAAAGAAGCAATATTAGCTTTAACTAAACCTCCAGGAATACTTAATAAGAAATTTTTAATATCCCCTATAAGAGTTCTTTTAGATTTTGTATTTTTCTTACTATCTTTCTTTTCTTCCTTTTTTTCTTCTTTTTCTTCTAATTCTTCTTTATCTTTTTCTTCAAACAAATCATCTTCATCAACAGGTTCAGAATCAGAAGGTACAACTGGAGCTGGCATTGGTCTTGTTTCTTCTTTTCTTAATTCTGGATATAACATATCACCAAGCTTTATAAAATCTTCAAATTTATTAATTCTATTTTCTCTATATAATGAACTATTTAAAACATTAATTTTATTTTTAAATTCTTCATCTTTTGACTTATCAAGCGGAAGATTACTTTTTAAAAAACTATTAATTTTTCTCTTCCTACTATCATCATTATCCATTCTTAAATATTTTTCATAAGAAAAACTTCTATCCGCTATTAACTTATCACCTAGATAATTAAATATTTCCTTATATTGATCAACTAATCTATTGGCCATCTAACCTCACTCCTTTTTTACGGCTACATTTTATCACAAAAAACAAAAAATGTCAATAATTGTCTACTTTTTCATTATACTACAATTTATTAACATTTTCTACTATTATTTATTTAATTGGATATTTTTTTGTAATTTCTAACACTTTTTTACTTTCTTCTTTTAGAATTTTTTTATCATTAGGATTAGAAAGTATTCTGCAAATAATATCTGCTATTTCTTTAAATTCTTTTTCCTTTAATCCTCTTGTTGTCATTGCTGGAGAACCAATTCTTACTCCACTAGCTTTCATAGCACTTAAAGTTTCTTTAGGAATAGTATTTTTATTTAAAGTAATATGAGCTTTATCAAGAAGTTTTTCAGCTTCTTTTCCTGTAACGCCAAAACTATTATAAACATCAACTAATATTAGATGATTATCTGTTCCATTAGAAATAAGTTTAACTCCTTTCTTTATAAATTCATCAGCCATTGCTTGAATATTCTTAATAACTTGCTTTTGATAAATTTTAAATTCAGGTTGTAATGCTTCATAAAAACATTCAGCTTTTCCTCCAATTACATGCATAAGTGGTCCACCTTGAATTCCTGGAAATACTACTTTATTTATTTTTTTAATTATTTCTTCATCATTAGTAAGAATTATTCCTCCTCTAGGTCCCCTTAAAGTTTTATGAGTAGTACTTGTTACTACATCAGCATATAAACAAGGATTTTGATGAAGTCCAGCAGCAACCAATCCAGCTATATGAGCCATATCAACCATTAAATATGCCCCAACTTTATCTGCAATTTCTCTAAATTTTTTAAAATCTATTTTTCTTGGATAAGCACTTGCTCCAGCTATAATCATTTTGGGTTTTTCTTTTACAGCTATTCTCTCAATTTCTTCGTAATCTAACATTTCAGTTTCAGGATTTAATCCATAACTAACTATTTCATAATCAACACCACTAAAATTAAGTTTATAACCATGAGTTAAATGACCACCATCAGATAAATTCATTCCTAATACTTTATCACCATGATTTAAAAGTGCTCTATATACTGCCATATTAGCACTAGATCCACTATGTGGTTGAACATTAGCATATTTACACTTAAATAATTTTGTAACATATTCAATAGCTTTATTTTCAAATATATCTATATATTCACATCCTCCATAATATCTAGCTCCAGGGTAACCTTCAGCATATTTATTAGTTAAAATACTTCCTTGTAATTCCCTAACATACTTTGATGTATAATTTTCTGACGCAATAAGTTCAATATTCTGGTTTTGTCTCTTTCTTTCTTTTTGTAATGCTTTCTTTAATTCTATATCCATATTATCATACTCCTTTAAAGATATTATAAATTATAATACTAAAAAAAGCTAGACATTTTACATAATCTAGCTTTTTATTTTACCTTCATAGACATCTTCCATTTCTAAATATTCACTTGAATCACTGTATATTTCTAAGTAATATCCATCAGAATAATTTGCTGCGCCTTTCCATCCAGAATTTTGTTCAGTTTTAAGTAATTTTCGATCATTAGTTCCCCCACCAGCATGACTTCCTAACACTTTAAATCTTTTATTGTAAGTTGGATCATAAATCAAAAAATCACTTTCTTTTAAATTATTTAAATCAGCACCTTTTCTAATTCCACAAACTACAACAAAATGTCTTCTAGAAGATTTCTTTTTTCCCTTATAAAAATCTTGTTCTCCATTAACTCTTATTACTACTGGTCTTCCTTCCATTATTTCATTACCTATTACTTGAAGAGCAATTTGTTTATTCTCTGTAGCAACTCCATAAAAAGTTAAGCCACTATCTTTAAAACTAGTTGTTCCATTCATATAATCAGAAACCCATGATCTGGAATAATTTAAACAAGCATTATCTGGTTGAGTACCTTTTCTACCAATACTTGCATACTTTTTATCATCTTTAAAAATATAAAAATCTATTCCATAAAATCTTGCTGTAACCAAATCATTAAAAAACTCTTCTTTACTTTTTTCTTCATAAACAATATTATTTCTTTCTTCTGGTGATAAAGTTGGTGGTGGTGTAATACTTTCCATAACAGGAAAAGTATTTTTTATTTCTATATCTGGTGTTTTATTTAAAGATATATCTTCTGTAACTTTAGGTATAACAGTTGTATTATTAACTTGTGGTTCTAGATTACTTTCATCATTTTCATTTCTTTTAAAAAAAGATCTAATACTTTCAAAACCCATTCCCGTTACAGCAATAGTACCAATTAATAAAGACAATATTATTGACTTATTTCTAATCTGAAAATTTTTAATTTTATTTTCTTTTAAAATATTTTCCAATTCTTCATCATATATATTATATATTTCACTAACTTTATCTTTACTAATATATTCTATTTTTCCTAATAAATATAATTGATTAATTGCATCTTGAGGATTTAAATTTTTTAATTCATTTATATAATCTTTTTTTAATTCCATGATATTATTAGAATAAATTTTCATTAAGTCTTGTTTTGAATCATTATAACCATATACTTTAGTAGAATTATTTCTAACAACTACTAACCCAATTAATTTACCATTCTCTATTGATAATTGTATTTTATTAATTTTACTATTCATATTAATCTCAACTCTTAATTAGTATTTTGTTTTTTGTTCAAATATTTCATCATATATTTCTGAATTACTTTTCTTCATCATAGAAACTTGTTCTAAATATAAACAATATTCTTTAAATGATTTTAAAATTATTCTTTTTTTATCATCTGATATATTAATTTTATCAAAAATATCTTCAATATTATTTAAGTGGTCTAAAATTACACTATCATTAATATCAGCATATTTTTTATATCTTAAAGTCTCTTTTTCTACTGGTACAATAACCTTATCATCATGATTAACTTCCAATTCATCCAAAAAATTAGAATCATTATTAGTTCTTTCTACATCTAAGATCAACATATCTTCATAATTATTTAAAGTTACTTTTAATATTTCTTTTTCAATATCACTTAATTGTAAAGAATCTATACCATTTCTTATCTCTCTTATTTTTAAAATTGTTTCAATTCTTTCATTATTCATAAATCCTCCTATTTAGCATCAAACCAATTATCCCCTATTTCATAAGATACGTCAAGTGGTACATTTAATTTATAAGTATTTTTCATAATATTTAACACTAATTCTTTTAATTCTTTTTCTTCTTCTTTTTCTACTTCAAAGACAAGTTCATCATGTACTTGAACTAACATTTTACTCTTTAACCCTCTCTTTTCCATTTCTTTATCTATTTCAACCATTGCTTTTTTTAATATATCTGCAGCTGTTCCTTGAATTGGTGTATTAAGTGCCATTCTTTCTCCACTCTGCCTAATCATATAATTTTTATTATTAATTTCATCAATTACTCTTTTTCTATTCATTAAAGTTTTAACATAACCATTTTTATATGCAAAAGCAATTAATTCATTCATATAATTTTTTATTCCAGGAAAAGATTCAAGATAAGAATCAATAAACTTTTTTGCATCACCAACATTAATTTTTAAATCTTCAGATAAACCAAAACTTGATATTCCATAAATAATACCAAAATTAACAGCTTTAGCTTTTCTTCTCATATCTTTAGTTACTTCAGATAGTGAAACATGAAATATTTGACTAGCCGTTTTTGTATGAATATCAACCCCATCTTTAAATGCCTTAATCATATCAGTTGCATTAGCCATATGAGCAAATACTCTAAGTTCAATCTGCGAATAATCAAAAGATGCTATTTTATTACCTAATTTTTCAGGAATAAAAGCTTTTCTAATTAACCTTCCAACTTCATCTCTAATTGGTATATTTTGTAAATTAGGTCTTTCACTTGATAATCTTCCGGTTTTTGTTAACATTTGATTATAAATTGTATGTATTTTTAAATCATCATCTATTTCATTGATTAAACCTACTACATAATTAGATTTCATTTTAGAAACAGTACGATAATCTAAAATTAAATTAACTATATCATAATTTGTTAACTTATCAAGAATTTCTTTACTTGTAGATAAACTACTTTTATTTCTTTTAGGATATGGAATATTTAACTTATTAAATAAAACATCTCCAAGTTGTTTAGGTGATAAAATATTAAAAGAAAAACCTGCTAAACTATATATTTTATTTTCTAAATCATGAGCCATATCATCTAATTTAGAACCAAATTCATTTAAATAATTTTGATCTACTAAGAAACCATTTATTTCCATTTTACATAAAACATATGATAATGGTAATTCAATATTCTTATATAAATCAACCATTTCTTCTTTAACTAATTCTTCATAAATATTATGATATTCTTTAAATATAAAGTTAGATTTTAATACTATATCTTTTATATAATCATCACTATTAGGCATCTTAATAGTTATTTCACTACCATATAATTTATCATAAAAAGTTATATCATAATTATAAGTATTAGCAAGTACTGCTATATCATTTTTTATATTTTTGTTAAGTAAATAACTTATTAACATTAAATCATCTATATTATTATCTATCTTAATATTATTTTTCTTAAAAACATATAATAATTTTTTTAAATCGTAAGTATATTTTAAATTATTATCTAAAAATATATCACTGTTTTTTAATAAATCAATTGATATATAATAATTATTATCTTTTGTTGTAATAGATACTCCAAGAGGTACATCTTTATGATAATTATAACCAAGAGTTTCTAAATAAATACTATATTCTTTATCTAGCTTTAAATCTTTTAAATCATTAATGATTTTATAATCTATTTTGGTATCTTCTTTTTTTAAATCTATTTTTTTAAGTAATGAATAAAATTCTAATTCATTAAGTATTTCTTTATATTTACTTATATTAATTCCCTTATATTCAATATTATTAAAATTTAAATCAATTGGTACTTCTTTATATATAGTTGCTAAATCATAACTCATATAAGCATTTTCTTTATCATTAATTAATTTAGTCTTAGTAGCATTACTAATTTCATCTATATGTTCATAAACACCATCTAAATTTTGATATTTACTAATTAAAGAAATCGCTCCTTTTTCTCCTATCCCTTTAACTCCAGGAATATTATCACTAGAATCTCCCATTAAACTCTTTAAATCAATCATTCGTTTAGGATCATCTACACCATATATTTCTTTAAATTTATTTTTATCCATTAAAATATAATCATTACTCTTTAATAATTTCATTTTAACTTTATCACTAATTAATTGTATTAAATCTTTATCACTACTAACTATTAATCCAATTGAATCATTTGAATTATCTATTTCTTTAGCAAATGTACCAATAATATCATCAGCTTCATAATTATCTATTTCAAAATATTTAATTCCCATAGCTTCTACTAATTCTTTAGCAACACTAAATTGATTTAATAGTTCAATTGGTGTTTCACTACGACCTGCTTTATAATTTTCATATTTTTTATGACGAAAAGTTTTTCCTTTATCGAAAGCTATCATAATATGAGTAGGATTTTCTTCAGTAATAATTTTATTTAACATATTAACAAGACCATATATAGCATTAGTAGGAAATCCTTTTGAATTTTTCATTAAATTACCACTATATGCTGTTGCATAATAACTTCTAAATATTAAATTATTACCATCAATTAAAACTATTTTATTCATTATTAACCTCATATATTATTGTTATCAAACATTCATTTAATTCTGTATTATTCTTTTTTTCATAATTTAATAAATTAAATTCTATTTCTTCTAATTCTTTTTTAGAATTTGTTTTTATAGTTATTTCATTTTCTAAATTATCATCAACATTATTATTAAATAATTGATTTAATTTATCATTAGTTATTTTATAATTATATACATACTTATTATCTTCATTTAATTTTGTTTCTGATATTAACTTACTACTTTTTATTATTTTTTTTATTTCATAAATATCAAATAATTCTTCATGCAATATTTTATTATTATCATTAGCATTTATTAATTTACCATTTAGATAATTATAATGATATTCTCCTTCATCTCCATAAACTACTATATC
>Ga0247611_10007325_pt1 | contig 13889 bp, 34 predicted proteins | sample 177DNAGHGhighgp2_FD_192422 | JGI IMG/M metagenome (GOLD analysis project Ga0247611, IMG submission 192422) | Sheep rumen microbial communities from Palmerston North, Manawatu-Wanganui, New Zealand - 1770 DNA GHGhigh gp2 | ecosystem: Host-associated > Mammals > Digestive system > Stomach > Rumen...
CTTCATTTGCAGCAATTCTTGCTTCAACATCATCATCAAAGGTCTTCTTACACAAATCCATTTCTGCTTGACTTAACTTGATTGTAAGACAAGTATCATCAACAAGATTAACATCCATTTCATCACCCCATTCACCATCACGGTGCCTTGGAACATCAATAGAATTAATCATTGATGTAATGTTGGCAGGAAGAATACCATCCAATTCACCTTCTTCTTCCTGTTCAATGTAATCACCCCAACCCGATTCACCTGCCTTTAGGACAATCGGTACTAAGTTGGTTCTAATTGAATTTTCAATATCAGTTCTGTCTTTCTTAGTAATAGTAGCCATTCAAATTACCTCTTTTTCCTTAAATATAGAAAACCCCATTGATTTTGTCAATAGGGTAAGGAGAACTAAATGTAAAATTAAAATTACATAATCTTATCGTGGAACAACCAAAGTAAGATTAGAATAAATGTACCAAGGCCAGAAAGAATCAATGGTAATTCATCTTTGATACCACCATCACCGAAATCACATAGTTTTATTTTCTTATCATCTTTCTTCATATCTTATTTATTAAAATCTTTTGCCAATTCATACTTTCTTTTTTGAATATACTTATTTTTTATGTAAAGTGCTAGAAAGTTTTGTTTCTTTTTGAAATCTTCAAAATAATATTCTAAATCTTCCATATCAAAATCTACAAGTTCCTTACACATACAATCAAAAGAAGCAATATCATTTCTATCGGGTAGATATTTCAAAGTGAATGTTTTAAGTTCATATTTTCCAGCACCATTCTTTCTATAAACAATAAACAAGTTACTTTTGTAAAAACATTCGTGTTTACAACCCCTTATGTTCATATCTTCAAGGTTGTTTTCTTTTAACCAGTTTGTCAGTTCTTCAAATGTCATTTATCATATTTCCTTTTGATAAACATTAGTATTATAATCAAAGTTAGTGCGATTCCGTAATTAAAATATTGTGGATATTGCCAACAACCACTTAAATAGTTTGTTCCAAAGATGTAGATTGCTGAAAATATATTTCCAAATATAGAAAGTATAATGTACAACAAACTAATATCATCTGTTGATTTAGTCTTTATAGCCTTTATGACCTGGGGTAAAGCACAAAAAGCAAAACAAATAGCTCCTAAGAATCCAATAATCGTTAATAAAATCATTTAGACAAATTACTCATAAAATAGATAAAACCAGTGGTCATTAAAGCATACATTAGTTTTTCTTCAAAGTTAAGTGGATATTGAATCAATGCTGTAAAGATTGTTACAGACAATAAAGAAGAAAGATAGACGGTTACAAATGTTTTCATTTCTTAACCTCCACCGGATGGGTTTCATCTACTTCTATTGTTTGAATTTGGAATGTACTATCTGCAAAAGCATTTTTAATGAACTTTTCCAAATCATTTCTTACTTCATTTACACTATCACCATATCTTTTGAATATGGCTTGTGTTCCATTTATTACGGTTATACACTTATACCTTGTTTTCATTTGAGTCCTCAAACATCGTATTTATATCTAGTTTCTTGGTGAATGCAACCATTTCCTTGTAAGTCTTTGACAATCGTAATAAATGCCTTCTAGCTTCATCTATCGTATTAAATTCAAGGTTGTTCCAATCATCTACAACTACATTTACACTATAATTTCCTTTGTTATCCAAGTTAATTAAAAATTTACATTCGGAAATCCAAATTACTTTCTGACCATATTGTGAAACCCTAACTCTAGCATCAGGTGTAATCCTATAATACTTTGCTCCAATAGGTTCACTTGAGCAACAGCCAGTAAAGCCATTGTAAGTTGCGGTTGTAGCCCAAGTAGAATTAGTTCCAGGAGCCGTATTCAATGTATATTGTGATTGTGTTGGTGAAAAAGCAGCACTGGTCAATACACCACCATTGTTATTAATAGTTGCCATCTTCTAACCCCATTTCTTCACAAAACTTTTTCCAATCATCTTCTGTAAATTGTTCGGGCATTTCATCATATTTGGAATTTACTGACCAAGTACCATTAGAATAACTGGCAGTAGTCATTACATAAGGGACAAAGGTTACTGATGTTCCACTTGTTCCGTCCCGACACTACTAAATTCGTCACATTGTTGTTCGCCATTTCTATATGTTCCTTCAAAAAATTCAAAAAATGTTTCGTTATTGAATCGTTTAAATTCAACAGCATAGCCATCTGGAGCAGCAGGATAAATGTTCAAGATTTGTAACTTGGTAGGTGAATTTATACTATGGTGTCCTTTCTTACATTCAGGATGGAAAATCATTCTATGATGTGTAGGACAAAAGGATAAAGTCACCCCACTATTTAACCTGTTTCCTAATTCCCTTGGTACAATATGATGAAATTCTATTTGACTTCTTTCATTTGTATGGAAATTACAGTCTGGCCAATGACAAATATAATTTTTTGGACCGATAATATTTTAGATTCATAAATTATTTTACACTTTATTCTTTTCTTTGGCTTCTTTAGCTTCCAACATTTCAAGGTGTGCGTCAGCCATTTCTCTTTCGCCTTCAATTAAAGCCTTGGTTTCTTCTACAGTATAACCTGGAAATGCCTTAATTTCTTCCGCAACCTTTTCAAATGTTCCATCTTGCATAGATTGTTGTAACTTAATTTCAACATACTTGTTCAATGAAACACCCATTTTGTTTGCAGCAGCTTTCAAAGCATTAAGTTCATCATCACTTAATTCAATATCAATGGATTCCATACCGGCTTCAATCAATTCTACACCAGTTGGTTCAAGCCATCTACGAGCTACTTCATTTTCAATCTGACAACCCTTTGAATCTCGCCAACCAGGTACGAAATAAACAATGTTAGCACCACCCATCATACTAATGGCATTACCTAACAAATTAACAGCACTCATCGCATTGTAGGTTACATTTGGTTCTACAATTTGGTAACTAGGCAATACAATGATATTATCGTCAGGATATTTTGATTCAATATACTGAGTTGCTTCAGTACGGGTTTTCATAATTTCTTCGTGGGTCAAACCACTCATAGGCTGAGAAATAAACAATGTTCTATTCACAGAAATCCTCTTCAATTTGTAATTGTTTAGAAAACACTAATGCTTTCTTGTACATCATTCTATATCTATTTACTACTTTCTTTAATTCATCAAAACTATGTAAGTGTATAGAATTAGTAGAATCACGAAACACCATAAGTTCACCATTTGAATCAAAGTGTAAACTTATTCCGTCAATGGTTAGTGTATTACCAGTATTCTTTACACGAAAATGTGTGCCACCAATATCAAGAATCCTTAGTTTGTTTTCACCAAGTCTTTCATTAGCTAACATATAACCATTAACTCTTCTTACTACACCCATAATAAACTACCATCTTCTATCATCAAATTCAAACTTTTTAACATCATTCCACATATCTTCAGTTATTTCATTGACAGTTGGTTCAAGTAAACCCAACTCTTCACAAACTTTTACAAATTCGTCTGTTGGGAATCCTTCTATTGGTTTACCTTCGTATTCTTCATCATCACTATTCATTGAAATCCTTTTCAATTTGTAATTTCTTCATAGTTTCGTTCATTCGCTTATATACTCGTCTATATTCATTAACCTTGTGCTTCAATTCATCAAGACTATGAATATAAATTAGACCTGTATTTAATACATTTACAGTCATGTTGTTATAGTCAAGATTGAATTGAAGACCGTCAATTTGAATCTTGGTATTGTTATAATTATAGACATGAATATAAGTATCACCTAACTTAAAATGGTATTTGTATGATTTTTTTGTTTCATTTCCAACAAAACCATAACCAAATCCATTTTCAGCAAGAGCACGTATTGCTTCATTTATATCAAACACAATTAATCCTCTTCTAAGCCAAGTTCCTTACAAACATCTTTAAATTCATTTGTAGTACAAATTGGTTTTTCTTCTTCACTATCTTTATCTTCATTAGGAGGATGAATCCCATATTTACGAGCTACATAGTCATCGGCCTGTTTAGATAAAGTATCAATGAATTTTTGATACTTTTCTTCAAAGTGTTTATCGTATTCACCCATTTTCAGCCTCAACTTGTGGTTCAGCATCTTCAAAGATAACATCTACACGATTAGTTACCTTAGAAAAGATTGGCATATTCAATGTTTGAATTACACTTCTTTTTACTGGTGTATTTCTACCAAGTGTTTCTTGGTGTTCCTTTGGAATTTTAGCCCATTCTTCATCGGACAATGGTCTTTCAATGACTACTCGTTTAGCATAAGTTCCTCGTTTGAAGAATGCTGGATAATCATTCCAATTTACACCCTTTTCCATAAGCAAATCTTGCTTTTGACTACCATTCTTTCCAAGTAGCTGCTTGTCAGAATAGTAAGCCCTTGCAGCCATTGAAATAGAGTTCTTGGTTGCGTCAAATTCTCGCCAAAGCAATTCATTTGCAGCTTCGGTTCTATTTGGAACTTGCCAACATCTGCAATCAAATTGTGCCAATGGCTTGTCAGGATATTTCTTGTGGATAACTTCATTGAATTTGGCAGTAGCCATAGAAGCAAACACTGAAGTCAACTTAGAAATTCTTCCACCAAACATAGGTTCTTTAGCATCGGACAAGATTAAAGTAATTTCATCTGACTGGGTATAACCAATACAAGCATAAGTCTGTTCAACTAGATACTTCATTGTTTCAACCATTGCATTACTCATATCTTCATCATAAGGTCTTTTCATTCCACGGGTAAATGTGTGAAATGCCCTACCATCAATTCTTACGCAAATTGGTAGTCCTGGCATAAAAGCTCTTTGTGCTTCAATGCTTTCATACATTTTCATTCTGTCGCCAAATTTATCTTCTTTCATTTTATTCTCCTATAAGTTTTCTAGGGAACTTACCTTTACTCCATTCATCGTTCCATTTCAAGTAAGGTATATTCCAATTTGGTAAATATTTTGTTAATACAACATTTGCTTTGTTAGCATAAGGTACAAGTGGTTCCTCAAGGTCAGGCTTGAGGATTTCAACTATACCAAAGACAAATGTAAAAATAATTAAACCTACACCCAAGGCAGGAATTATTTTATTTGTAAGTGTTTCCATTAGAGTACTCCGTCAAATTCTTTCTTGTATTTTTCCAAAACATCGTCAGGTATTTTTTCACTTAACTTAATAATCCAATCATCGGTGCAATAAATCATTCCCTTATCGTAGGCATTGATAAGTTTACCACTACAACCTCTAGTAATATGGGTTACACCAATGAATCTTCTGCCATAGAATACACCATTCTTATTGTTGATGAATCCATCATACAAATCTACATCTTTCCAGTCTTCAGGTGTATCTAAATCATCAATCGTTTCATTGATTGTAAACCAATTTTTACCATCTTGGTTTACAGCAACTTTCTTAACCTTTACTACAGGGTCTACCGTTGCTTGTCCTAACTTAAATGAGCCATACAAGCTACCAAGTAGAACTACAATAGCTACGATTAGTCCAAAAGGAAATTTAGACTTAGGCTTTTTTTCATCACCTACAATTTCTGCTTCAATTAAATCCATATTAACCTCACAAAATAATTATTTTTATTTTCTTGTCAAGACTAGATTTTTGCATTTTCGCAAAAAACATTGTTATCGTAATACTTCAAAGCATCCACTCTCCACTTAACTTCATCAAACGAAATTGGTGTAAAGTTATGAAAATCGGAACAAATGCTAATTCCATTCTTCTTTACATACTGAAGAGCGTGAATGTGACCATACAATACAACATTCTTTGGATATTCTGGAATAGTAGTTCCTTCATCGGGTTCGTGAATGATGTGGTATGTTCTACCATCATCTTCAAATTTCCAATTATCTACCAAGACAATCTTTCTGCCAGTCCTTTGAATTAACTTTTCAAGTTCATCTTTATTCTTTCTATCGTAATTGCCTAAGATTAGATACAAGGTATCGTAGTTAAGACAAGTTAGATAATCTTCCATTGTGGAAATATCACCAAAATCACCTGCGTGGAATACAGTATCTTGCATAGTAATTGCCTTGTTCCAATTGCTAATCAAGTCCATATCCATATAATAGGTGTTCACAAAGGGACGCCTAGAATATTCTAGTGTTCTTTGCTGCGAAAAGTGTGTATCCGATGTAAAGAATTTTTTACCTGGTCTATTAAGTTCATCAACAACTACCTTTAGCAATTCTCTAAGGTTGTTGTAATACTTAATGTTTTTCATCTTCAATCTTGCTTTAAGATAAGAATTTCTTTCACCATCGTCTGGGAATCCACAATAAACACCTTGCTTATCGTGCCAATCACCAAATTCAATATTGGTGGTAAATGCAGGAAAACCCTTTTCTACATGTCTGTCAACCCAAAAGACAATAGCCGAAGACTTCTTCATAGCTTCATATTCCCATTGGGTCTGATTAAACAATGTAGCATCATTGTCTTTAAATCTTACTGCTTGAAAATGGAAATTCGTATTCGTGGGTGTGATTACATTTCCATTGAATCCAAGTTCTTTAAGTATATCAAAGGCTTCAAATCTCCAATCTTGGGAATAATCTACCCTTGGGCAAGGACCAGCAAGAAAAATGCTATTATTCATATTTCTAGCAAACTGTTCCTTAAAAGTCATATCTGGATTTACTTTAATGATGTTCATTGTTATTTTCCTCTTTTCCTTTTCTTTAAGTCTACATCTCTGCTGCACCAATCAAAAAACTTTTCAAGGGTATCATGGTTCCATCGTAAATCATCACAAGCTATTTCACTTAACTTTCTACAAAGTGCTATTCTTTTAGAATAAAAGTCTTCTAATTCTGGATGTTTCATTAAAAGGCTATTCCATTCACTATAAGAATACAAATCGTAATCTACCCATTTGTAGTTTAATTCAAAACAAGCATTTCTTAAACCACGAAATAACTTATTCTTAAACTTTTTTGGATTGTTGTAAACTTCATTGATATTACCACAAATAAGATTAACATAAGCAGAAAGCAACTTTGTCATTAATGGTAATGGCTTTGAAGCTTTGTATGCGACTACAATACCCATATAGGCGGTATAAAAGATTACCCTTGCGGATAATCCGCAACCCTTACCACACCAAAATTCTTCTTTGAAGATTCTAATAAAATTTTTCATACTCTATCAAAGCACTTTTTAAGTTCTTTCAAAAACTTTGTATAACAATCCGAAAGCAGTCTTACATATCTAAACACATCATCATGACGGCCATGATAGGAATTTGGCATACCGAGCCCGACACTTACCGTATCACCCCATACATAAGGCTTTAAATAAAATTCAAGCTGAAACTCGCCCTTGTCATTCTTCCACATAAAGTAATACTTCATTCCATTGACACGAACAAAATAGCTAGTGCCACCACAGCACCGAGCCTCTTTAAGTAAATCTCGTTGTTTTGTAGCCCAAAGAGCAATATCACTATTAAGCATCATTATCACCATCCTTATACTTTTCTTTAATCTTAGCTTCAATTCTTTGGGAATCGCAATAAAAAACCACTGTAGTACAAATAACATAGATTAATAAAGTAACTAACTTAATCCAAAGGTACATATCAAATATAAAAGCAATCAACATAATGACAGCTAAGATAATGTTAGCTATCCAAAACTTTTTTGTTCTTTCATCCCAAATTTGATACTGACTTTTCATTTCAATCTCTTGGTTATGTTCATTTCAAAGTTATCACTAAACGAGAATAAGTAAAAGGAAATAATGATTCCTACTAGACAAACAATTAAAGAAACACACATTGATGTAATAGAACATTTATACTTTAACATAATAAGAATTGGTGATAAAAATGTAGCTAATACGAAAGCAAATGTAAGCATCCAAACTGCTACATAGGCTAGACGAGCAATCCCATTTTTAACCATTTTGGAAGAAATGTGAATTGTTCCAAAAGATTCCTTGAAAGCATCCTTTGCGGCTTCTTTAATAATTCCCATAGTTTTACCTCGCTTTTTTCTAAAAATATAAAAAACCACTGACTTTGTCAATGGTTTATGTTTAGGAATAAATGTAAATTTTTATTTACTTAATCGTTATAGATGATTTCACTTGTGGTTTTTACTACAATCTTTTCCAAATCAAGTACAGGTTTTGATGAATCATAAGTTGTAGGTGCTATTACACAAAAAGCACCAATACCGTAAACAATCGTAACTAGGGAATATTTGTCTTTAAGTTTAAGTTGAATATTATAATTTTCCCAATCATCTTTATTGTCTGACCAGATAAATTCACGAAATTCCTTAGTCCAAAGGTTAGCATAGAAAAACTCCATACAAGCCCAAATATCTTCTTTATCTTCACCCTTGTAAGTATATTGTAAGGATTCTTCTTCAAAAGATTTTTGTTCTTTTACAAGTTCCCTAAGTTTACAAAACATCTTATCACGTTCTACTTTAAGTTTAACCATTTTGGCTAAACCATCTACACCTTTAAGGTCTTCAGTGTTTGCTGGTATAATTATTCTTCGCATTTTCTTGCCTTAATTGTTCTTTAATTTCTTCACACAAATAGTCATTCTTAGCAATCATTTCTGTTATGTTGTTAAGATAATCTTCTTCACATTTCAAGTTTTTTAAATACTTAGCCTTAACTTCGGCGTCCCATTCTTTATCAATTCTTTTCTTTAAGTATTCAACAACATTCTTACTTGACTTTACACATTCATCAAAACCTAAATGCCAGTGATTTTTTGGTTCACGAAATGAAGCAATTATATCACCATCTGGTGATTTTGACATAGCATAAGGTAAAGTCCATAATATAGGGAACAAATCTTCAACTGAATTAACTTTAATCCAGTCTAATCCGTACTTTGATACAATCTTTTTCAGTATCAAACTGTTTCAAGTTTGTACCAAAAGAATAATTTCCTAAATCGTTAAAGCTATTTAATGTAATAATCATTTCTTTGGTAAATCAAGATAAGGTGGAAAATCTTTATTGTCAGGTGTTTGAACACCATAGGCTGTAGCCACACCAAAGTTATTTATCCAATCCTTGTATTCGTTTTCATTGTTCTTAATTACACCAAGTTCTACCAATCGTTTAAATTCTTCGGGTGTACATTCTATGGTAGCATTTCCAATAATTACTGTCATAAATCTACATTCTCCATTAATTTAACTATACTTTCTTTTGATTCCTTGATTAGTGCCAAAGCCTTTTCTTTGGAAATAATTTCAAGTCTGTCAGATTCGTGAAAGTCAAATTGTTCATCATCAAACATTTCCAATTCACAAGAAGCACTAGCATTGGCAGTCAAGTGGGAAATAGATTTAAATTCATTGTTGAAATGAATCTTACATACTTTTGCATGACCGCGGAAGAAACCCCTACCTTGAAACTTTATACTTAGGATGTGGGCAATCGTAAGGTCATTTGGGTCAGGGTCACTATGACCAATCATAGTGATGTTCTTACTACCCATAATAAGTATATATTGGTCAAGATACTTGCTTTCCAAGTTTGCTTTTTGAGCCATTTCTTTTTGATTCTTGACTGCTTGTAATCTATTGTCAGAATAGTTACGAATGCAGCGAAGAGTTTCTTCATCAAGCATCTTGTCAATCTTATCTTCTATTTCTTTTAAATCATCATTCATAATTATTCCTTTATATTGTTAAGTGAAATTTTCATTAAATCCAAGCCCTTATCCAATTCATTCAAGTTAGCAAAGTGTAATGGAACAACGCAAAAATCATTTATAGTTACAATGTATTCATTTGACCGTTCACCACCAACATCATCAGTGTGTAAATAAATGTTAATATGTTTACCAAGCTGAACAATGTAAGAATAAATCATAGCATCGTAATCATTGTAACTATCCACATCTAACTTACAATCCGGGAACTTTGCTTTACAAAGTGCGTAGTAATCATCTATAAGTTTCTGGTCATACTTCATACTTGTGTTTTCTTATCAACTGGAACAATATAGGCACGATTACCCGGTGTTTCTCTCATCAAATTGTCAGCTAAATTATTAGCTTCTTTTTCATCATAACAAACTTTAGCACCAATGAAATCACCTTTGGTTACACCATATTCCATTACTAAGTAAATATATTCTTTTGGCTTGTTTAGCTTTGTAAGAATTTCATTTACAATGGCATTGTAACCTTCTTCAGAACCATCTGCATAAGTGAACTCAACATTATTGTCATTCAACATTTGAATGATTTTTTGGTCAATTGCTTTGGCTTCTTCTTCCGTCTGGTTTCTACCATTTTCGTTATACTTCTTTTTTCTTTTTACGAAAATGTTGTATGTATTCTTATACTTCTTACCTTCATAGATACAAACATCTTTGAAAGGTTTTTCATCAGTGTACATTGAACCCATCATAATAGGGCTATCTGTAATGGCTACATCTACCTTACCCAATACCCTTTGAATCTTTAATGCTTGCTTTCCTGTTACATATAATTGACAATGTTGTAGTGGGAATTGGTCTTCCTGCCAAACCCTATCCTTGGCATACTCAGAAACATATTCACAATCAATGCCAGCCATTTTTAATTTAGCGAAAATATAAGCTGCACCAGTTGATTTACCGGCACCTGGACCTGCATACAAATTAACTAACAATGTATTCTTACTCATTTTCTTTTCCAATATTAATTGTTAAAGTATGTCTTTCTTCATTAAGTTTATTCGTTTGTGCTTTGTTTGTATAGAATGGTATTCCTAAAGCATCTTTATGTTCATCTAAATCTTGCGGAACAAGATAGTAAACACCATTTATACAAACATCTACTATATCGTCTGACCCAATCAAAGATTCAATACAATCTAAACCATCTTGTGCAATAGTTTTATCATCTGCTACAAATCTAGGCTTGTGGCTAAAGTTTAATGGCTTTGATAAGTCAAACTTCATACAAATGTATGATAACTTCTTTTTCTTTAACAAAGTATGACGGTGCGAATCAAATATGTAGCTTTCGCTAATAACATCAAAGTTAAGCATTTGTATAGCCCACATATCAATGTGGACAGAATCCCTGCCATCAAATGTTATTGTTATACCGTCAGTAATTTGTTCTTGATTCATTAATCATTTTCCCAATGGAAGGCTTTGCGAAGAGTTGCAGCTTCTTCTGTGTAACCTGCAGCTTCCATTTCTTTAATTCTCTTCAACATTCTTTCTTTAATTTTCTTGTTATTTCTTGCCTGACTAATCTTGTAGATTACAAAGATTACGCCGATGATAGCGAGTGCAATTAGTGTGTCCATAGTTTACTCCTTTTTATGGTCTTGTTCATAGTCATAATCTATCCAATCGGATTCATAGAATCCATCGGTAATATCACCAAGAAAATCATCTTCATCTTTAATTTCTTGTTCACCGACTTCATCGTAGTGGTCTTGCTTACCACTATTTAGTTTGTTGTGAAGCTCTTTCTTTTTCTTCAGTCTAGCAACTTTGTTGTCAAACTTCTTATATGGATTGTCAGTTCCAGAACGAGTCAATCTGCAAGCCTTGTAAAAATCTTCATCGGTGAACCCATATTTCTTCATCATTTCATCTTTTCGCTTTAGCCAATCATCAATACTCCAAATGCCGTGCTCTTGACCAACATTTACATCCTTTAAGAATTGCTGTAGCTTATGTTCATATCTATCTTTACTTGTATTCTTCATTTTCTTTCCACCAATTCAAAGCAAATCTTGCTTGTGTTTCTAACATATTCAACCCATTAACTGACCAGCTACAATGGTTGTTTCTTAATGCCTTACGAACCAATCTATCATCGGCATAGTTCAAATCAAAGTAGATAAACTTAGATTTGTTATTAAAGTTAATGTCAATGTTAGCCTTGAACGGAATCGTGTTCACAATAAGTTCATATTTCTTAGCATTAAATTCTTTCAAAGGATATTCCTTATCCTTTGGGTTTCTTGCGTAAATATCAACTACTTCAGCATGGTCAATTAAGGATTTGTAGATTACCGGTACAACTCCACCATTACCAAGTATTGCACACTTGTTTGGAAAAGTAAATTCCCAATCATCGTGATTGTCAAGCAAATGGTTCAATTCAACATAGAAAGCGTCACCATCAAAGGATTTTCCCCATAAAGAACCATCTGGCAATTTCTTAACACAATTTACAGAATCACCTTCTACAAAGTCCAAATACTTGATAACTTCTGTCTTATAGGGTGTAGTAACATTGAATCCACCAATTTCTTTATCTTGACGGATACGATTGATAGTACCCGGTAAGTCTGGTGTATCAAAGACAATATAAGCCTCGTTGTGGTTTTCAAACCACTCCTTAGACTTACTGTATTCAATGTTATGTCCTATAAGTGCGTATTTCATTTGTTAATCTTATCCAAAATGTCTTTACATTTTTCGTTTGCTTCTTTAAGTGTAGGGTCAATTTCCTTTTGCTTTATTTCTTCAGGGGTCAATTCATCTTCCTTCCAAGTTTGATAAGTAGGTATAGTAGTTATTGGACTAAATGCATCGGCTGTATACTTTTCAGCAACAGCTTTATCTTTGAACATTTTGAAACAATATTCTTCATACTTCTTAAAGGTTTCATCATCAACATTGTTAGTTTTCTTTTCGTAGTCAAAGAACTTTTGCAAAAGACCAGGAACAAGTTGAACATATTGAATTTTACCCCAAGAGAAATTAAGGGCAAAATAGTATTCTCGCTGGTTGGTAATTAGCAAATTGTAATATTCCTTTGCAATATCAAATGCCTTGGTCAAATCAGCATCAAGTTTACGCAAATATTCAATCTTTTCATCAATTTTAGATTTCCAATCACCCATATTGCTAAAACCATTATCGGCATTGTAATCAAAAAGAGAATAACTGGCGTATTCCAACTTATGAATAAGATTACCATCAATATCCCTAATTGCAAACCCAAGTTCATCACAACCACAACAAGTAAGTGTTTTTGATAACTCCTTGTGGTTGAAACAAACATAGTAATTATCCCAAAGCAACTTATCAATATCCCTTTCTATTTCATATTTTTCAAGAATGTCAGGGGCGTTCTTTTGAAGATAGTATTCTAACTGTTCTTTGAATGATTTGAACCTAATTGTAAAATCTTTTAAACTCATGTGAAATCCTTTAATAATTGTCCTTCCTTTACTGCAACAGCCATAATCTTTTGTACTTGTTCTTCTCTTCTGAATATGATATGTTGAACTTTCTTGGCATATATGATAAGCCTTTTAAGTCTTTCCCATTCAAAAGTAGTAGTAGTTTCTTCCGTACTTAGTCTTTCTAGCTTTTTCCAGCAAGAGTAGGATGATTGTACTTGTATAATATAATGAATTTTTTCGTATTTGTCAATACATAAACGAAGAGAAATTGTATTAAATGCTGTTCTTAATGTTGTAATAGAAGTATAAAATTCACTATCATTATAATAATCCTTATACCATTCAACATCCCATGTATGTCCTTTTAATACATTATGCCCATTTACATATTCACGAACAGCCTTGTAAACGATAAGTTCAGATTTATCGGGTATCAACTTATCCAATTCATCTTTATGATTGTTTATGTCTATCGTTATATTGTTTTTAAGCATTTCAACTCTGTTTTTCTTTTCTATTTGTTCTTTTGTAGGATAATTTTGAATCATAAAGGTAAATATAATAAAAAGAATTGTCTTGTCAACAATTCTTAAAATCTTTTTCTATCTCTTTAATCTTATTTTCTACGAACCTTTGTTTCAGATATTTTACAAACTCGTTAATATCCTTTGATTCTTTTACTATGGTTTCTTTATCATTCATTGTACTTGGCTTTATTATTT
>Ga0247611_10007326_pt1 | contig 13888 bp, 16 predicted proteins | sample 177DNAGHGhighgp2_FD_192422 | JGI IMG/M metagenome (GOLD analysis project Ga0247611, IMG submission 192422) | Sheep rumen microbial communities from Palmerston North, Manawatu-Wanganui, New Zealand - 1770 DNA GHGhigh gp2 | ecosystem: Host-associated > Mammals > Digestive system > Stomach > Rumen...
AATTATACTTATATTTTTATTTTCTTATTTTTATTATTTTTCTCAAAATTGTTGAAATTTCCATAAAATTATTATATAATATAAATCATCATTAAAGAACAAATTAGAACACATAAAAGTATGACTATTCAAATCATTAGCACTTTAATGTAACTAATAAATTATGGAAAAAATCCACAACACAATTAGTAATAAATTAAACGAAAGGAAGTATGTATTATGATAGATATTAAATTTTTAAGAGAAAATCCAGATGTAGTAAAAGAAAATATAAAAAAGAAATTTCAAGACCACAAGTTGAAGCTTGTTGATGAAGTGTTAGATCTTGATGTAAAAAACAGAGAAGCAAAATTAAATGGAGATAATTTAAGAAGTGAAAGAAAATCTTTAAGTGCTCAAATTGGTAATTTAATGAGAGATGGAAAAAAAGAAGAAGCTGAAGAAATAAAAAAGCAAGTTGAAGCTATAAATAAAAAATTAGAATTAAATGAAAAAGTTGAAAATGAATATTCTGAAGAAATCAAATCAAGAATGATGAAAATTCCAAATATTATGCATGATTCTGTTCCAATTGGTGAAGATGATAGCAAAAATGTTGAAATTCAAAAATTTGGCGAACCAATTGTTCCAGATTACGAAGTTCCATATCATGGTGAAATAATGGAAGCACTTGGTGGTCTTGATTTAGATAGTGCTCGTAGAGTTGCAGGAAATGGTTTTTATTATCTAGTTGGAGATTTAGCAAGACTTCATTCTGCTGTTCTTACTTATGCTAGAGATTTTATGATTAATAAAGGTTTTACATATTGTATTCCACCTTACATGATTCGTTCAGATGTTGTTACAGGTGTTATGAGTTTTGAAGAAATGGATGCTATGATGTATAAAATTGAAGGTGAAGATTTATATTTAATTGGTACAAGTGAGCATTCAATGATTGGAAGATTTAAAGATCAAATCTTAAAAAAAGAAGATATGCCTTACACTATGACTTCATATTCTCCATGTTTTAGAAAAGAAAAAGGAGCTCATGGTATTGAAGAACGTGGTGTTTATAGAATTCATCAATTTGAAAAACAAGAAATGATTGTTGTTTGTGAACCTGAAGATAGCTGGGAATGGTATGACAAAATGTGGTCTTATACAGTAGAATTCTTTAGAAGTATGAATATTCCTGTAAGAACCTTAGAGTGTTGTTCTGGAGATTTGGCAGACCTTAAAGCAAAATCTTGTGATGTTGAAGCATGGTCTCCTCGTCAAAAGAAATATTTTGAAGTCGGAAGTTGTTCAAATTTAACAGATGCACAAGCCCGTCGTCTTGGAATTAGAATTAAAGGTGATAATGGAAATTATTTTGCACATACTTTAAATAACACAGTAGTTGCTCCACCTCGTATGCTTATTTCTATTATGGAAAACAATTATCAACCTGATGGAAGTGTTGTTATTCCAGAAGTTTTAAGACCTTATATGGGTGGATTAGAAAAATTAGAGCCAAAAAAATAAAGCTCGTTAAATACCTTACATTTATTCAAATTTAATAATCTTTTTATTATGGAGGAACTAATGAAAAAAAATATAATTTTAAGTTTTATTTTATTAATATGTATTTTACTTTTAATAGTCTTAACTCCTATCGCTGTTAGGACTATTAAAGTGCATGCTTGTTCAGATGACTGTGTAGATAGTATATTAAAATTTCAGCAAAATAATGAAGAAACTGTTTTTTCTATAGACAAAATAACATATTTTAGTAGTTGTAATGCTAAAGGTGACACAAATTCCAACTCATCATTTTCTATTTCAGATTTATACCAATATACAGATATTGCTATTTTCTTAAATCCAGTGTCAGAACCTTTAACTAAAAAAAATACTTTAAAATCTGTTACAATTAGTGATATATCTTATGAGATTACTCCTTCAATTGGCGAACAAGCACTATATTACAAAAGTCTTTCTGACTTTGCCAAAGCACAATTCTCTGAAGATAATATAATAACAGAATCTATCACATTTGAAACCACATCTGATAGTTCAATTGATTATTCTAAGCCTGTATTATACAATAATTGTGCAAATCCTATCACCTTGTGTTATATAAATTCCAAATTAAAAGATAAATACACTTTTTCTAATGATATTTCTAACTTAACCTATAATGGCTCATTACTAAAAATGTGTGGAATTACTTTAAGTTCACTAAATTGCCAGATTGGTATAACAATTACAATTACAAACAATTTAGATGAAATATATTCTTGTCCACTTATCTTGAATATTCCACTTTCTTCTGAGGCTAATACAATTTATGATGGAAATTTAACAATGAAAGATTCTGTAAATTACAAATTTATTAGAACAAATTAAATTTAATCTTATATCTGGTCATATACAATTATATAATTTTTATGAATTCCTGATAAGACCTAAAAAAGCAAAAAAGTTGTAGTATCCTACAACTTTTTTTCCACAATTTCATTTTTATTCTTATAAATACTATTTTCAGGAATAATCCCTCTTACAGAAGACAGTGGATAAATATTTGAATTTTTTCCAATTATTGTACCTGGAGCAAGTACAGAATTACATCCAACTTCTACTCCATCTCCTAAAAATGCACCAACTTTTCTTAAATTGGTCTCTATAAGATTTTCAAATTTTATTACTACATTAGTTTTATCTGACTTTATATTTGCTGTTATACTTCCCGCTCCCATATGAGCTTTATATCCTAAAATAGAGTCACCAATGTAGTTATAATGTGGAACTTGAACATTATTAAATAAAATACAGTTTTTTAATTCTGTGGAATTTCCTACCACTGTATTTTTCCCTATAATAGCCTTTCCTCTAATAAATGCACAATGCCTTATTTCTGCATTCTCATCTATTATTGTAGGTCCTGCTATACTTGCTGTTGGTGCGACCTTTGCAGATTTTGCTATCCAAACCTCATCATCAACTTGGTTAAAAATATTTTTGTCTAAATTAGGTCCTATTTTTAAAATATAATCTTTTATTTTTGGCAAAACCTCCCAAGGATATTCTTCACTTTGAAGTAAGTCTTTTGCTATTGTTTCTTCTAAATTAAATAAACTTTCTATTTTCATTACTTTTTCATTCTCCTCATATTAGATAATAGAGCTAAATTTTATCTTTATAAAACTTTTCATATATCTCTTTTGCTGTTTCTGGACTATCTACGCCTTTTTTATTTTTTATTGGTGCAAACTCTTCTTCTCTGTTAACTCTTAAAATAACCATATCGTCTAAATATTCAAATCCATCAAATATAAATGCTTCAAATTTAAGTGTATTAGGCTCTTGAGTTATAACTTCTTTAAGATTTTCATCTAAGAAAGAGTTCTTCTTTTTAGCGCAGTGATATTCAAAATTATATTCTGCCATTTTTTCAAGAGTATCAATATTAAATAAATGTCCAACAATATTTGATTCTCCATATAAAAGCTCGCCATTTTCATCTTCAGCATAAATCATTTTTTTGTCCATATCTATATATTCTATTATTGCAGGTTTTCCATTCTTTTTGCAAAAAATACCAACTTTTTCTTCAGGATAAGCTTTTTTTACTGATTTTGATGCACTTTGTACATTATTTTTTATAGCTAAACCAAGTAAAACTTCATCAGCCATATTTGCCATAATATTGTCAACACCGCAAACATATACCCATTTAATATTGTGTTGCTTCATATCCTCTATCATTTTCGAATTTCTTAATGCAACAAATACTCCTCCATTACCATCTGAAGCTTCCTTTACCTTAAAATTTGTATCTATTAGTATATTTCCATTAAAATCTAATAGTGGCAAAATATTTTGTGTAAAAAACTTTACTTTTTCTTTATTATATCCGAAGTAATCATGCTCTTCAAAAAATCTAATAGTTTCATCATTATTATCTATACTCGTCATTATATACCAATATACTTCTTTTCCATACTTTGAAGTAGTGCGTTTCAATGAATTTGCTAAAATTTCAAATATATATTTTCCTTTTTCTCCAACATCTAATTTAAATGTGCCTTTAGGTCCTTTCCAACCTAGTCTTGTTCCTTGTCCTCCTGCCATTGTAACTACTGCATATTGGTTCTGCCTTAATACTTTTTCGCCTAATTTTTCTATTTCTTGTTTTTGTCTACTATTCAATTTACTCTTGTCTATATATTTTATAGGCTCTATTTTATCTTTACTCTTGTTTCTTTTATCTTTATTATTATATAATTTTTTTACTTGTTCAAAATTGACTTTTAATACTTGTTTTGCTAGTTCTTCTTTTTTTGTTTCATCTAGTCTTTCTAATATCTTCATAGCTCGTAATTGATCATTATTTTTTAATAATTGTTTTGCTTTTTCAATTCTTTTCACTTAAGATCCTCTCCTCATATAATGTATATGTTCTTATTATACAATAATTGACTTATATTTTCAACTATTTTAAGAATTTTTTATATCTATAGAACATATATTAAAAATGTGTTAATTATGAAGTGGAGGTAACTATGTTTAAAAAAAATGTTTTTTCTTTTCTAATACTACTTTTTATCATAAGTTTGGTTATTTTTTCTTCCTCTAATTTACAATCTGCAAAATATGGCTTAATAATTTGGGCAACATCTGTTGTACCATCACTATTTCCTTTTTTTGTAGCTACTGAATTACTTAGCTTTACAAATATATCACAAATCCTTGGTAGAATATTTAGTATATTTATGAAGCCTCTATTTAATATTAATGGTGAAGGCGCTTTTGCTGTCATAATGGGACTTATTTGTGGATACCCTGTTGGTGCTAAAATTGCATGTGATTTTAGAAAAAATAATATACTATCAAAAATTGAGTGCGAAAGATTATTAAGCTTTACTAACAATTCTAACCCTATATTTATCATTGGAACAGTTGGAATAAGTATGTATGGAAGTTCATTAATTGGCTTTTTACTTTTAATTACACATATAATATCAAGTTTTACAGTAGGATTTTTATTTAAATTTTGGAATAATACTCATCTGTCCGAAAAAATAAATTATAATATTGAATCTAAAAAAAGAAGTATCTCATTTTCAAATATAGGAGAAATTATATCAAATTCTATTTATAGTGCTATTTCAACTTTAATGATAATAGGTGGCTTTATAGTGCTTTTTTCAGTAATAATCTCTATACTTAAAGTCAGTCATTTGTTAAGTGTTTTTACTATTTTCGTATATCCAATTTTCAAGTTATTACATATTCCTTTAACATTTGCTTCTTCATTCCTTATAGGGCTTTTAGAAATAACAAATGGAATATCTATTATTTCTAATATACACATAAAATTCATATCTATTAACTTAATACTAACTTCGTTTTTACTTGGCATTGGTGGAATATCTGTTTTTTTACAAATATTAAGTATCACATCAAAAACCGATTTATCCATAAAGCCTTACATTATAGGAAAAATACTACAAGGATTATTTTCAGCATTTTTCACATTTATATTTATTAAAATGTTTCCAATTTTTAATCTAAATTTATACTAATAATTATCTATTTGAATATAATTAAATAGACTAAATAATTTTCTAATATTATTAATAGAATGGAGGTTTATCTATGGAAAAGGATTTTAATGATTTATCAAATAATTTTGGGTTTAACAATTGTGATATAAATGACATATATAAAGAAACAATGTTTAATCCTATGTCACAATATGAGCAAGGTTATTCATACTACAAATATCTATGTATGCAAATGGAATATAAAATCAAATGTAAAGAATATGAAAAACTTTGTATTGAAAAAATGCCAAATAAAAGTGCATAAAAAAAAGCCTTGTTAGGCTTTTTTTTACTTAAATATTATAATCTCTAACTTTCTTTAATGAATATCCTGCTACAATTGCACCTATTAAAATTATAATTGGTAAAACTGCATTATCTTCAATTCCAGTATAAGCTAATGAATTTACATTATTTTCATCATCTTCGTCTTCAGTGCTATCTAATGTTGTAGTTGCGCTTCCAGTTCCTATTGAAGAACTTGTATCTGTTGTTGTTCCAGTAACAGCTTCATCTGTGAATGATCCTGTTGTATCTGTTGTTGTTCCAGTTGTTCCTGTAGTTCCAGTTGTTCCAGTTGTTCCTGTAGTTCCAGTTGTTCCAGTTGTTCCTGTAGTTCCTGTAGTTCCAGTTGCTGTTCCTGATGATGCACTTGTGTCTCCTGCTACTGGAGTAGAACTGCTATCGTCCCATCCTGATGTATAATCTTCAGCAAATGAAAAAGATGCAACACTTATCACTAATACTATGCTTAATGCAACTACTAATAAAACCTTTAATAAACTAATTTTTTTCATATTTATTCCTCCTAATAATAATCTATTATTTTATTCATTACATTATTATTATACACTCTTTTTATATCTTTGTCAAATAATTTTATAATTTATTTCATTACAATATCATTACATTTTTGTTACATTTATGTTACACCTTATGCATTCTTTGCTATATTGGCTATTTCTGTAAATGCTTTTGGATCACTTACAGCAACCTCTGCAAGCATCTTTCTATTGATAGTAACATTTGCTTTTTTTAGGCCTGCAATCATCTTACTATATGTTGTTCCATTTGTTCTTGCTGCTGCATTTATTCTTGCAATCCATAATTTTCTAAAATCACTCTTTCTATCTTTTCTTCCAACATAGCTATATGATAATGATTTTAAAACTGCTTGATTTGCATTTCTAAATCTATAATGTTTTGCTCCAAAATATCCTTTTGCTAATTTCATTATTTTTTTATGTCTTTTTCTTGTAATTTTTGCTGTTTTAACTCTTGCCATTTTAATTCTCTCCTTCCTAATTAATTACCATATGGTAATAATTTTTTAATAGTATTTTCGCATGTTTTATCAGCATACGCACCTGGACGTCTTGCAGATAATTTTTGTCTTTTAGTTTTGTTTGCTAATAAATGTCTTCTATTAGCTGTTGTTCTTTTAACTTTTCCTGTAGCTGTTAAAGAATATCTTTTCCTTGCAGCTTTATTTGTTTTCATTTTTGGCATAATAAATTCTCCTTGTTTATGTAATATTTAGGTTTTTTAGGATACCTATAAACCCACGTTATTTTAGCATAAATTAAATTTAACCTTTCTTTGCTAACATTATAAACATGTTTCTTCCCTCAAGTTTTGGGGCTTTTTCTACAACAGAAATATCAGAAAGTTCTTCAATAAACTTATTTAAAACTGCCTCTCCAGCTTTAGAATTATTTATTTCTCTCCCTCTGAATCTAACTGTAATTTTAAGTTTGTTTCCGTTTTCTATAAATTTTCTTGCATTTTTTGCTTTAAAGCCGAAATCATGTTCTTCAATATTTGGTGTAATTCTTATTTCTTTAATTTCGGTAACTTTTTGCCTCTTTTTAGCTTCTTTTTCTTTTTTAGCTTGCTCAAATTTATATTTACCGTAGTTCATTATTTTACATACAATTGGTTTAGTATTTGGAGCAACAAGTACTAAGTCTAGTTTTTTCTCTTCTGCCATATTTAAAGCATCATAAAAATTTACTATTCCTAATTTTTCTCCATTTTCTCCAATTAACTGAACTTCTTTCGCTCTAATTTGGCCATTTATTGGCAATTCTTGTTTTATATAAAACACCTCCATTTTTGTTTTTTTCAATAAAAAAATTGACTTATTACAAGCCAATCCACACAAAAAATAAACATAGTTTTATTATATTTATTATTAACCTTTTTCCATAAAGATAAGGTGAAGAGTGGATAACTCTTGCTTGCAACATAAATATTATATACTATATTTCCTTTCTTGTCAACTACTTTTCAAAATTTTTTATTAAAACTGCGTTAGGATATAACTTTTTCATCTGACTCCATTGAACAATAAATAAATCTGAAATAGGATAAACAAATCTTCCAGATAAAGTTTTTTTTGTTATATTTGCATAAGTTTCTATATATATTATCTTTTTTCTAAATAGTTTTCCAAAATAACACATTGGAACTGCAGTATGTGTACCTGTTGAAATAATAACGTCAGGTTTTATTTTTATCAATAAATACACGGATTTAAGTATTACACATGGGTATTTAAACATATACTTTAAAAAATTATTTCTTGTACAGTATGGCATAAAAAAGATTTTTCCTTTATATTTATATGAAAGACTTTTCGTAGTTCTATCTTTTTCAGTTATAATACTATAATCATAATTTTTAAATAATGGCTCTAATTTCATTAATTCACTTAAATGTCCACCCATACTAGAAATAAATAATACCTTTTTCAATTTATATCAACTTCCTTTGTATTATTATGTATTATTTATAGAACTTTATTCTTTTTTATTTTGAAAAAAATATCATAATATAACCTAAACTATCGAAATTTAGCTTAAGTTAAAGGACAGAGTTAATTATTCCTCCGTCCCAAAATTTACTTTACCCAAATATTCCTCTCTTTTTTATTGGTGGTTGTTCATTCATGGTTTTTGCAAGTTCTGTTAATAAGTCTCTTTGTTCTTTTGTAAGCTTTTTAGGTGTTTGAACAACAACATTAAATACAAAACTCCCAACATAAGAAGAATTAAGGCTTTTAAATCCTTTTCCCTTAACTACAAATTGTGTTCCTGTTTGTGTTCCTTCAGGAATTCTGTATTTTTCCTTACTTCCATCTACCATAGGAACTTCTATATCTGCTCCTAGAGTAGCTTGCGTTATTGTAATTGGAATATCACAAATAACATTATTTCCGTCTCTTTTATATATACTATGTTTTTTTACTCTTAATGTTATGTATATGTCTCCTGCAGGTCCACCTTTTGTTCCTGGATTTCCTTGCCCTCTTAATACTACTGTTTGATTATCTCCTATTCCTGCTGGAATTTTAACTTTAACTTTTGGCATTTTTCTTACAGTACCTTTTCCATGACACATATCACATGGTTCTTGAATGACCTCTCCTGTTCCATGACATTCTGGACAAGTCCTTGTAGTTTGAATTTGACCAAGGATTGTTGTTTGCATTTGTCGTATTTGCCCTGTTCCGTTACAAGCTTTGCACTTAACTGGATTAGTACCCGGCTTTGCACCTGTACCATGACAAGTAGAACATGTTTCTTGCCTTGTAATAGTAACTTCTTTTTCTACTCCCATATAAGCTTCTTCAAATGTTATTTCCATATTTAAATTTAAATCTTCACCTTTACGAGGTCCATTATTTCTTCTTGAACTAGCTCTTTGTCCTCCAAAACCTCCTCCAAAAAATGATGAGAATATATCTCCTAAGTCTCCAAAATCATCCCATCCAGAGCTTGTATATGAATAATATCCATTGCCTCCTCCAAATGGTCCTCCAGCTCCTCCAAATGGTCCTCCAGCTCCTCCAAAGCCTGCTTGAGGATCGGCAGTTCCAAATTGATCATACATTCTTCTTTTTTGAGGATCAGAAAGAACCTCATATGCTTCATTTACTTCTTTAAATTTCTTTTCGGCTTCTTTTTTATTATCAGGATTAGCATCAGGATGATATTTCTTTGCCATTTTTCTATATGCCTTTTTTAGTTCATCATCTGTTGCTGTTTTAGAAACTCCTAATATTTCATAATAATCTTTTTTCTCTGCCATTTTCTCCTCCTATTCTTTTTCTGATCCTTTTTCATTTGATAATCTATAATTTACTTTTTCTCCCTCTACTCTTTCTATTTCCATCCTAATCATTTCAATTAGTTCAAATAACTCATCAGAACTCAATTCTGTTTTGCCATCTACTTTTGTATATCTATGAGGGTTTTCTATTATTGTATTATAGCCATTTTTCATTTGTATTTTCGAGTCTCTCCATATTAATACTTTTCATTTCTTTCTTTTGTCTCTATTTTCTTGTGCTTTACTTCTCTATATGCAAGTTTAGCAACATTTACAAATTGAATAATATTATTTTTCTTTTTCTCTGTAATTTCTTCATCATTATATATATCATTTATTGAATTACTGCCATATATTTTCTTCATTCTATCACAAAATCTCTGACAATTTTCGTTCAACGCAATACTACAAAATTTGATGAGGCTTGATTGAGTATTATCATTCTTATTTTTTAAGTTTTTATTATCTTCCTTTACAAAAATATAACCTAAATACATTAGAAGGTCTGATTTATTAATATTTTTTTCTGTAACGTTTTTTACCTTGTCTAAAATTTCATTTAACTCTGGTTTAAGCTGAAATATTCTTTCTACAATATCTTCAAATGAACTGTCATTTTTCTTTGCAAAAAACTTTGTTTCTTTAGGAGATAAAAAATAAATCGATTCATCATCTTTGTTATTTCCCTTTGACTTCCAACTTTTAAAAATACCAAATAAACCTCCTGTATTCTCTATCATAAATAATACCTCTTTCTATCTAAATTTTAATATATATACTAATAAATATAGAAATCTAATAATTAAAAGGTAAGCTTTTAGTGAAAGTCTATTAAATCCTTTCCCTAAAAGCGCACCTTAATGTTCATACATCAAACTTTACCATAATTATTTATTATCATCCTCTACTTTATAATCAGCATCATAAACAGTTCCATCTGTATTAGCATTTGCATCTGCTCCAGCATTTGCATCTTCTGCACCTGAAGCTTGTGCAACATTATCTGTAGCATTTGGATTTGCATTTTTATAAAGTTGTTCGCTCATTTCATAGAATACTTTTGTTAGCTTTTCAGTAGCTTCTTTGATTTTTTCTGTATCGTTTGTTTCTAATGCTTTTTTAGTTGAATCAATTTCTGTTTCGATTTTAGCTTTTTCTTCTCCAGAAATTTTGTCTCCTAATTCGTTTAGTGTTTTTTCGCTATTATATACCAAGCTTTCGGCATTATTTTTAACTTCAATTTCTTCTTTCTTTTTCTTGTCTTCTTCAGCATGTGCTTGTGCATCTTTAACAGCTTTTTCAATATCTTCGTCTGTTAAGTTTGTAGAAGCTGTAATTGCAACATTTTGCTCATTTCCTGTAGCCATATCTTTAGCACTAACATGAACTATACCATTTGCGTCTATATCAAATGTAACCTCGATTTGTGGTACTCCTCTTGGAGCTGCTGGAATTCCTGTTAATTGGAATCTTCCTAATGTTTTGTTGTATGCAGCCATTTCACGCTCACCTTGTAATACATGAACTTCTACTGATGTTTGACCATCTGCTGCTGTTGAGAATATTTGAGATTTTTTTGTAGGTATTGTTGTATTTCTTTCAATTAATTTTGTAAATACTCCACCATATGTTTCAATTCCAAGTGAAAGTGGTGTTACATCTAATAATACTAGGTCTTTAACATCTCCTGATAAAACTCCACCTTGAATTGCTGCACCAATTGCAACACACTCATCTGGGTTTATACCTTTATCTGCTTCTTTTCCTGTTAATCTCTTAACTAATTCTTGAACAGCTGGAATTCTTGTTGAACCACCAACTAATAATACTTTGTGAATATCATTCATAGAAAGTCCAGCATCTTTTAATGCGTTTTGAACAGGTATAGCTGTTGATTCTACTAAATCATGAGTTAATTCATCAAATTTAGCTCTTGTAAGAGTGATGTCTAAGTGTTTTGGTCCTGTGCTATCAGCTGTAATAAATGGTAAATTAATATTTGTTTGTTGAACTCCAGAAAGTTCTATTTTAGCTTTTTCTGCAGCTTCTTTTAATCTTTGCATTGCCATTTTATCTTGAGATAAATCAATACCACTTGATTTTTTGAATTCATCTACTAAATATTTCATAATAACTTCATCAAAGTCGTCTCCTCCTAAGTGAGTATTACCATTTGTAGATAAAACTTCAAATACTCCATCTCCAATATCAAGGATTGAAACATCAAATGTTCCTCCTCCTAAGTCATATATCATTATTTTTTGATCTTGTTCCTTATCCATACCATAAGCAAGTGCTGCTGCTGTTGGCTCGTTTATAATTCTTAAAACTTCAAGTCCTGCTATTTTTCCTGCATCTTTTGTTGCTTGTCTTTGGCTATCGTTAAAGTATGCTGGAACTGTTATAACAGCTTGTGTTACTTGTGAACCTAAATAAGCCTCTGCATCTGCTTTTAATTTTTGTAAAATCATTGCTGAAATTTCTTGTGGAGTAAATGAATCTCCTTCTATTTTTATCTTTTCAGCTGTTCCCATTTTTCTTTTAATTGAAATAACTGTGTTATCTGGATTTGTAACTGCTTGACGTTTTGCTATTTGTCCTACTAATCTTTCACCATTTTTTGAAAATGCAACTACTGAAGGTGTTGTTCTGTTTCCTTCACTATTTGCAATAACAACTGGCTCTCCTCCTTCCATAACTGATACACATGAATTTGTTGTTCCTAAATCAATTCCTATTATTTTTCCCATAATTTTTTCTCCCTTTCTTTTTGAGGTTTTTCCTCTATAATTTATATAAATTTTATTTTCTTTCTTTTGTGTTATATATGTTTAAAAAATTAATAACTATTTTATTGATTAACTATAACCATAGAGTGTCTTAATATCTTGCTTCCAAGTTTGTAGCCCTTTCTATATTCTTGCACAATTTCTCCATTTTGCTTTGTATCATCTTGAACACTACTTACTGCTTCATGGACACTTGGATCAAAAATTTCTCCAACTGCTGGAATTTCTTCAACATGATTTTTGCTTAAAAATTCTTTAAATTGCTTTTCTACAAGTTCTACTCCTTGTTTATATCCTTCATCTTTACATTCAGCATTTACTGCCATTTGAAGATTATCAAGTATTGGTAACATATTTACTATTATATCCCCAAGTACTGAATTGTATAAGCCTTCTCTTTCTTTTTGTGTTCTTTTTTTATAGTTTTCAAATTCAGCAAATACTCTTTTATATCTGTCATCTAGCTCATCTAATTCGATTTGCTTTTTTTGAAGTTCTGATTTTTCTTCATTTTCATTTAATTTTTTCTTTGTTTCATTTGTTTCTTTATTTGAAGTATCATTTACTTCCTCTTTTATTTCTTCTGTTTGATTTTCGTTTTCAGACATCTTTTCCCCTCCTTTGTTTTAGACCTATATATTATGCCAGTTTCTATCTTATTTAAATAGATTGTTTTAGCACTCTCAAAGTCTTTCTGCTAATTATGATATATATCATATAACTTTTTTTAGCACTTGTCAAGTGTTTTTGCTAAAAATTCTAAAATAATTTTTTTGCAAATTTTTTATACTATATATCAAACAAAAATACTAGATTGTTTTTACTCAAATCTAGTATTTATAATTTATCTATTAAATTCAGTTGGACAATACCCTTGCCAGCCTGGTCCATAACACCTTTCCATTTTTCTTCGGCTTTCATATGCTTCTTTAGCCTCTTGCTCTTTTTTCTTTTTTCTTTTTTCTTTTTTTGTTCTCTTTTATCTCTTTCTTCTTTTGTTCCTTTCAAGTGCTCTGGTAACTTTGAATCTATCGTATCTATATCTTGCTTAATTTCTAAAGCTATTCCTTGTATTTCACTCAATTCTTCTTTTGCTCTCTTTTTCTCTTTCTCAAAATCTTCAATCTCTTTTTCAATTTGTCTTATTTCATTTTCTAATTTCTCTATTCTCTGCTCTTTTAAACTTCTTCTATGTTCCACTAATTCTAGGCATTTCTCTTCTAAAAGTTGTTTAACTCCACTTTCTCCTATTAAACCTCTATATGTCCTTTCAAGCTCTAAGCAAAGTTGATCAAGTATTTCCATACTACCTTGAGATTCTTGTATAATATTATTCATTAATCCATCAAAAAAAACCCTATTATTATTTAAATAATCTTTTCGTTTTTGTTCATCTCGTATTTTTTTTTCAAAATT
>Ga0247611_10007327_pt1 | contig 13886 bp, 26 predicted proteins | sample 177DNAGHGhighgp2_FD_192422 | JGI IMG/M metagenome (GOLD analysis project Ga0247611, IMG submission 192422) | Sheep rumen microbial communities from Palmerston North, Manawatu-Wanganui, New Zealand - 1770 DNA GHGhigh gp2 | ecosystem: Host-associated > Mammals > Digestive system > Stomach > Rumen...
TATCAGGCGTTTTATCAGCGACTTCGAGGCTGTCATTCCATCCGGCAAGCTGCGGCGGAAGATCAGCGAGAATAGATTGTATTTTTTTGTCTTTTTTTACTTCATTTTCTAACCTTCCTTGCATAACTATTCCTCCTCCTCTTCTACATTTATTGAAAATATATCACTATATTTTTGTTCAAATAATCTTTTATATTCAAGTTCAATAAGTTCATTTAATTCATCAATCCCAAATGTTTTATCGTCATAACACTCATTAAGTCTATTAATTCTTTTTTCTAAATCACCACTATACTCGTAGTCATCAGCCATATCTTCCAAATAGTCATCCGGGTGTAATCCTAATTTTGAAACAGCATAATTCCATTTTTTTATCCATTCTGCTTCTCTGTCGCTTTTAAAAGGTTTGTCTTTAATCAAAGGATCTTGTTCTCCTATCAGCCTACTCTTAATGTGCATAAAATAAGAATTACTATATATTCTTCGCCTAACATACATCTCGTCATCTTCTACGCTGTAATACTTAACACGATGAATATAAGGATATGGTTCGTGACCAGTTTCCTTAGCAGTTAAAAGTGTATAATATTTTTCTCCATTTTCAATTGCTTTTTTCCGTTCTATTTCTCTTTCTTCCTCAATGCGTTCAAGTGTTAAGTTTTTTATTACTTTGTAATTCCTGTCCATATCACATAATAATAAATCGTCGGAGCCAGTCGTAAAAGGACGAGTTATTCTGGATACCCTATGATTATTCGAAACAAGCCTTTCTTTTCCATGCGAGTCGTAATATGTATCTTTTCCCCGTGCTCTGGCAGCAGATTTATTACAATCATCACGAACACCATCTCTTATTCCACAACCAACGGCGCTTGCCCCGCCGAGAAGCAATCCAAGTAATCCTTTAAAAATAATCATACTCACACCCCCTTCTCCGCCTCTTCTAAGGTTTCATATACGGGAACTTCGGTAATTTCCATTTGTCCAACAGTTCTCAAGAATTTATGTTCTCCGGCAACATAAACATATTCTTTTCTTAAATTTTGATGTTTTTCTATATACTGTTCTGCAACTTCACGGCTAAAAAATTTTTTTATTTCTACAAATTCATCATAACCGTCTGTTACCATATTTTCAGACACTATATATAGTGTTTTCATTTTCAACTTCTCCCATATCTTGTATAAATATTAGCCCAAAAATTGTTCTTTTTAGGCTAAATTGTTTGTACCATATTTCATTCATTTTGTCAAGTAGAAAAAATTACCCAACACAAGGAATATTTAGCTTTGAGACTTTTGCTTTTCTAATTTATCCAACAACCAATAGCGAGGCGTACCAATAGCACAAGTTGGCATAAGTCCAATTATATTCCACGGACAGCAATTACAAGTGGTTGCAGCTTTACATCTCTCTTTAATGAGTTTTAATGAATCAATTAGTTGTTTAGTATCAAGATCCCGAAATGCTTCTGCGTTTTTCTTTCTATACTCTGGCGTTTCCGAAAGACATATTTCTTCAGGAAATGCAGCTATTATTGTTCCATCCTCAAACTTTATAGTCCACATAGGGAGACATTCTAAGTCTGCTCCATCTTCTTCATTAGCGCCTCTACCGAGTTCAGGAACTCTACCGATGACCGTAAACCGTTTCCCTCTATACTCTCTATCCCCGGTATATTCATTACCAAATGTTTCCTTAAATCCGTCAGCTTCATACGCTTCATAGCAAAAATCAACCCATTCCCTTTCCCGCTCACGACTCATATCATCACGAGTAAAAGTGCCACCTATAAATTCGGGAAAGTATTTATTTCGATCAAACCATGTTCTTGACATAATATTTTATCCTCCAAATCCAAAGAAATTGTATCTCAAACCAAAGTTTTTGTTAATCAATCCAAAGAAAAAGCGTTTACAATTTCCGCTCTGTCTTCGTAACCTCCGGGACTTACTTTATTTAATAGCCACTTATGCGGTTATTATCATATTAAAAATCTGTAATCTGCATTAAATGTATTCTTTGTATAAGTCGATCAAAATCTCTAAAATTAAGTTCTTCCGAATGATTTAAGCATTCCTTTAATTGTGCCGTAAGTTCATCAATTGCCTTAACAAGTGTATCAACCTTTTCCTTGCTATTTGATTTTTCTATCATCTTAATACCTCCTTGCCCTTCAGGGGCTTGCTTATCTTCAAAATACCCTCATAACCTCCGGGATGGGTTATATTTCAGTAAGCGAACTGTCTCTCAAATTCTCTTTGGTGGCGACCAGTAGTAACCGACCATTTACCGAGGTGTTCAACCTTACCATTTTTGCAGATCGAAACTAACGTGTTATAGCTATAAAGCTCTTTTGTACCGTCTTCGCGTTCTGCGACTCTTGCCTTGCCGTAAAATGATTTTCTTGAATCATAGATAGGTGATAATTCAAACATCTTCATACCTAAACCTCCTTGCCCTCGTAACCTTTGGACGGGTTATTGAATTTACTCATCTTCATCATCAACAACAATCTCAAATTCAGTATTTTCATCTTCTGTGTCTAAAGATTTCTTAATTGCACGAATTATATCAAAACCCCAAAACTCCGCTTCGTCTTCGCTCATATCTACTATGGAATATGAACCGCCACTATAATACCCAATAACGATTGGAATATTTGCGCCATCAAATCCCAAATCAACGGCTTTCGCTCCATACCACACCCCCGTTTTCGTGATGATCCTTTCACGGAAGTCAACTTTCATCGCAGTTCCTTTTTTCTTGTACTCATCAAGAATTACCTTTGCAACCTTCTTTATATTTCCAAATTCCATATTTACACCTCTTTCAAATTATAAGTCCTAAACAGCCGCCTTATTACCAGCGGATTTGGGTTTATATTTATTGCTATAGATGTTTTACCGTTAGTCCATATTATATGATCGCCTTTCACTCGATTGACTGAATAGCCATTATTTTTCAATATTTCCTTTACTTCTCGATAAGAATATACCTTATACTTTGCCATTCTTATCCTCCTCAAAAACCAAACTGTGTTTTCTATAAAAGTCAATATCTGAATCTGAAAAGCCAAGTTTTGATAAATACTCGCTTTGCGTCTCTTTTGCAGTTTTATTAGAAACCGCTATAAAGAACGCCAAATCTTGCTGAATAAGCCTCGACATCAAGACGTTGTTCCTGTCCAAAAGCCGTTCTAACATAGCAATTTCATCCTGTAACACAGCTTCTTGCCTTACCTTATTCTTTTCGTCTTTACACACCACCTCAAGCTCTGCAAAGTCGTTTATTATTTTGTCCATTATTTCAAGTAGCGGTGTACTCTTTATTTCAGTGCTTTTTATTTCCTTATTAAAGGAAACAACTTTATTATCTGTCTGTTTGTTATAATATCTTGCGGCGCAACTGCTATTTGAAATAAAATCTCTAAATTCAGCCGATGTTGTAATCTTTCTTCTGTTTACAAGATGACTCCTTTTATTCTGAATGGATTTAACTGTCGTACAATACTTTCTCGCAAGTTCCTTATCAGACATATTTTTGTCAAGAATCTCGCATACTGCATCCACAGTAAAATTTGATACTCCAATATTCATCTCTTATCTCCTTTCAAAGCGCCTTGTTTTTAATAGAAACAATATTATCAAGTTTAACTCGCATTGTAGAAGTATGTCCTCTACTCGCTGATTTCTGTAAGTAGGGTTCAACTTTTGCCTTATCCACAACTTCGTTATCCATGATATATGTTGTCTTTACATTCCCATTTTCAGGGATGTTGGCGAATTGCAAATACAGCGTTCCGTCCTTTTTATTTGCATACAGTCCAAAATCATCGAGTCTCTTTGCGTAATCTTCTTTACCCACAACACCACCATTTGCGATTGTTTCTGAGAGATTACTATATTTACAACCAAGTCGGGTTGTAAGTTCTGTCCGTTTCTGAATGTCGTACCCAGCTTTCTTTGCGGCAGCAAGAGTCTTTGCAGGACTCTGAATAACTACCCTCACAAATGAACCTTTCTTATAGTTTGCCTTAATATTCTCATACTGTGCAATCTGCATTTATTCTCTCCTTTTGAACTTCTTCTATCCACGCAAAATATACATCATCATCAAGTGCGACTTTTAACTCCCTCCTTGCACTTTCATAATTATTATGTTCTTTTCCACTATATTCCCCAGTCACATTCCCACCCTCATCAAGATCAATATATACCTTATACATTTGTACCCCCTTATTTAGAATTATCTTTTACTTCCTTTCTAATTTTGGCAACTTCATTCGGGGATAATTCCTTCTCCACAAACATTTCGTCTGCCAAAATCCATTGACCACCTTGACTTTCCGGACGATCATAAGTAGTAAAGTTTCTGACCCTGACCTTAACCCATACCCTCTTTTCACCACTACTCAATTGTTCTTTTAAGTGTGGCGCATTCGGCGTAAAGCAACAATGATAACCCTTCCGTACTGCAAATCCTTTAGTTGGATAGCACTCCGCCTTTAACCACTTTCCGAAGCGCGTCGGATGTCTTTTGTCAATAAAAAGCGGATACACATTTCCGTCACTTAATTTCCGCATCAGCTTATACGCAACCTTTTCCATCATCTCACTCCTTTCTTGGTTTTGTTAATTTGTTTCTATATTCTTTCTACCTATTGCAGACTTTCCTGCAAATATTCCGTTCTCATACTGTTTTGCTTGTGAATTTTTGTACCGACAATGATTATTCATCGTATGCATTCCGCGCTCTTCTCGCATTTTCTCATACCCTTCTTCCACTTCTTTAGGCGTAATCACCATAAGAGCAGTACACTGTTTACCAAGTTCTTCCGCAACACCCTTTGCAAAGCCGAGAGCAAATGCTACTCCGGCTCCATTTGAAGAGCCTGTCCGTTTCCTTTCTTGATAATCAGCCTTTCTTGAGAGTGAAAGGCATAGATTAAAAAGAAACTCATATGTACTCTTTGCGATTTCCACATCAGTTGCCTGTCCATAAAAACGAACTTTTTCTCTTCCGTACCAATAACATTTCGTTCGGAAGTTTTTTGCTACCGTGGCAGATAACATATACTTCCACTTATTTCCTTTGCCCGTCTTAAACTCGCTTTCTACAAGCTCTTCTGCCGTTTCTGCTAATTCAAGCTCTTCGATATGATACTTGTGTATCAGCCGCTGCGCCAGCGCTGCTGCCGCCGTTGCCTCCTCTGCCGAGGGATTGTTACCGCTCAATGCATACAATTTTTTTACCTTTTCTACAATTTGTTCTCTATTCATCTTATCGCTCCTTTCAAATTAATCTGATACAGACTCGACCTCTTCTCATATCCATCACTTCACCAAAATCAGTTTTATTAAACCCTGTATGTCATTCTTATCCCAGCCATACTTTTTAGCCATATCTTCAAGCCAATCATTAAAATCTTCAAGTATTAATAATACTTCTTCCGTTGTCATTGTCATTTTTCTCCTTACTTTCTATTCAATCTCCAAACCATTCCAATTTTTGTCCACAATGACAACAAAAAGGTTCTTCCCAATCTTTATCACCTTCCTCAAATGACCAACCACACTTGGGGCATCTGCCATAATCGTAGACAAGTTCTCCGTCTGCATATCCATCTCCTTCAAGTTCAACTTGTATGGGTTCATTCTGTCTACTTATAACATCGTCACAAGGCTCACACTCTAATGCTTTGATTATCTCCTTAGTGTCCGAATAACCGTCTGCGTGAAGATAACCCTCGACTCGATGTAATGCTTCTTCCCTTGTCATTGTTATTCCTCACTTTCTGCCTTATATATTATCAAAAATGTCACATACCAACTGCAACGCATCAACTTGTGCCTCATCATCCTGCATTATGTATTCACCGCCACATTCAACTGCCAATGGATGCTTTTCAATATATCCAGCTAATAACGCCATTATTTCCTCTGTGTCAAAGTTCATATTTATTCCTCACTTTCTGCCTTGATTTCTGTAACCGCCAACCTATATTGCTTTCCGTTATATTCAAAATCCACTGTTTCTTTATGTTCCATAAGATACACTGCTACCGCACTAAATGCTTCGTCAGTAACATTCGACTTGCGTAACCACATATTACCTTTCTTATTTAATGTTCCTGCAAAAATAGCGGTTATTCCGCATCCTACATGATATTCAGCCATTTCTTCCTCACTTTCTGTTCTATATCCTTACACTTCTTCTGGTTCTATCAGCTTTTCAATGTAGTTCCTATCTTTCCCTGTAAATATAGGTATATCCTTATCAATAACCCATATTGTACGCACAGACTCCCCTACGATATGTTTCTCCTTTATACAACAAGAACCACGCTTTTCAGGGACTGTAAAATCATTCCAATTAATACCCTTCTGTTCATGCAACATATCTTGTATCATGTTGCAAGACTTCTTATTCAATTCCTCATGAGAAAAATTTGCTTGACCTACCATCTCAATAGAATTGCGAGTTGCATCTAACTGTCGCCAATAGAAATAATTAGTTACTTCTTCTTTGGGAATACTGAAGCATCTGGAATCAAACATTGCACCCTTTTCCTGGCATTTCAGAAGAGCTTTCCCATACTTTTTATCTTCATCACTAATATTCCATTCTTCATAGAGCGCAGTAATCCATTCTTCAGCAAGATGGTTAAATGCCTTATTGAAAGCTAAAGTTGCCATAGATGCTGATATACTACACATCTTCATTACTTCATTATCAAACCATGCAGCAGAATTAAGATGTTTATAATCTATCAGTAATAAAGATATTTCATCGGACTGAGTATATCCAAGCACACAACCTTGAATATTCTCACATAGATACTTCATGGTGTCCTGCATAGAGGACATTAATACATGGTCAAAAGGTTTCTTGAAACCCCTTGTTAGAGTATGAAATGCTTTCCCGTCAATCCTAATGATTACAGGCGTTCTTCTCATAAGACGGGTTTTTGGTATCTCTTCATAAAAAGATTTCATTCTCTTACCTAATTCATCATTTACTGGCATACTAAAATATCCTCCTTTTTTAAACATCTTCTATATTAATATGCTACAAAATTCCTTTGGCGGGAATCGAACCCGCCTTGAAATATATGATATATTCCAATTCCAACATACAAAGGAAACCTTTAGTCATCAATCTTCTTCGCAATCTTTAGTTTCAAGCATCGCCTGAAGCTCTTCAAGAGACTTCTCCTTGAGTGCAGCATCCTGTTTATCTGCCATGATCTCAAGAATACGTTGATTCTGTGCTCTACGCTCGGCTGCCTTTGCGGCACGTTCCTTTGCCTCAAGCTTGTCAGAAACAATAACCTTGATGATCTCAATGCTATTGTTAAGAGCTTTCTGTTTCCTTGTAAGGGACGTGTTGCTCAGTAAGGATTCGCCAGAATCTTTTTCCTGCTCCTTACGAAGATCTTTATACAATGCATCAAGATCTTCGAGGGATAAATCCCACAGATCCTCTACGGAAAGACGTCCCTTACTTGTGTTGAAACGATACTTTTCCTTTGTTGCTAACTTGAATAAATCTGCCATACTACAATACCTCCTTTATTTATTGTTTATTTAAAACTTCACCTTGAGTACCCTCTCAGTGGAGCCTTTTACCTTAACTACAAGATCATTTCTAAGTGTAGAGCTAAACCCTATACCTGATAACTGATCGTCTGTTTCCAGTACGTGTGCCTTCGAAGATAGAGCTTCCATAACCTTACGGTGCTTCGGATAAAGTTCGCTGTTTAGGAACTCCGAATACCAAGCGTTAGGTAATTCGGGATTGACACAACCCTTCAACATGAAGAAGTAATGCTTATTACCTATACCGTCCTGCTCATTCCAATAATTAGGTGAGTAGCATAACACCGTAACTGGTGTAAATTCGTTGGTTTTAACACCCCATACTTCACGAGAACTACAATTAGAAGGCAGCTTTTCTACAATAGTAAACTGACCGTTCTTCAGCTTTACCTCTGCTACCTGAACCCTTTCATCTTGCCTTAGAGGCTGTGCATAGTCAAAGGCGTAGATTTGCCCATTAAACTCTATCTCAGCCCTGAAACCGGAACGTCCTCCCCTACAAGAGAAGCAATGAACGAAGAACTTATACGTACCATCGTCCATCTTATGAATGTCAGACCATGTAATATTCTCTACTGCGGGTTTACCTCTTGACGGATCAACTATGTCAACATCGAGATTACCACCTGTATAGCGATTTACCTTATTGCTAAACATAATTTCATTTCCGGAAGGTTCAATACAATGAGCGTCTTCGTCGTTCCTATCCCACTCATCAGTATCATTCCACTGAATACTGAACCTAAGAACCCCGTCTACTTTACCTCCAGCATTTTTTACATTTTGCTTGACCATTGAATCAGTCACATTACCAGTGTAAGCCCAAGAGAAGTTATTGTCCCACTTGAACATGGTCTTGGAGCCCTTAACAACAGGTGCGATCAGAGACATAAAATTCGGGATATGTTTACCTTCTACATATGCTTCAATTTCTGAGACTGTTGGTACTACGTCTTTGATAAACTTGTCAATAGAAATCTCTTCAACCCTATCAAACTTCTTAGGTTTAGACGTTGTTTCCTTTTCAAGCTGTTCAAATAATGTTGATGTACCGCCCTGAACACGTTTTGCAGTATCTCTATTCGTAAACAGTATATTGTTTACAGTAATATCATTTGCGTTAGCATAACGTCTTTCAAGTGAGTCAAGATAACCAAGATCAGTTATGGTTTTCTGTGCATCCTCCAACATCTTCTTGGTAAATAAAGGCTTTGACCTTTTGTAGTTTGCGGGCGCTGTCACAGACTCATACTTACCAACTGCTTCTTCCAAATCCATATCTTCGGATATGTTTACAAGAAGCGTACCTATTGCAGTATTGCGAATCTTTGCAGTAGGAGCATCTGTCTTAACAGACATTTCCCAAGCAAACAGATCTTTTGCCTCTTCAGTCGGTAACTTGTCGTACTTTATCTTCAACTCGCGGAACTTCTGTACAATATTCTTATACTCGTCACCACGATACAGACTACCCTGACGGATAAGATCAAGAACTGTGTCTACAGAATCCATTGTCAGTTCGGATAAAGAACGCTTAAACACATTTCTTATATCCCTATACTGACCGCGTACTGTATCAATAGTGTCATACCTATCCGTATGAACCATTCTGGTAGGCAATTTAAGGAAGAAGTGGTCAAAGCGTATTGCGCGTCCTTCTTCTGTTTCTGCCATATTATAGTCAGTACCAACTTTAGAAAACTTTGATATGAACACACCAGTAATAGGAAACTGTTTAACATGTGCTGACAACTTCTTAGCGAGTTCATTCCATACCGGATTGCTGGACTCGAAATCCCATATAGATTCAACTACACCGTCGTGAATGGCAACCACGTTACCAATCTCCTTAAAGAAATGACGGCAGCACGAGCAGTCAAACTCACGCCTTACCTTGAAGATAGGATTATGTTCTGCGGGAATGGAATCTAAGTAAAGATTCCAGAACTCATCCTTGTCAAGATCAATTTCAAACAAATGTGTATTTTCATTACACATGCTATTGAAATGAGACTCAAGCTCATTTCTGAACGGTTTAAAATCTAAACTCATCTTTTGTACCTCCCTTTTCTAACTATAGACTACTTTCCCCTATTAGGATGTTGAAGTTGTTGTATATCTGTAACAGATTCCACGGCGTTCCGGGAAATTCCCTCTCAACCTCATCAAACCTTTCAACCAAATCCTTAAAGGTGATGTACTGATCTTCCCTTTCAAGGAGTTCAGTTCTTACTCTCTCGACTTCTTCGTTATATTGCCCATTATTCATAATGTCCTCCTTAAGTCGTTACCCTTGCACCAATTGCGTTTACATCCAGATTGAGATTGATTTCGATTTCATCAATCCAAAACTTTGTATTGCCATCTTTTGTATCAGCAAAATTCTCGCCCGTTTCTACAGCGCCATATTCGTAAATATACTCATTAAAGGCTTCACGAGCCTCATTGAAATCCGTGTATGCCTCTAAATCCCACTGCCCAACTTGCGGAGAATGACCGTTTATGGCATAGATTTTTATTTTTGTCATATTCGTTCCTCCTTAATCCAATTTTCCGTCCTCAAGAAGTTGGGTAATTAGCGTACCAAGCGCTTTCATTTCGTCTTTCGTGAGTGTTATTCCCTTACCCATCTTAGAGCCATCCGGCGACCATGAACGAATGTCGTATTTTGGATCCCGATCATTCCATTTGACAACTCGTAATTCCGTTGTCCAATTCTTTGCGCTTGTTGACAAAATACCGATTTTATCAACTACCTCGTACTTAATGTCAGACATTTTCCGCCTCCCTTTCTTTACCTACTCATAAGCTCATATGCCGCGTCTACAAGCGTTCTCTGTGTTGCAAGTCGAAGCGCCCTGTTATCTTTCCAGTTTCTTGTTTCCCTCTGCGGCATACTATGTGATTCATAATCCGCAACCGCATTCAAAAAGCGATAACCGTTGTCATTCTCGTTTTGAAGGTCAGGAGCCTGTAAGTAAATATACGCAAGATGCTCTCTCTGCTTCTGAATGTTCTCAATCTTTTTTGTGTCCTTTTCTGCCTCATCTTGCGGAATGAGAATATCTATCATCTGCGAAATCTCCCTCTTTTCAAAGGTTCGGTTGCGAAGCTCTTCGCATACAGTCTTAAACCCTTCGAGGTAATTCTTACTCCCCTCCATAACACGCTTTGCTTCTGCAAGTTTCCATTCTACATTTCCTTTATGGGAAATGGTTCCACGAAACTTTGCGTTTCGCAAAACGAGTTTTACCTGATTGCAGCACATAGCGCGGAATGTACCAATATTCCAGTTAATACCTATCTTTCCATCGTGTCCGGCTGACAGGAAGATATAAGGATCGAACTCCTCCCCGTTTATTTCCATTTTCGGTGCTCTCATCTGAAGCCAGCACAACTGCCCGTCGTGCATTGCTCCTGCCTTATCGAATGTTGCACCCTCAAGAAGAAGATTGTCTACGAATGAGAACGCATCTCTGTTCTGTACCGTGTGATAGTGACTTGTTGTGTAACCAAATACTTTCCCTGTGTCACTTCTCGTGATACCTCTAAACTTCGGCACTTCCGCAAAATAGCCGTCTGTCTGTCTCTGATATACAGGCTGCGCTTCTACATTGAAGTCAAGCCCGGTGCTATACAAAACCTCTTCCAAAGAAGTACAACCGCTGATGTCTATGCCTATTCCAGACGTAGGTACTTCCCTCCGTGTCCACATATCCTTTATTGCATTTGTGTTATCCATAATAATTCCTCCTTTTAATTTTGTGAAGTTAAACTGTTGCTTGTCTTGCGGTTATCATTGCCCTTAACACCTCACCTTCCGTTTCCGCAAGCCAGATTCTATCCAATGTATCATCCGGATAGAAAAGATCGTGTGCCGTATCAAGCTCTTCTCGTTTGAAACACAGAAACTCAATGATCTTTTCTTTTTCCGAAGCTGAAAGCGACTTATCTTCTCTTATTTTCTTTTTCTGCTCTCTGATGCGACTTTTCAAGCGTTCATAAATTGTCTTTGCCATTTTACCTTATCTCCTTATCATTGAAATTCCTATCCCTGAACAGATCCATAGTTATGTTAAGTGCGTATTCGAGTTCGCAAGGCGCTGTCGTTATTACGAGGTGGTATACAGCTTTGTATACCTTATGATAATCTTCTCCTTGCGAAATGCGAACCGCCATTTCGATCCCATTATCAACTCCTAAATCCCTTAATCCTATTGTAAACAATTCAGAAACGCTATTTTTTACATCCCCTTTTATAAGGCGTTGCTTTGCTCTTTCTATCGCCTCATCAATTCGCTTTAAGTCATACAAGACATCTGAGGCATATGCATCCACATTTCGCCCGACCGCCTTAATAATCTTTGTTTTTATATAAGAGTCATTAATCGTGACAGTTATTTTACCACGATCATTTATGATCTCCCCTGTGGCATGACCTATAATTCCATAGTTATGGTCAAAGTCATAAAATCCTTTCGCTACATTAATGTCAAACACTTCCAACCGCCTCCTTTTCCATATAATATCCATCAAACAAATCCCAATATTTGGATTCTTCTCCAACCCACTCAATGTCCTCATACGTCATATCAGAGTTTTCCATCAAAAAGTATCCTACTGCTTCTGCTTCTGAAACCGCCTCCACTTCGTACTTCGTGCCATCTAACAAGATTATTACGAAATTTCTTTCGTAGTAATAATCATAACAACCTGTAAGATATGATCCTGAGAAGTAATCGTATTTCGACACGATTTCCTTGTATGCGAATTTTTCAGTAACATTTTCCTCGTCAGCTAACAGTAGTTTTACCTTTTCGATCATCTCATTCATTTCCTCGATGATCGTATATGTGTCCGGCTGATGCTCCTTATAATACCCACACGACAAGTTTACACTTGCCACATCGCCTCTGGGAGACAGATTACATATGTCACTAAAGCTGCCTTGTGCAATCTTGTTTCCTGTTATGTCACATATGTAATCTTGAAACTCTTTATTTCCGCAACTATAGAACACCGCATCCTTCGCGTTTCTGCGGTCAAGCTCTACAAGATAGAACATATCTTCCAGATCATCGGCATATCTTGCTCTCGTGAATTTTTCCGCGCCCACACTTCCTATTTCTTCATCTTCGCAAAAGAGGATTGAAGGACGATATTCCGTTGTGCGAAGTATGTTAACAATAGCCCACACTCCGTTTCTATCGTCTCCGCCTAATCCCTGTGGACTGGACAAAACCGTTTTGCCTTTTTCCTTTTTCGTAATGATAGTTTTGACAGGCGTTTCGTGCACCGTGTCCATATGAGCGGTCAGGAGTATCTTACTTCCCTTTGCGTACACAAAGCCGTCACCCTCGCATACCTTTTGATAATATTTACACAGCTCCCTTACAAGCGCCTTCTTTAACTGTTTCTGAGTCATTTTTAAGACGCTCGTATACCCTCTAATTTCTTTCATCTTGTGCCTCCCATTCCCATTTCAGGATAAATTACCGATCTCATTATAACAACTTTGTCAAGTGGTACAGCCTCGCCAGCGATTCTCGCGCCAGTGACGGAGAGGTAACGATTTCCGCTTTCGGCTTCATAATAAGGTGTACTCATAGAATACACCTTGTCGGTGAGTGCATCAATCCATACAAGTCCATCTTTTTCGGCTTGATATGCATCATTAACAGCCTCTCCTGTGTCCTCGGTATATTCGCCTATATAGTTGCTTTTGTAATAGAAAAAGTACCCATCAAGAGTCTCAAGTTCACAGTTATCGGTATCATTTACATAATACCCATCTTCCGTTTCTTCTGCGTCGTAACGGAATTCTTCAAGATCCTCACAATAATGTGCCGCATCAGACGCTGCATCAAAGGAGTGATACCAATCGCCTTCGCAATAGTAACCGTTATCTGTGTAATAGTAATAATATCCATTACCCTCGTCTCTTTCGCAGTTATCTATTGTGTGCCATCCTCCATCATCTTCACAATAGTAGACATCATCATTATTGGCACAATCCTGATCGCAATAATAGTTATCATTGTCCGGACAATATACTGCATAATCCGGATCAATGCTCTCGCCACAACGAGCGCATTCTTCTCCATTCCGGCATGAAGAACAAGTGATCCAGTCTTCGCTATCATGTTCTTCGCCACAACAAGGACATATGGGATCTGCGCCTACACTGATCCTCTTATAATTAAGATTTCCATTTATCCGCCTTAAGTATGAGACGTTGCAATCATCGTAGCACTCATAATCCCGATAATGTACGCCATAGGAAAG
>Ga0247611_10007328_pt1 | contig 13884 bp, 15 predicted proteins | sample 177DNAGHGhighgp2_FD_192422 | JGI IMG/M metagenome (GOLD analysis project Ga0247611, IMG submission 192422) | Sheep rumen microbial communities from Palmerston North, Manawatu-Wanganui, New Zealand - 1770 DNA GHGhigh gp2 | ecosystem: Host-associated > Mammals > Digestive system > Stomach > Rumen...
CTTCGATTGATATGCTGTTGGCTTTATTTATCAGAATCTGCTCAATATAGGCTTTCAGGCTACGGCCTTGAGCCACCGCCATCAGCGATAGTTTTTGCAGCACTTCAATAGGCAAATCAATGTTTTTCCGTTTAATTATCGTTTCCATATATTCTTTGTTTTGTTATAACAATGCAAAGGTACAAAATATATTCTATATACAAAATATATATTATGTTTTTTAAGAAAAATCCACCATCACAGACTTTAAAATCAGCCAAAATGAAGATTTTCTATTGAATTTGGCTGAGTTTTAAAATGAATTTAGCCTAAATCATTGGCGAATATCCCACCACATAATCGTGTAGTTGTGCCGTTGCCTTAGTGGGCGGCGGCACTTATCCCACGCCGGGGGAAATCAGCCTGGCGCACAATGGGTGCTATTGCTTGATGAGTTGCCAGAGTTCAATCGCTCGGTTTTAGAGGTTATGCGTCAGCCGCTTGAGGACCGCCACATCTCGATTTCACGCGCCAAGTATAGCATCGACTATCCCGCCTCATTCATGCTTGTGGCGAGCATGAATCCGTGCCCGTGTGGCTACTACGGCCACCCAACCAAGCAATGCATCTGCACGCCCCACCAGCGTCACAACTACATGGGCAAGATTTCGGGTCCACTGTTGGACAGAATCGACCTGCAAGTGGAAGTCCAGCCCGTCAACTTCGACCAGATGTCGAGCAAAGCACCGGGCGAGCCCAGCGCGGCAATAAGGGAGAGAGTCATCAAAGCGCGCGCCATCCAGAGCCTCCGCTTCAAGAACCACCCCGGTGTGCACTGCAACGCCCAGATGACCACAGCCCTGCTGCACAAATACGCCGAACCCGATGCCGAAGGACTGGAAAAGTTGCGCGAATCCATCACCAAGATGAACATGAGCGCAAGGGCCTACGACCGCATCCTGAAAGTCGCCCGCACCATCGCCGACCTAGAGTCAAGCGTCACCGTCCGCCAGCACCACATCATGGAAGCCATCGCCTACCGCAACCTCGACCGCAGCAACTACTTCAACCTGTAATCATTTTAATCTAAATATTATAATAATTGAACTCCACAATTTTAACAGACTCATAATCTGGAGGTCCCAGGTTCAAACCCTGGCTGGTCTACTCTGGAAATCAAGGAGTTACATCAAAAATGTAGCTCCTTTTTCTTTGTTTTGCGAACAATTTGCGAACAAAATTGCATTTCGCTAATACCATTATAATCTTTCTGCAATAATTGATTCACTCATTTTGTTCGCAAATCTCATGATTTTTGTTCGCAAACCATTTTTCGGCATATTATTCAGTAATATCAGTAATACGAGTAAGCTTTCTGATGAAATTCTCAATTATCCCTTTATAACAACCCAACGTCCACCCCTGTCTGGCCCATCGTGACGGATAAAGCCTTTGGTTTGTAGAACGCTTAGGTCGCGGCGTATAGTCCTTGCATCAACTTTGAAATGCGTTGCAAGTGAAGCTGATGTTTCTAGGACATTCTTTTGTCCAGTCTCTATCAGCCGATTGAATATATTCTTCTGCCTTTCAGAGAGTTGCTTTGTTTCCTCTTCTAGGACATTTTGTAGGTCAAAAATGGTACTTTTCTCGGTCTGCCCACTATTATTTGCAACATTCTTCCTTTGGAATGTTACCTGAATGCCTCCGCAGAAATTCTCGACCTTTGGCATAGGCAAGCCAACGCTCTCAAACCCTTCACGTATTTTCTTGTAACCACGTCCCCATGCATCAATAAAACCTGCCTTAAAGAAAAAGTTTGCAATATTCTTATTACGTGGGCGCGAAGAATGTTGGCCTAACAGCGTTTCAGGAGTATAGCCTGCAGGCAGTTCTCCATCGTTCCACACTTCCACATGGTCATCCCATACACGCATTTGAATATGAACACCTGTATAATCCTTATGAATAATAGCGTTATAGAGTATCTCGCGCAAAGCTTCTTCCGGCACTTCAAGTTTCTCTATCCTGTTCATCCCTTTAAAAGTGATGGGCATGGTTAGATATTTCGACTTTAGTAAGTTAACCACCCTGTCTGCCATCTGGATAATATTACCTTCAACGACATCTTGAAACATAAGATCTGCTTCGTCAGCGCCAAAACGGCCAATCTTGAATTGTACACATGTGAAATATCTCTGTGGTCGCTTGGCAAATAGCAAAAGTGCTGCATTCTTCAGTTTTCCCTCATCATTGATGAGGTCTAAGTTCTGAAGAATAATCTCTATAGGCAGATGGCGCTCATCATCGGTTATTCGTCCATTCTCAAATCCCTTTCTCAGAAAATAGTCTATGGCTATCAAGCGTTGCATATTCATTGCAGATATCATCCCACGAACGTCCCATTTTCTTCAGGATAAATTGCTGAAGAGCAGGACCTCGTAATTCCTGCATTGTACTGCCAGAGCGATAATAATACTTCCCTTTGTAGTTGATAGGGATATTGCTGGGGTCTATTAGCACTTCTATATATTCTAATCCCTCCTGCTCATATAGGTTTACATCCGCAACGATGCCCATAGTCGTGACAACCTTATTGGGAATATCTTCCAGTAGTCGCTTGCTATCTTTCAGACCATATACCTCATGGTCGTCATCAACGCCGAAATACATGACAGCACCCTGTGCATTGCAAAACCGCAAATCCATTTCAGGTACTCGTCTTTCCAGATACGTTTGAATTCAACGTTCTGACATTCTTTTGGTCTTATCTTGCTCATATATTATATATACGTTATTTTATTATTGTTATTGAACCATAACAGGTACCTCATCATTCATACATTCACTCTAAATACTTACGGAACTTAACAGTATAACTATACGACTTGTCGTCAATATACATTTCGAACTCTGCTATTCTCTTTTTCTTGGCAATCTCATGCAAACGCTCTTTATTATCAGGTGTCAAATTCACCCCATAATAGATAGCGACAGGCTTGTATTTGACAGAAGTAACCTTTTCCGTTAAATAATTTCTCGGAGAATAATCCACGAGTCGCCATTCTTTCTCGTATTCCCATTCTTTTGACTTATGTAAAGCGCATTTAACATGAGACATAACGTCTGGATTAGGAACATTGACCCCCATCATTTTCATAAATGCCCATGCCATATATTGAGATGCATCATAACGCTCATCTTCATATATTACAGGATACAACCCAACCCCTTTTTTAATTCCTTTGGATAACGTAGGGCGCATCCTGTATTCCAATGCAAATCCCTTGTGAGAGTCAGCATAGTGACTCCACATCGTAATGGATTTAACAGATTCACAGAAACAAGCAATAGTCACAAATCTTTTTCCTACTTCAGCCAACAGGGGATACATAAAGTCTATCAATTGCAACATTTGTTTTTTATAGATTTCGATAGACTCGTTCAAAGCTTCAAAATCAGAGCCTACTATCTGTTCCTTTATTTCCTCCAACTTTTCTTCTGGAAAAGAAGATTTTATCGTTTCTGGAAAACCATTCCCCTGTTTCAGATACTGCTTCAATCCATTCAAAGTTTTCGTTGTCAGTAATGCATTGGTATATTCTTTTATACTATTGATATCATATCTTACCAAAGTGTCGTATGGATCATTAAAGAGGTCGGAGGTGACAGCATATATTCTATCCTTCTCAAAAGCATCAATTTGTCGTTCATTGCATGCTCTATAACGATACAGGCTTTGAGGCATCAACCTCACTAAAGCATCACTGATGGGTAATACTTTTGAGTTGATGACATCAAGATTTGTCCCCTCTTGTATCTCAATCTCCATTAGCCGTTTCGCAAATTCTTCTCTTTCCATTTTTTCAATTATGATTAGTCTTGCTTGATAAAAAGAACTTTCTTTGTCTTATTATAGTTTCAATACTTGCTCCACAATACTATTGTTTTTATTAATCAACTCAGACAATTTTGCGGTTGGGTATTCTTCGATAGGAGTATCAAGCATATATCTGTACATAAATACAAGCTTATCATATGTTTCTTTTAACGTATCCATGCTCACTGCTCCAAAAACAGACATGGAATTCAGCATATTTCCTTTGTGGTTATCACTGGGTTTCGTACCTTTCTCTATAGCTTTTCTGCTCATTGCCATAATGAGCATCACATATGAATTCAATACAAGTTCTGCACTATATGAAAGAAGCGGCATTACACTTGTTAAATACTCATCAAATTTGCGAATATCTTCTTCTAATTTACAAATATGATCCCATAAGTAAACAATACAGTTTTTGTCACATTTATGACTACACTTTTCTTTATTACTAAATTCAATGTTATCTTTACATTCGTAATTGTTATATGACTGAAGCTGATTTACCTCTTGATTTAATTTCGCAATAAATCTAAGCACCTCTTTCATTACACTTATACGTTCTTCTAATGTCGTGCTGTTTCTTGAAATGTCTTTTGCCAAATTTGCTTTATGTGACTCCAAATCCTTATTGAACTTATTAACTATAGACTGGCGCTTATAAAAAAACAGAGCCGTACAAGTTGCTGTGACTAATGAAGCCACAATACTTGCAATTGAAATCCAATCTTTTATTTCTAATTCAACCATAATTTGTTTTTATGCAATGATAAGCATTTTACATTTTTCTTTTGTTATTAGGGACATCGAGTTTCCCACTAAGTGCATTATATTTACCCACAAACTCGTGAGAGCTAACCATTAATATAGAATCACGAAGTCATACCACCCAAGAGGAATAATCAATGTCTTTTTGATAAATGCTTATTACTCATTATCTATGGAATCAGAATATCATTAGCAATAGTCAAAAGTCTCTAATAAGTTTCTTAAGACGATTAAAGTTTGGAGTTACAATTCTATTTAATTGTATCCTTATTTCCATATCACTTATTTGTATTAATATTCCATTATTTATGCATTGCTGTCTATAATACGGGAGTAAGGTTAGTTGACTTGAATTTTGTTCAACGAAGTTACAAATAGATGCTATTGAATTATCACTAACCACTACGCCTAATTGATTATTTCTCATTATATTCATTTGCATTGAAGATAGTGCTATTTTCGTTGCGTCGATTAGATTTTCAACAATATTATCAGCAAGTGAGGGTAATTGCTGCATCAGACCAAATCTTTGATTCCAAGCGTCTTGCGCTTCTCCTAGATTCTGTAAATTAGGGATAAGATCAAACTGTTCACAAGCGACTTTTAGATTATTATCAAATAACCTAATCTGCGTCTTTATATGCAAGAACCGAGAATAAGCAGACTGAACTCGCATCAGATAAGTGTATACATTTATTCTAGCCTGTCCATTTGTTACATTATTGTTCATTTTTCTCCTCCTTTTCTGCTTTCATCAAAAATTCATTTAGCTTATCCATAAATGACTTCATTTGCTTCATTTGCTTTTGCGTCATATCATTAGACCATTTATATTGCTCATTTTTATTCTCAACATCCTTTAACAATGTCTTTATTGATTCAAGAGTATTATTCGAATTTGATAGTGAAGCAGAAAGATGACTTTCCAGTTCATCCAATTTTGAGACCCGTTCATCAACAAATTTGTTGTAAGTTTGTTTTATGCTTTCAAAATAATTTGCTACTTCTGCTGCTTGGTTTTGAACCATTTCTACATTTTTCAAGGCCTCATTACTCTTTTGTTTCACATCTTTAAGAATATCTTGCGCGTCTTTTTTGCTTTCTTCAATTTTGAACATTGAAAAGAAACCAATAACGAGGAAAATGACACTTGCCACACCAAACCAAATTCCGATTTGATCATAATTGCTATCAATTTTCTTTAGATGCAATTCCGTGAGGCAATTCATTTCTTCTTGAGATAACAATATCTCTCGACGAAATAAAGCGGAATCACGTTGTAGTTGTGAGAGTAAGACAGGAGCATTGGCAATTGTCCCAGAATCTTTACACAGGATTATCTTTTTCATGTCACAAAAGATAGAATCAACTTTTGCTACATGTTTTGTATGTACATTGATTATCTTTTCTTGAGACTCCTTGAGAACGCAACTCGTATGGCCAAGACAACCACACAAAAGTCCAAGTGCAATCAGAATTATCAAACAGAACCATACAAGCGCAGGCCGATTCATTTTTATATTATTATTCATATCTTGTCTAATTTGCATTAATAATCATTGATTCAACATTCCTTTTTGCTTCTTCCATTATTGCCTTTCCTTCTTCTTGCAAGGCTTTTGCCTTTTGACGTATAGCATAGACATGGCTAGCTATTTCAATTTGCTTGTCTTTAGACGGGAAAGGCAAATTAAAATTCTCAAGAAATGCAGATGAAACACGTTGTTGTCCAGCAGAACCGCCGAAGTAGAGCATCGCAGTTTCCCTTACACACTTCATGTGAAGAATTACGTGAAGATAATTTATTGCTAGTCGTTCGTCTTTGGGACGCATGACAAAGAACTCAGTTGAGCCACACCCCAAACCATTTGTCAAGTTTTTGGCTATGGCTGACTTTCCATTCTGCATACAAGGGGTTATCTTTGCCCAAAGCAAGTCTCCCTCTTTGAATTTAGTGAAGCCTGACGCTTTTTCTATCGTTGTGTCTTCGAGTTTGCTTATCTCTGAATAGACTTCATCTATAGACTCCATAGGTATAAAAGATATTGGGGTCTCAATATCTTTTCCCTTAAACGTTCCTGTTGGATTAACATATGCAACACTAGACAATCTCACATTATCATAATTACTTGAGATGAGTTTAATTCCGTCCTTGTAAACAGTTGGATCTAATCTTTCTTGCTCAAACTGACGAATTTGAGACTCTGGATAATTGTAGTCAAGAATCAACTGAAGAAAAGTTAATGCTTGAACCTTTTCTTCTGGATTGTTATAATTACGCTCCTTGTTTTGATATAAGTATGTAATACGTGATCTATCTTTATTAAAAGAGATATAACCGTTGTCTAACCCTTGTTGTATATAATCTTTCATATTACTTTTTTATAAACTCACAGGCACAAGTCCTAATTTGTTAATACTATCGTTAGCTTTTGCAAAGTCTCATTTCAACATCTCCAAGATTGTCTCTGGCGATGCGGTCAGTTCAGTGACAGCACATAATCCAACACCAATATCTTTTACGCTAGCGCCAAGGAGATATGCTTTATTGTCAACAATCAAGAAGCGGTCATGATTCCTGTGTGGCAATTGTACAAACGTAATCTCTGGATATTGTTCATTGTGCTTCTTTAAGTCTGTCAAGAATTGCTCGTTATAGCGTGTATGAATTGTGGCTGTCACATCATCTGCACGCTTTGTTAGCAATGACAGAACACGGTCGTCCACAAAATTGTCTATAAGCACAATCCTTTGTTGGGCACTTCGCACTAAGTCAGAAATATAAGACCAGGCATCCCACACGCACCCCGTCTGGAAAATCTGCTCCGGCAGTAGCTTGGGAGACAACTTTTCCATTTTATCGAGGATTTGGTCAATCTTCTCGTCTGTTTCTATCTGACGGTGCTCAAGATTCGTAATACGCATTAAAACGCCAGCATTCTGAATAATGAAATGGCGCATAGTCACAAAAGCGCTCATTATCTTTACGCTTGTCTCAATGGCTCTCTCACTATGAAGAACTGATGATAGTTGTGCTATTCCAGGCTCCGTAAAAGCGTATGGAAGCGATGGATTGAATTTCAAAGAGCGAAGGTTATCGCAATTTGCGACAACCTCATCGCGCTCGGCCTCTGTAAGTTGAAAACGGAAGTTTGTTGGAAACCTGGCGATGTTACGTTTCACCTGCTCATTGAGGCGACTTGTGGTAACTCCATACACAGTTGCCAAATCACGATCTATCATAACTTGCACCCCTCTGATAGTGATAATCATTCTCTCTATGTCAGATTGGCTATATGCCATCTCACAGAGGTTATCACATTTTGTGACAACTTTAGATTCGCCTTTAACTGCAGTTTCCTTCTTTGCCATATAATTCTTCTTAAGAATGTCTCTTTTTAGCTACAAAATTAAACAAATTCTCTCGAATAACCTCTGGTTATGTAAACTATTTGCCGTTTTGATGGCTTTTTTAATGATTTTTTGTGGGAATAGCCCTTTTCATTCATGGTAACGAATCGGGCAAAAACCAAGTAATTTGTACTTCTTGACGCCTTCTTCGTTAAAATCAATTTTGAAAAGTGCCCGAGAAAATGGCTGGTTCTAAAGTCTTTTCTCGCCCGATAGCTTGTCATAGAGTGACTTCTGGCATTTCTTGTCTTAATGGCAACAAGAATACCGTGCCCCCCACATCATGGAAGCCATCGCCTGCGCCGCAACCTCGACCGCAGCAACTACTTTAACCTGTAACAATCGGTTTTACCTAAAAAGCTATATTTATTTCACTTGGTTTGCAATGCCGAAGTTATATTGCCCAATTCGTCTAAACATACACGGATTTTAGACTTAATGGGGCCATGCTCAACCCCATAATTGTAGAGGTAGCCTCTCTCTCGCTGACCTTTAGCATTGGTTGTTTCAAATTTCTCAACGTTAAACAACTGTCGTGGCTCAAGCCCAAGCTTTTCATAAAGATTTTTAGAGATCGTCTCATGGATGAGTCGCAAGTTGGCATCCACGCAACTTCTAATCTCATCAAGCAACGATTTCTTTTCACCTGATTTGTTGTCGCATTTCATAACGGTTGTCCTTTTCATCTTTGTGAAAGGCTTAGGCTGATATTTTGCGCCACTATAGTCTTGAATCTCAGCAAGTTCATCCACATTAGGGACAGTTCTCAGCATGGGGTTACCATAAAGGTTGAACATGAGCACAGTAGCCAGAATTATTTCATCTTCCTCGATGCCTCGGCTAGAATTATAGTAGTCGCATTTAGCTTTCAAGAACGCTTCGCCAGCACTCATTGTGCCAATGCACTGGTATTGCGCAAAACGTGCCATGAATGTCTCACTATAAGCCGCTGGCTGAATGCTCCATGTGTCATCCTGCTGGAAATTGCCACATTTGCCCATTGCGGGAACACAAGCTCCTGAATATAATAACACACCATTGTTATAAATAGCCGAAAGAAGCATACTTTGTTCTCGGCTGTACTTGATATACCTTCCACCCCAGCATGCCACAATGTATCTTCCTCAAAGCGGATTTCTTCGGGTGCTCTGCCCCTGAAATGGCGGTAGTCGTCACGCTCTTCGGTGAAAAAGCTCGAGCATTTCGAGGTGTCAATAAGGCTTCCATCGCTGCCATACACACGCACTGACACATAGCCTGGGCGAATGTCCTCACCAAATGGCAATTCGGTGACTACAGCGCAATAGACCTTGGAAACGTCTTGAAACAAGCACCTCATCATTGCCTCGGCATCGGGCAAAGTGGCCGATAACACCTCATGGTGGCAGTAAAGCGGAAACTCGGGATAATACACTCTTTGCCCGGGCGATTCTTTGTCGCCGTTTTCACTCTCTTGGTCCATCTCAAGGGTGTCGATGCCATACACCGCCACCTTGAAGACTGACGGCTCATCTTTGCGGGGGGAATTTTCCGCAAGTTGCCTGAATTCATTGAATGTCATCATAATGATTGTTGCTCGGGCTATTGTGCATTATTTGGTCGGCATTATGGACCGAAATGGCGCTCCAAACGAATTTATCATAAGCATTCTTCAACAAAGATGATATCGGAGAAGTGCTTCTCGACGTGAGCCATCAGACGGTCAAAATCGCCCTTGCGCCAAAATTTTACACACATTACCTGATCTTTCCCGTTCGCAACAGGAAGTATCCGATCGTTACTAAGGTTAAAGTCCCAAGCTGCCAGCGACTCCTGTCCTTTACGCTTTTGTGCAGTATATTGCAAGCAGGGTTCTCCATTGTCATCCACTTCTTTGGGAACCAGATAAAAGAGGTCGTCATAATAGTTGTCCCAATAATAGGTGTTGATATCTTTACAAGGGAAAGCGTCGCGCAATTCCTCCAGTGTCGTTTCTGGGTGACAAGCCAAATAGGCTTTAAAGACGGCACACGCAGCCATGGCCTTAGAAAGTCGCTTGCCCGGGAACACTTCTGTTCGGTTTTTGCCATAATAAACTCTGTATTTTGTGTTGTCGCGATTGTTGCCCTTGAAGAGTTTTGTGAAAACCGCCTTCTTATCCTTGTAATGATGAAAGACAACAGCCTTAAACACTTCCTCATTGGCATCCCAGAGTTCTTGCATTAGCAATTTTTCTGCTTCTTCAATGATGACTGATTTTCCTATAGCTTGCTCAGCCTTAATGCCATATACAGCCATCACCAACCTGTCAAACAAATCGGGATCTACCTTATAGAGCTGCTCCAAGAGATCGCGCTCTTGACTGGAGATGGCCAATGGTGAATAATCATGGTTGCTGGCGCTAGAGGCTCGGCCAAGGTTGCGTATATAAGTTTCTATAAACGAGTGCTCCTGATTCGGCATTTTCATGATGGAAACAGGGGTCAGCACATAATCCAGCAACTGTTGATAGGTCATGCTGGTAAACTGATCACACTTGGGGTCTTTCCCGTCGGGCGACAGCAACACACCGATAGACGTGTAGTCCATCCCCGTTTCTTGTTGTTTTGAATTTATGTATTGCATCACAGCCTGCTGGTAACGCGTGGTCTGGCCTTGTCCCTCACTGCTATATATCTTGTTTTCTATGACGATGGGAACCACCCGCTTCATTATCTGACCATCATCTTCGTAGGTGAGACAAGCGACCATCCAAATGTCGATGCGGTCTTTGTTGTGACTGCCTACATTCTTTTCCAGTTCAATAGGTTCCATTAACTCCAGGTCATAGTTACCAGCCAAAACCTTGCGATAAAGCACATGGCCAAAGGTTTGAGGACCCCACTTCAAGGTGGCCACCAGTCGCAAGAAGAGTTTGAGGGGTTCGGTGCCTAAGCCATGAGACGAGTTAGGGTTTAGCAGCCAACACAGGAAAGCACTGTGGCGATTTTCACTACGTTCAGAGCCGATGACATTGAAGAGAGTTGTCTGGTCATATAAAGCCTTCAGTTGAGCGAAAGCCTTGCTGCTCAATAAGGAGAGCACTCTTTGTTCGATACACATACTAGTTTTGATATTTGAGATGGTTGATAATTTAAAAGGGTTAGTTTCGTGACAGAAACTTGATTATATATTAGCAACATCCTCAAAAAAATTCAAAAATTTCGGCAAAAAAATGCATATTGGTCATTTTTGCCCTATTTCTGCCAATCTTTAACATAATGGAAATCAGAGCACTGCATAGCCAAATTCTTAGTCACCAATCCAGCGCTGGCGCATCACTCTGAGAAACTGCGTGGTGAACTCATAGCCGGCAGCATCACCCATCACGCAGTCCATGCCACAATGCGGGCACAACGCAGTGTTGCCATTGTCGGTCCATTCAGTCACCTCGCTAGCGTCATAGATCTCACCACAGTCAAAGCACGCACATTTCATGCTGCGTTCAATTTCTTGACGATTGCCCATCGTGTGCTCATGGGCGTCAAGCAGTTGTTGGTCGGAATACTTCATAATATCATCAGACGTCTGAAAGATTAACAATAAACAGCATATTTAAAAATTTCATTATAGAGTTCAGCATTATTCTCGGCAAGATAATCCAATAATGCATCTGCCATTTTTTCTTCAACTTGATACTTCAAGTCATAGAAATCACCCGGAACACGCTCTCCCGAAAATTCGTAACCATATTTTTTGGTGCATACAACAAATTTTATCTCATCATGAATAATGTTGGTGTCGATGGTCAACCCGTCGGGGCAGTACTTACATTTCTCGACAATGTATTGCTTGAACTTGCTTGTGAAGAACACATCGTCAAGCATTTTGTCATACTTGAACTTGAATTGCAGTTTTTCTTCTTGTGTCATAACTTTTTTTAGTTGTTTTTATATTGGTAAATATCACAACCAATCAATCTCCATGTCCCTCAATTCTTCTTCACTGATAGCAGGTAGTCGTTTTTTATCACAATATTCCTGTCCAAAACTGGTTGTCAGGGGTGGCTTGCATAGTTTTCATTTTTATTTTTAATCAATACTATTCAGTGAGCTTGAAAGTAACATCGAGGTCTTCGAAGCACTGTTGCAGGGCATACATTAGGCTGTCGGGGGAGCAGCTGTAGAACTCGGCGGTAAACTCAATCTTCTCGGGAGAGTGCTCGGTGAGGGTCTGGATGTAGCCAACATAGTGCTTGGAACCGACGAGGATTTTCATCATAGCCTCGAGAGGAAGATAGAAGTACATCTCGCCTTTTTCGCCAAACTTGTCGTAAAGATCTTCGATGAGGTGCTTGACGGCAGGCGCTGAGGGACCTTCAACGACAAAGGCGGCGAACTCTGGAAAACTGTTGATGGCGTCTTCGCGGAGCTCAGAGGCTTCTTTAACAGGGTCGAAATCTTCATCGTCAAATTCGCCCTTTTTCACGCCAACTAGATCATAAATCTGCTTGGCCTTATCAAAATCAATGAAGATTCCCGAGGCCTCATCGCCGGTTCGATAATCCATGGCAAGGCGCAAGAGCGCGTCTTTGTCTTTGCGTTTGAGCAGTTCTGCTTGAATTTTATCTCGATATTCCCAAGGCAAAAACGTGCCATAATATTCATTCAACTCAACATTGCTGAGCGCAGGGAACGACGACACAATGCGCTCGCCTATTTCTTTCTCAAGTTCCCCATCGGGAGCGAAGGTTGATTCATCATAATCGTAATCAACTCGCTCAACTACTATATTCTCTTTAAGGTCTTCATCAAAAAATGGTTCGTCATAGAAACGCATTTTCTTTTGCATGCAATCAAGAATAATATGAACTGCTGGCAGGAACGGCTCAAGGGCTAATGGTGCTATCCAATTCACGTCGTCGGGCGACATAAGGTGGGCATAGCCTGTGCGGCTCTCACGCAGGTCGGCGAGGAACTGCTTCTGGACTTCGCGGCTGCTATTGCGCACTGCGGCTAACTCTTCAATAAATTGCTTGCGTTTTGTTTCGTTACTTGTCATGGCTTTATAGTTTAAAAATTAGTACCCGAATATAAAATGGTACTTTTTGAAAAAAGTTCAAGAATTTCGACTACTTTTTTTCAAAAAAAAATAATTAATAACGCATTTTGTTGAACAACAAAAAACCTCAGCAACCATAAAATAGTTACAAGCTACAAAAAAATCAAAAAACACCATTTATAAATGACAACAAAGATTTAAGGGGTATCCTATTAATTGCTCTAGCTTATGTCAGTTTCTCCCAATCAATAATCTTTGCTTCTGAAAGCACAAATTTCTCATGAGTGAAGGTATCAATTTCGGTCTCTTGTGAGATTTTGATGCCATACTTGTCTTGCAAGTAAGCGGCCAGAGCATCAAAATCCTCAAAATCTTTCTTGTCATCATCTCCATCATAACTTTGCAGCCTATAGCGTGCCTTGAAGTACTTGCCTTCGGCATCGTTAGTACACAACAGGTCTTCTTCAAATTCAGTACACTCGAAATAAATCCTTCCGCCCGAGATGTGGCGCTCCAGCAACTTATATACATCAACGCACGGACTGGTATTGCAATGGTCATACCACATGAGCGTCCCGTTCTCAATCTCGCAACCTTGCAAGTCGCCATAGCAGTGAATATTCTCGGTAGGAATACCGAGGTGCTGGAGCAGGATATCATAGAACGTGGATTGAAAATCTTTGTCTTTCAGATTGAGCATGGTGTCGCGCAACGACTCAAGCTCGTGAATGTTGCCCTCAAGGACAACGGTACTATAGACATAACTGGACATAATTAACGTGAGTTTGTGGTTTTTTGCAAATATGGCAATTTTATCTGAAAAATTCAAA
>Ga0247611_10007329_pt1 | contig 13884 bp, 20 predicted proteins | sample 177DNAGHGhighgp2_FD_192422 | JGI IMG/M metagenome (GOLD analysis project Ga0247611, IMG submission 192422) | Sheep rumen microbial communities from Palmerston North, Manawatu-Wanganui, New Zealand - 1770 DNA GHGhigh gp2 | ecosystem: Host-associated > Mammals > Digestive system > Stomach > Rumen...
ACTTGATCATCATTACATAGGAGAGCATAGCAAAACAGGCCCTCGCATCGGAGGACCTGTCTTGCGTAAGGACTCAGGCATTATTAAGGGGAGTATGCATATGAGTACGATTGTATACAGTATACTGTATACAGTATACTGTATACTTGTATTCTAGTCTTTTCTTTTCAGTCTGTCAATGCTATGATATGCGTGAGGTGATATCATGGCAAAGAAACAAAATGAATATGATGCCTTAATGAAGGAATACCGGAAACTTGCGAAACGGGCTGATCAGAGACTGGTCCGTCTGGAGCAGTTGTCAACTGATGCAGAATTTAAGAGTGTTCTGAAATATTCCTATAAGAATGCTATGAAGGCAGTGAAAAAATGGTCAGGGGAGATGGCTACTCGATTTAATACAAAGCCTCCGGGAACAGAAAAAGAACTCCGGGGTAAACTTGCGGATATTAAAAAGTTTTTATCCCGTGTGACAAGTACGAAAAGAGGAATTATATCTGTATATAAAAAACGGGCCAGTACGTTAAATGAAAAATACGGAACAAAATTCACATGGCATGATTTAGGTTATTTCTTTGAATCTCCGGAGTTTGAAAAATACGGAAATGAAGAGACAGGATACGGATCCAAAACATATACGATGGCCGTCGGAGTGATGCAGGAGAATGAAAAGAACCTGGTCAAGGCCATCAAACAAAAGGAAAAAATTGATATAAATGTAAAAGATGAAAAAGTAAAAGAGGCTTTTCAGGATCTTCTTAACAAGTACGGTCTGGATTTTAAGCATTTATATAAGAAATAGGAACAATGACAAGGGGAGAATTGTATCAGATCCGGCAGGAGTATTTTTCTGCCGTTCCATATGAATGTATCTTTTATCAGAATTTTGACTTCACCATGTTGAAAAAGATCATGTATATAACCAGGAGAGGCAGAAATGCATCTTCTTTTTCCGACTGCATTATCATGTTGGATACAGAGACATCAAAAGCCAGGGGAGGTGATTTCCTGGGAGAAAACTATATAGTTGCCTGGACGATCTCCATCCGTGCGTTTCATCAGAACATTGTCACATTATACGGACATAAACCATCCGAGTGTGTAGACTGTATCAACCGGATGTGTGATCATCTTCCTGGGGATAAGGTGGTCTGCTATATTTTTAACGCCTCCTATGACTGGGTGTTTCTTCGTAAATTTTTCATTCAGGCATGGGGAGAACCTGTGAAACAGTTGAACACAAAGCCTCATTATCCGATCTATATTGAGTTCCGGAACGGATTCATCATCCGTGATGCCCTGATCCTTGCACAGAGGAAGTTGGAAAAATGGGCAGAGGATTTCGGTGTGGTTCATCAGAAGGCGGTCGGTTCCTGGGATTATGACCTGATCAGGCAACAGGATCATCAGTTTACGGATGAAGAACTTCATTATATTGAGAATGACACACTGGCCGGAGTTGAATGTCTGGATGTGCTTATGCAGACTTTGGATAAAAAGATCTATTCCATTCCATGGACCGCAACCGGGATCCCAAGGGATGAAGTGAAGAAACGGGGAAAAGCCAACAACGGATATCGGAATTTCAAACAACAGGCCTTAAATTATGAACAACAGAAAATTATGGAGAAGGTGTTCCATGGAGGATACACGCATGGCAACCGATTGTATTATAATGATACAATCTACGGAAAGATATCATGCTACGATTTTGCATCCTCATATCCTTATGTTCTCCTGTCCGAGAAATTCGGATCCGAGAAGTTCACCAGGATGAAAGACCGGTCTATGTGGGATATCCTGGCAGACAAGGATAACAATGCGTATTTCTTTAAACTGATCATGTATAAGGTAACATTGAAGGATCCTCTGTTTCCTATGCCGTGCCTCCAGTTCTCAAAATGCACAAGGACAATCAATGCGGAAGTAGACAACGGACGGATCATCTCCTGTGATGTGGCGGAGATTTGGATCACGGAGGCTGATCTGGAAGTGATCGCAGAACAATATGATATTGAAGAACACATATGCATCAATGTCTATGCATCACATAAAGAATATCTTCCGAGATGGTTCACGGATTATGTGTTTGAACTGTTTGAGGAAAAGACCAGACTGAAGGGGAAAGACCGTGTTCTGTATAACATCGCAAAAGGAAAACTAAACAGTTTATATGGAATGACGGTCCAGAGGCCTGTTCCGAAGGATATCCGAGAGGATTATCTGACGGGGGAATATACCGAGGAGGACAGTCAGGATCCGGAGGCCGAATATGAAAAATATATCAAGAGAAGGACAAATGTCCTGAACTACCAGATCGGTGTATGGGTGACCGCATATGCGATGCGGAACCTGTTCCGTCTGGGGAAATGTGCGGAAACATGGTTATATTCGGATACGGATTCCTGTTACGGACTGAACTGGGATATAAATATGGTAGAAGATTACAACAAAGAATGCATGGAAAAACTCCATAGAAACGGATATGGAGCCGTCAGGCATAATGGTCGTGATTACTGGCTCGGAGTGGCAGAACTTGACGGGACCTATTCCGAATATAAAGAGATCCATGCAAAATGTTACTGTGGCAGATCCGAGGAGGATGGTCAGCTTCACATCACTGTGGCCGGGGTTCCAAAGAAGGGAGTCGAGGTCCTCCAGGATGACATCAAAAACTTCCGGCCGGGGTGCATCTTCCCTGGAACGGCGACAGGAAAGAAAACATATACCTATTTTTTCATGGATGATATCCATGAGTTAAATGGGAATGAAGTAGGGGATTCCATCGACATGAGTCCGTGTGATTATCTTTTATCATCTGTGGTGACATGGGAAGATCTGACAAAAAATAAATTTATAGAGGTGCCGTTTTATGAATGACTGGAGAACAAACAAAGATTATTATCATCTGCATGACGATCTGGAGAGATATCCGGATGCATGGTGCTTTGTGGTATGGAGCCGGAGAGGACCGGGAAAAACATACAGTGCCCTGCGGTATGCTTATGAGGAAGGCATCCCGATCTGTTATATGAAACGGACAAAGGATGATGTCAAGACCGTATGCGGTGTGAGAGGAGGCATCGACCTCTCGCCTTATGTTCCGATCAACAGGGACGGCCATTATCACATCACATCACAGTTGATCTATGAAGGCATCGGAGGATTCTATGATCAGATAGATGAAGAGGGGAAGATCTCCGGACCTCCGTTCTCTTACATTATTTCCCTGAATGCTTTAAAGACCGTGAAGGGGTTCGACCTGTCCATCTGTGACTGGATGGTCCTGGATGAATTTATCCCACAACTGGGAGAAGTGGTCCGGCATAACGAGGGAGAAATGCTCCTGGATATGTATATGACGATCTCCAGGGACAGAGTGAAACGGGGACGGAAAGACCTGAAACTGATCCTGTTCGCCAATGCGGAGAACATCTCGACTCCGATTACATATGGCCTCGACATCGTTGATGACATGATCGATCTCCAGGCCTCCGGGGAGAGCCATCATTATATAGAGGACCGTGGCATTATGCTCCATCACATCACGGAGGCAGAGATCCCTATCAAGGAAGAAGAAAAGGGAGGTATCTATAAAGCCATGAAGGGGACCGCCTGGGGTGAGAAGGCTTTCGGAGGATCTTTTTCCTCCAACGATTTTTCCAATGTGGCAAAGGTCAACATGAAGAACTATGTTCCGGTGGTGGCCTGGAAGTACAAAGGAAAATATACTTACGTATACAGAAGGGAGGATATGTTGTACTTTACATCCTCCCGGAATGATGTCTGTGAACTGTTCGATCTGGACCGGGAGAACGATCAGAAACGGTTTTATTATGAATGGGTGATCGATCTCAGGACAGAATGCATCAACAATAAATGCAAGTTCAAGACCTATACGATGTATGACATCCTCATGAATTATAAAAAATTTTTCAAAGTGTGAAATATTTTACCAAAAATCAAAATATCGTCTGATACAGATCTTAATATTTCCTGTATAATTCAGGTATCATTATTAAGGAGGATACAGTAATGAAAGATGTAGAAAAGATGATGTGTCAGTTGGTTTTTGACAAAGGAAATCTTCTGGAAGTTTTGGAAAGTGAATGTGATGGCGTGAACATTTCCTGTTATATCGTAGAATTAAACGGAGAAAAATACACACTGACATCACATGATGGAGAATGGATTTATTTTAATCATATTATTCAAAGTGGGAGGTAGAATATGAAGGACTCAATTAAAACGATCCGGATCCGTGTAAAACGGTCCGATCTAATGGCACTCGTAAGAGCCTGTATCATGATCGAGTTTGATATGGAATATGATCAGGATACCAGGAGACGATACAGGGATCTGCATGAGAAGATCAAACAGATCTTACAGGGATGGGAGGTGCAAGATGACAATAAGTAAAGAAAGATATAACGAATTAATTCAGGGTATTGTAGGTTATCAGATGTTCAAAGATGTGTTAAATAATGCTGAGATAAGTTCGGAAGAAAAATTGCATGATATGTGGTTTATCGTGGAAACAGTTGAAAGAGAAATGGGGAGGTGTAAGAAATGACAACAAGCGGTGCTATTAAGGTCTTGGAAATGGTCAATCCGATCATCAAAAAGAGTACGAATTATGTCCGGAGGCTTGAGATCGATGAAGAGGACAAAAGCATCAAGTTCATCAACCTGTGGGGGACCATCCTCCACAGGCACTATTACCAGATGAACTGCAACTCCATCGATCTGTGCTACGACATATTCGATTATCTGACGGAGTAGGAGGTACGCAGATGGAGAAATATATAAAATATGAAACTGCCAGACAGTATCTGGTTGAGGCTTGTTCCGGTCTTGGTAGTAATGGTGGGTTAATGTTGAAGATCAAGTTCGATCAGGAACCAACCATTGATATAAGCACAGGAGAATGGGTTCCGACAAGGAAAGATTCTGACATTTCATTTTGTTCCAACTGTGAGAGTTATTGGATCATTCGTGATGACGCATACGATTATCTGTATTGTCCGAAATGCGGTGCAAAGATGGAAGTGATAGATAAAAGATGGAGGTGATAGATAATGAAAGACTTAACAGATTTAGAAAGAGATGCAACCAGACTGAAGGACCTTTTAGATGATTATTCGTTTGAAATGGACCGGATCTCATTTGACCAGTTTGACAGATGCCTGACAACTGCAAAGGATCTTGTAAAAGCAACCGCATACATATATGAGTTGAGTGAATCCGGAGAACGGATCCCGGAAAAACTGTTTGTGAATGTGATCCGACTGCATAATACGGCAGTCGATTACATAGAGGCCATGAAGGATTATATGAAAAAGGAGGATTAAAAAATGGCTTACACAAGAAAAGAATCACAGAGTAATGACTGGAAGGCAGTCAAGGACATGACGGGGTTCTCCGTCATCGGAACAAAGGACCGTTTCTCGATCTCTTTCGAGGTCTGTGAAGGGATGCGGATCGGTTTCAATGGGTGCCGTGTGGTATCCGGCAAAAACGGGGAGTTTATCTCCTTCCCTGCATGGAAGGATAAGAGTGGCAACTATCATGATTACTGCTACATCACACTGACTCCGGAAGAAGTATCAAAGATCATCAAGGCACTTGATTGATCGAACGATTCTTCGTATAATAAGGACAGGAAATAAATCCTGTCCTTATTTTTATGGAGGTGATCCAATGATGACGGATAAATGTTATGATTTATTATGTATCATCCAGAGATGGATCTCTGCCCTGGGTGTCCTTTATCTGGCCGTGGCCAAGATCTGGGGACTCCCGTGGGGGAATGAGATCAATCAGTCTGTTGTGGCCGTGTGTGCGTTCCTGGCAACCATCATCGAGATCCAGAAAAGCATCTGGAACAGAACACACACGATCCATATAGAAGGATTTCAGGAAGGAGAACACGAAGAATGAACAGTGATGTCTTGCTCGGGATGGTCCCTTCCCTGATCTCCCTGGCAGGGATCATCATCACGGCCCTGATCACAAATTCTCTTGTAAAATACAGAGTAGAACAGTTGGAAAAGAAGGTCGATAAGCACAACAACCTGATCGAGAGGATGTATGTCGTTGAGACCGAGATCAAGGATGTTAAGGAGGAAATCAGATGTATAAAGTAAAAGATTTTATCAAGGGCCTCATGCATCTGGCCCTGGAACGGGTGACCTATTATGATAATACTTATCCGTGCAACTGCGGTGAGATCAATCCGGACGGATCCATCTCGTTTGACTGTATCGGACTGGTCAAGAGTCTGATCAATGAACCGGATATCGCATATAAGACATCACCGGCCGGATATTTTGTCAGACCGGGACAGGTCATCCCGGACACAACGGAGAACGGGATCCTTCAGCTCTGCACGGGAGTTTCTACTTCCAATTTCCTGAAGGCAGTTCCGGGATCCTATCTGTGTATGTACGGCCGTCATGCAGGTGTGTATGTCGGAGAGTTCACGGATCCATCCGGAGTGTGTAATGTCATCGAGTGTACGGTGGCCTCATTTGATTCCGGTGTTACGACTTCCTATGTCGACAATGACGGGATCCGATGGAACCATAAAGGAGGATACCAGGAAGGAAAGTGGGATGCATATGGGATGCTTACTAAATATATTGATTATGGCTCTGATCCGGAACCTCCGAAGAAAAAGAAGGTCACGGTCCTGGGAGGATACCTGGAGATAGAGGAGGCATAAATGCCGAATTACAGTATGCCGACCAATCCGGTCGGATCCTATAATCCATTATGGATGCATTACAATGGTTATAACTGGGGGCAGGCCTGGAACACGGCCATAGTTGGTGATCCTCCACAGACCGGTGCGAATGTATTATCCAACTGTGTCGGATGGTGCGAGGGCAGAATGCTCCAGATCTATATGGAGATAACCGGATATGATCCGAATGCGACCGGAACACATCCGTTTACGAACTTCGGATATTATAATGCCGGTGAATGGTACCAGAAGGCCGTTGAATGGGGTTTTGAGACATTGGACCATCCGGAAGAGGGAACTGTCCTCGTGACCGGTTCTCATGTTGCCAATGTCGAGAGATATGATGAAGGCTACGGGTGGCTGATCTCCGAGTCCGGTTATGGTGATCCTACTCCATGGTACCTGCAATATTCCTTGTTTGGAAGTGGTACCAACTGGTACAGTAATTACGCAACGGATCCGACCGTGATCGGTTTTATAAAGATCCCCGGTGTAACTCCGGGACCTGCTATTTATGGACATTATGACCGGAGAAGATCAAGGAGGTTTCGATATGGACATTAAATTATGGGATAATTTCAAAAAGAAACGGAATAGTACACTTCAGCCAATTGGAGGCATCACGAAGAAAGTGATCCTGAAGGAGGAAACATCCATCGAGAGACCTTCCTTCATCCTTGCGGAGCCTGTTGCCAACTGGACTTATGTCCAGGCTTTTGACCGTTTTTATTTTGTCACGGATGTCATCAACCTGGATGGACATCGTTCCGAGATCGTCTGTGATGTTGATTATCTTGCAACGTATAAGCCGGATATCCTTGGATATACTGCTTTTGTTGAACGGGCCTCATCCTATTATGATGAATACATCAACGATCCCCTGTTATCCATCCGGCAGATGCCATCCAGAGTCGACCGGGTTGATACGGATCTGACCAATTATTTTGGATCCGGATGCTTTATCGCAGAGGTCCTTGCAAAAGATAAAGGAGTCTCCCTGTATGCGACTCCGAACCTTCTTCCATACCAGGAGATATTAAACCCTGGTGTTTACTCCCAGACTGATATCGATGACTGGGTGGTCTCCAGGATCTCACAGGCTTTTGATCTGGATGTCTACATCGGTTCCATTAAATGGATGCCGTTCACATACAGTGACATCGGAACTAGTATGTCATCGTTCTGGATCGGACCGGTCAACCTGGCCAACCTTCCGAACTGGGGAACAAAAGGGTATGTAACTTATGAAGTGTATGCCAATGCGACCAGGGGAGACACATGGACATTAAGCCTCCCTGTTTCCGGGTATTACGGGGATTTCCGTGACTGCAATTCTAATTACACAAGATATACGGTATATCTCCCAGGTGTCGGAATCGTTCCTTTAAATGCCAATATCGTCGGATATTGTGTCCGGAACGGATATAGCATCGGAGTCAATACCATGACGGACCTGATCTCCGGTGAGATCACATACATATTTGGCATCCAGGAGACCGCATCCTATATCGCACGGTTTTCCGGAAATATATCCGTGACCGTGCCGATCGGAAAATCGACGGTCGATGTCGAGAAATCCGCAAAGATGTTTGCCGGTTCCGTGGCCACAGGGGCCATGGTCGGAGGAGGTTGGGGTGCCGTTGGGGGTGCCGTTGTGGGTGCCGTTGAGGCCATTTATAATGAAATGACTCCGAACACATCCATCATGGTCGGAGGATCCGGAAACAAACTGGAGTTACAGACAAACAGATATGTCATGCGGTTATCCAGGGAACAATATGGATCCAAAGAGTATCCGACACAGGTGGCCGGGAGACCTCTCATGCAGAATGTTCTCCTGGGGAACCTGTCCGGATATGTAAAATGTGGTAACGCATCCGTCCCGTTGAACGCACAGGAGGTTGACATGACTGCCGTCAACAATTTCCTTAATTCAGGATTTTACATTGAATAAATATATGATATAATAGCGAAAAGACCTCCCCGGAATGTGCCTCTGATCGTATGCGTAGGCATGGAGGTTTGTCTGATCAACAGTTAATCCGGGGAGGCATTTATAAAAGGAGGACAAAACAATGACATTAGGAGAGATCATCGCACTCGCAAAAGCCGGGTACAAGAAACAGGACATCGATGAACTTCTGGCCATCAAGGTTGACGAACCTGATCCGGAGCCGGAAGATCCAAAAAGTACGGAAAATCCATCCGGATCTGAAGGTGATCCGGAGCCATCTCCGGAAGATCCTGAAGAGAAACCTGACTTTGAAGATATGTATAACTCTTTACAGAAAGAGTTTGACAAATTAAAGGAAGATTTAAAGAAAGCCCAGGAGAAAAATGTCCATCAGAACAATGGAGGAAACGATCCGGATCCGTATAAGGACCTGGAGGAGGCTCTCCGGGGTTATATGTAAAAAGGAGGAAAAAACAATGGCTAGAACTTTAACCACAAAAGATGCCTATCAGATCATCAACCTGATGGTCAAAGAGGCAACCGGCCAGGATGCGACCATCCAGGCCGTGGACGAATCAACATTTGTGTCGGTCGGTGAAAAAATCCTGGCATCCGGTGTCGAGGCAACATTAAATGCATTATCCATGGTGTTAGGCCGGACACTTGTTGCGGTCAGACCATACAAAGCAAAATTTAATCTGGTAAACGCACTTAATTCCGGACTGTACGCAAACAGAGTGAGAAAGATCTCATTCTACTCCCGTCATGCCGTTCCGGACGGTGCAGAGAATACGGATCTTTATACCAACTTCGCAAACGGTTACGATAACGGAACCAATGGAGGTGTATCGACTCCTTCCATGTGGGTACAGAATCAGCCTCTGCCACTGGAACTGAACTTCGGAGGTTCTTCTGAATGGCAGACATCGACCACCGTTTACGAGAAACAGTTGCAGGTGGCATTCCGTTCATCTGCTGATTTCATCCGTTTCGTAGATGGTATCATGGTCGAGAAGGCCAACGACATCGAGAGCATGAAAGAGGCATTCAACCGCATGGCAGTCCTGAATGCGATTGCCGGATGCTATGATCTGTCTGCATCCATGGGAGGCTCTGTCATCAATATGACCAAAGCATTTAATGACTATTACGGCACATCTTACACAACTTCACAGTTGTTAAGCACTTACCTGACAGAATTTACCGAGTTCTTTGTCAGCACCGTGAAGAAGGTCAGCAACTACATGACGAACAGATCTAAAAAATATCACTGGTCTCCGACCAAGACTGTCAACGGTGTGACTTATGAACTTTTGAGACACACTCCAAAAGACCGCCAGAAGATGCTCATGCTTTCGGACTTCTGGATCAAAAGTGAGTCTTTGGTAAAACCTCAGGTGTTCAATGACTCCTTTATTTCCTTCGGCAACTTCGAGGCCGTTGATTTCTGGCAGAATGAGATGGAGCCATCCAAGATCTCCATCACTCCGGCCATCCCGGATGTTGCCGGAACAAACTCCGGTGCCCAGACTGCCGGCACGGCCGTTGCCCTGGATTACGTTCTCGGATTCATGTTCGATGAAGATGGAGTGATGTTGGATTACCAGTTCGAGGATGCATCGACTACTCCAAAAGAGGCACGTAAGCATTACCGCAACATCTGGTGGACGATTCGTCGGAATGCTATGGTGGACTTCACCGAGAACATGGTCCTGTTCTATATGGCAGATCCTGTCGGTGGTGGCAGAGCCAAAGAGTCCGATGAAAAGAAGAAAGAAGGTCCTGTTGAAACGAAAGAAGGGGAGGAGTGATCTCCTCCCTTCTTATCAAATATAAGGAGGATTAGATCATGCAGAATGATATGTTAAAAAATAATATCGCACCGTGGCAGGAAAAAGGGCGGTGGTATCATGGCGTTTTTGATTGCACTTCGCACACATTAGATACAAATAAAACTGATATTGAAATTATTAATAATTTCACATTTACGACTATAAGTAATTGGTATTGTCTATATCAGGCATCAAATAAATATGATATTTTAGATATTCACAGAAAATTTAAAAATTACACATCAGGAAGCACCAGTGGTATTTCTGAATTTTATATCACGAGTTCAGGCGTGATTTGCCCTGCTATTGCACAATCAAGTAGTACAGCCGGTACTGTTGAATTTTGGATTTTTTTATTGAAAAAATAAATTATGTATATTCCAATTAATTACAATAAAATAAGAAATATCAACGCCTGCTATAAATGGATGAAATTATGTATATTCCAATGAATTACGAAAAACTGAATAATATTAATTCGTTGTATATTCCTTCAAACGTAAAACTAAATTCCCAGATCTTCAACTTCTGGGAACGGTCATTGTTCCAGAGGGCCATGTCCATCATTGATATCGATGTCCCGGATGAATGGAAGGGAAGTGTGAAGGATTTCCTTTATTACTGCCTTTTCCGGTTTGGATCCGTGGCGGTCTTTTACCGGCCAGAAACGGGTATATCATTTAATCCTGGTAATCTGTACGGGTATGATTTTTATTATCAGCCGACAAATTACCTGATCGCAAATCCGACACTGAATGAATCCCTGGATCTCAAGATCCATGTAGATACGGAAATTATCAAACTAACTCCGGATTTTTGCGGTATCTGGGACATCATATTCTATTATTCAGAAAAACTGTCAATGTTGGATTCTGCCATCAATATGAGCATTATAAACAGTAAACTGGCCTGGATCATCGGAGCGAGAAATAAATCATTCGCCCAGACAGTCAAGAAGATCTTCGACAAGATCAACAGGGGTGATCCTTTGGTGGTCTACGATGCGAAAATGCAGGATGATCCACAGACAAAGAAAGAACCGTGGCAGTTCCTGGAACGGTCCTCGATCAAGAACAGTTATATCACATCGGACCTTCTGATGGACTTCCAGACCGTTTTGAACGACTTTGACAACCAGATCGGTATTCCGACTGTTCCATATCAGAAAAAGGAACGTATGGTAACATATGAGGCAGAATCCAGGATGATGGACGGAACCTCAAGGGCCGTTGTCTGGAAAAAAACACTGGACGAGAGTTTTGAACTGGTCAATGCCATGTTCGGTCTGGATCTGTCCTGTGAACTGCGGTTTGATCCGGAAGATATCAAAGAACAGGAGGTATCCGAAGATGAGCAACTTTAAAGCAACCATTTATGGGTTCGATTATTATCTGGACGGTGGCCTGTTCAAAGATCTAACCCTTCCGGAAGGGATTGACAAGGATGTCCTGGTCGATACGATCCTGATGGAATGCGGTGAGATGCAACCAGTCTTTACGGATGCCGAGTTCATGCAGAAGATGATCGGATCATGGGGAAAGAAATATGCATGGACCTTTGAGAAATGGATCAAGGCCATGGATATCGAATATGATCCGCTTTATAACTATGACCGTCATGAGGACTGGGACAACACGACCACTCTCAATAATAAGAGCGAGGCCACAACAAAGAAATCATCCTATGATTCCGATGCACTGACTCCATATGATAAGGTCGAAGGAACAGATGACAATAATGGACATGAGATCCGTAAAGGGCATCTGTATGGCAATATCGGAGTTACAACCAGTCAGCAGATGTTGGAGTCAGAGTTTAAGGTGGCTGAATGGAATATATACGAACATATCAAAGATCTTTTCATGCAGACATTCTGCATCATGATCTATTAAGGAGGTAAGAAAATGATTGAAAAGTATCCGTATTCGGATTTTAATGAATTTAATCTCGACTGGGTGATCAGGAAGATCCGGGACCTTGAGACTTCCATGACGGATTACGAGGCACTGCATTCCATCACTTTCGGAGGTGACTGGGATATCTCCAAGCAGTACCAGGCATGGACGATCGTATCTGATCCGATATCACATGATGGATATCTGTCCCTGAAACCGGTTCCGAACAATGTCCTTCTGACAGATACCGATTACTGGCTGAAGATCGCAGACTACACGACAGGCCTGGCAAATGTCAATGCAAGGGTTGATGCAGTAGAGAATGATATCACGAACAACATCGATCCGGCCATCACAACCCTTCAGAATGATGTCACACTGATCGGAAACCATATCACAAACGATGTCGATCCGGCTATTTCATCCTTACAGGATGATGTCAGCCTCTGCAAAAATCGTAAGATCCTCATTTTTGGCGATTCCTATTTTGAGGATAATCCTCCATCCGGAGAAACATCCTTCCGGGATCATCTGGATGCATTACTCGCCAATGTTCCGAATGTAGAGTATGAACTGAAATCAGATGGTGGTGAAGGTTTTGGACAATCCGGAACGTATGCTTTCCTGTACGATGTCACTAATTATGTACCAACATTCGGCGCAGATGAGATCACGGATGTGTTCTTTGTCGGAGGCTACAACGACAGGAACAATGCAACCGCAGACATCCTCTCCGGAATGTCCAGTTGCTTTGGCCTTGTACATTCCAAATATCCGAATGCGAAAATTGCGGTCGGTCATTTTGGATGGTCCGGAACTTTAGTCAGTGATGATCGGGATCTCATTGTAACTAAATCCCTTCTGAATTATCACAGATGCAAAGATTATGGTGCATCCTATATGACCAATTCAGAGTTCACATTACATAATTATGATCTGTTATGGATCGGAGATCTGTTCCATCCTAATGGCAACGGACATAAGGAACTCGCAAAACAAATCCTGAATTTCATCCTGAATGGCTCCTGTGATGTCCATTATGGATTTAAGAGAGTACAATTCAACCAAGGTGATATTGTAGCAACAAATACATCAACCCCTTACGATGTAGGATATAAACTTGATAATGACATCGTGACGATCTATCCTCCAAACAAGGAGATCCTCTTTACTTCCTGGTATGACCTGAATGTCACTCAGCAGACACAGGTTCTGCAAATGACAACCAACTCCAACGGATTCAGAGGGTATGCAATCGGTATGTATGACACTGCGGATTATTACAAAGAGAAACTGCCTCTGAGCGGATATCTCCAGGTAACGGATGGAGGAGTTGCAGTTTTTAGGGATCTCGCTCCATGCCTATGCGTATTAAGAGGAGGGTTCCTGTATATCAGGCCTTACGGCATCAATTCAGATCGTGATAACTTTGATACATATGATGATCTTCAGGCGATT
>Ga0247611_10007330_pt1 | contig 13883 bp, 12 predicted proteins | sample 177DNAGHGhighgp2_FD_192422 | JGI IMG/M metagenome (GOLD analysis project Ga0247611, IMG submission 192422) | Sheep rumen microbial communities from Palmerston North, Manawatu-Wanganui, New Zealand - 1770 DNA GHGhigh gp2 | ecosystem: Host-associated > Mammals > Digestive system > Stomach > Rumen...
AAGAATGTGCTGTTAACCATTAGTGGAATTAATATCACCTGCAAAAATAGACTTAAGTTGTCTCACTGTATGGGACAACTTCAAGAAAAAGTTGATTTATTCATTTCTCTCCTCGTACATCTGTACTGCTTGCTGGTGCATGTGATAGACTTCATCAGCCAGCCATTGCGGTTCGAGAACTTTTATCAGAAAGCTTCGACTCACGAAGTGAGTGCTCAGGTCTATCGTCGGACGCATGAACAGTTCAAAGTCGGTGGAGTCATCACCCTGTCCGATCTCACGTTGGCTCTTATGGATGGGCAGGTCTCGGACATAGAACCTTTCATCGCCAAAAACCCTGATGACGATTCGCTGGGCTATGGTGTCGTCGTTGACCAGCACGCCAAAGCATTCCTCAAAGTAGGCTTGTGCGCTAAAGTTGGGATTCATCTGGAACTTGTCGTCGGTAAGCGACATATTCAAAATGCGGTCAAACGAGAATACACCGAAGTAGTCCACTTCTGGTCTATCAGCAGTTGCGTTACGATGGAAGTGGCCAAGGATGTACCAGCGTTGCTTGAATAGCTTGATGCAATAGGGCTCAAAAGTCAAGTGCCGAGGTTCATCATCACCATATTTCCTATAGTCCACAGCTAACTTGACATTTTTCTTCATCGCCTTGATGACCATTTTCAGATAGTCCCCCTCAACAGGTGCGGGTTGGAGTAGGATTCTGTCCTGCAACGTCAGTGCCTCTCCAACAATGTTGTTTACCGTTAAGGTGTTCAACATCCAGTTCTGAATGCTGTCTTCGCCTAGCACGTCGGCATTGCTGATGAAGTACCTATAGCCATTCTGGCGGTTACAATCGATGATAATGCCGAAAATGTCCTCTATGGCATCCTTGTGGCGGTTGAAGGTGGAACGGGCGAGTTCAACGCCCTCACTCATGTCCGTATCAAGCCACTTCTTGTTGATGTCGGCCAACGAGATGCCACCCTCGGCCTTGCGAATGGTATTCACAAGCCATATATACTCCTTGAATAATGCTGGTACTCTCATATCTCAGATTATTGTGACTTTAATGCATTATATAGAAACACAAATTTACGACAATTCTTACTGAAAAAGAATGTTTTTTGAGAGAAATGCATTCAACTATTAAAAAAGTTCTTATATTTGCATTTTGAGAGGATAATTTTTTACTATATGAGCACTCAAGACATCAAAACGACAATTGCCGAATACTTCAAGACGCAACCAGTCTTGAAGGCATGGCTGTTTGGCTCCTTTGCCCGTGGCGAAGAGACTCCAGATAGCGATGTAGATATTCTTGTGCTCCTTGATTACTCTCAGAAAATAGGCCTGCGATATTTCGGGATGGCTCTTGATTTGGAAAAACTTCTAGGTAGAGAAGTTGACTTGGTAGAGGAAGGAGAATTGTTGCCCTTTGCTCAACGCACAGCAGACAGAGATAAAACACTGATTTATGAGAGAGCCAATTAGAGATCGAGGCCGACTGGAGCACATGCTTGAGCAACTCCAAAACGTGGAAGAGTTTATCGCTGGAAAAACCTTACATGACATAAAAGGCGATAAAGTTCTTCAATACGCCCTGGTGAAATGTATTGAAATCATTGGAGAAGCAGCCTATATGCTATCCATTGATTTCAAAGAGAAGCATCCCCAAGTACAATGGGAACAAATAGTGAGGATGAGGCACGTGCTTGTGCATGGTTATTATCAAATATCACTGCCTCTTGTGTGGAGCGTCATACAAGATGATTTGACAGAATTGAAATTATTTGTCATTCAGTTTTTGCATGAAGATAGCTGTGAACTGTAATCAAGGGGTTCCTAATGCTTCTTTAAAATATAATGCGGGAGGGTCGATTGGACATTGACCCTCCCGCATTGGATTGTGCGTGTATTGGAAAATACAGTTTCTTAACAGATAATGTTAGTTGTTAGTTGTTAGTTGTTAGTCACTTGCGTTCCTAAAGCCTAAAGGCTAAAAACCTAAAACCTAAAGCCTAAAACCTAACTTATTCAATCGGGTTGTTCTCGGCAAAGATGGCCATGCGCTGATCCAGAATGTCATACTGGTGATCCTGGATGAATGAGGTGCACACGCGCAGTCCCTCCTGCCAAGAGCCGGTGGTGGCCAGGCAGATAGCACTCACGCCGTAGTACATCAACTCACGGGCCAGCTCACCACTGGTCATGTTGCCGTAGCCGATGGTGAAGTAGAAACCGTCGGCAATGGGCTGATCGCCATCCATACCATAGACGATGTGGAAGCCGTGACGGGTGAAGATCTCCTTCAGCTTGTGGGCGCGCTCGCCATAAACGATCACGTCATCGCGGAAGTCATACTCTCCGTTGCTGGCAGCGTCCATGATGGCAGCCAGGGCATACTGGGCACTATGGCTCGTACCCGATGACAGGGCATACAGGGTGCGGGTGATGAACACCTTGCCGAAGGGCAGACCATCGTAGCGGGCCGACAGGTCGGGATAGTGGCGGTTGAAGATGGCCGGGCTGATGCAGGTCATCGCGATGCGCTCACCAGCGTAGGAGAACGCCTTGCTGCCACTGATGTGCATGATGTAGTTGTCGGTATATCTGGCCACGGTGGGCTGGAACGGCGGCTCAAAGGGCTTGCTCAGGTCAACGCGGAAGTCCATGGCAAAGTAGGCCAAGTCCTCAAGCACGATCACGTCATACTTGGTGGCCAGCTCGCCGATGTCCTTGAGCTCGTCCTCGGTGAGGCAGATCCAAGCAGGGTTGTTGGGGTTACTGTAGATCAGGCAGCACACGTCGCCCTTGCTCATGTACTCCTCGAGCTTGGCACGCAGCTTGGGGCCGCGGAACTCGTAGATGTCAAACGTCTCGTAGGGGACATCCTGAATCTCGAGCTGAAGCTTCTGCACGGGGAATCCTGGGTCGATAAACAGGGCCTTGTTCTTCTTCTTGTTGCTCTGGGTGATGGTGAGCAACGAGGCAAAGGTGCCTTGCATCGATCCCACGGTAGGAATGCAGCACTCGGCAGGGATATCCACGTCGATAAACGCCTTGATGAAGCGGGAGGTGGCGTCCTTGATCATCTTCTCGCCTGGCAGGGCGGGGTAGAGGCGGGCACAGCCGTTCTGCAGGGCCTTGATTTGGGCATCCACGCCAATCTGGGCAGCGGGCAGTCCGGGAATACCCATCTCCATCTTGATGAACTCCTGGCCTGACTCGCGCTCGGCACGCTCGGCGATGGCTTTCACCTCGCGGATGGTGGCGTTGGCATAGTCGATGATGCCATACTCTTCAATAGCGCGGTCAATGACCTCGCGGGCAATGGGGGTGGGCTTCATCGCTGGGCCTCCTTTCCAATGGCAAGAGCCTTGAGGTTGGCGTCAACGACAGCGTCGCCCTTGCGTCCAAAGACGCGGCGGATGGCATTCTCCAGCTTGTCGTACTCAATGTTCAGAGCCTTCTGGGCGGCACCCAGCAGGATGACGTTGGCCGAGCGGGGGATGCCATTGTCCTGTGCCAGCTGCTCGATGTCGAGGATGATGACGTTCTTGACCTTGTTGAGGTCGGCCATCACCTTGTCCACATCGGGATAGTTGGGAATGTTGACAAAGGGCTTGCTCGAAGTGATGATCCAGCCCTCCTTGCTCAGGAAGGGCAGGTAGCGCAGGGCCTCCATGGGCTCCATCGAGATGATGACGTCGGCCGAACCGAGGGCAATCAGGTCGCTGTTGATGGGGTCGCTGCTGATGCGCAGGTTGGACTGCACGTCGCCACCACGCTGTGACATGCCGTGTACCTCGGCCTGCTTGATATAAAGGTTCTCGTGCATGGCTGCTTCGCCAATGACGGTTGCGATGGAGAGGATGCCTTGTCCACCCACGCCGCACAAAATGATATCAGTCTTCATTTCTTTGCCTCCTGTGCTTTCTTTTGTTTGAGATGACGTTGTAATGTTTGCATGCACTCGCGGCGCGGGATGATCACGCTGGTGCCACGATACTCAATCTCCTCACGCATGACCTGAGTGATCTCGGGCATGTTCTTGGGCAGGGGAACAACCACGCGCAAGTGTTCGTCGGGCAGACCCAGGCCCCGGCAGATGTCCTCGAACTTGCCGGTACCGGCCGAGTCCTGACCGCCGGTCATGCCGGTGGTGAGGTTGTCGCTGATGATGACGGTGATGTTGGCATTCTCGTTGATGGCATCGAGCAGACCCGTCATACCCGAATGGGTGAACGTCGAGTCACCGATGATGGCAACGGCGGGCCACTGGCCGGCATCGCTGGCACCCTTGGCCATCGTGATGCTGGCTCCCATGTCAACACAGGAGTGGATGGCCTTGAAGGGAGGCATGAAGCCCAGAGTGTAGCAACCGATGTCGCCAAACACGCGGGCATTGGGGTAATCCTTCAGCACCTCGTTGAGGGCGGTATAGACGTCGCGGTGACCGCAACCCTGGCACAATGCGGGGGGACGCGGAGCCACATCCTCACAACTGTCATAACCCTCACGAACCTCGACACCCAGGGCGCGCTTGAGCGCGTCGGGGCTGAGCTCGCCAGTGCGGGGCAGCTCACCGGTGAGGCGGCCCTTGATGACGGCATTGCCAGGCATCACGCCACGCACGAGGTCCTCGATGAAGGGCTGACCCTCCTCGGCAATGAGAACGGCATCACACTCGGCCGTCATGCGGCGAATGAGCTCCTTGGGCATGGGATACTGGCTGATCTTGAGCACGGGATAGGGGCAACCGTCGGGATAGCATTCCATCAGGTAATTGTAAGCGATACCCGATGCAATGATACCCAGTGAGTGGTCAGCAGCGTCGATGTACTTGTTGTACTCGCTCTCGACAGCGCGTTGCTCGAGCTCAACCTGCTGGCCAGTGACAGTGATGTTGCGCTTGATGGCATTACCGGGGAGCAGTACCCAATGGCTGGCCTTGGCGTCGTAGTTGAGCTCGTTCTCGGCACGCGGGGTCTCCTTGACCTCGACAACCGCACGGCTGTGGGCCATGCGGGTAGTCACGCGCATGAGCACGGGCAGGCAAACCTCCTCGCTCAGTGCGAAAGCCTTCTCCATCATGTCATAGGCCTCCTGCTGAGTGCTAGGCTCCAGCGTGGGAATCATTGCAAACTTGCCATAGAAGCGGCTGTCCTGCTCGTCCTGGGACGAGTGCATCGAGGGGTCGTCGGCCACGAGGACCACAAGACCGCCATTGACGCCGGTCATGCCCGAGTTGACGAACGGGTCGGCGCACACGTTCAGGCCCACATGCTTCATGCAGACCATAGCGCGCTTGCCCATGAAGGACATACCCAGAGCAGCTTCCATAGCTGTCTTTTCGTTAGCACTCCAGCGGCGATGAACGTTGCGTTCCACCGCTAACTTAGAATTCTGAATGTACTCCGTAATCTCGGTCGAGGGAGTACCTGGATAGGCATACACACCACTCAGGCCCGCATCAAGTGCGCCCTGGGCGATAGCCTCATCACCTAAGAGTAACTTTCTCATTATTATAAGGTTTAACTAGTATGATCTGTCTTTTAAATGTATTAGAAGTAAATTTCTACCCACAAAGTTACACAATAATCCAGACCCCACAAAATTTTTAAGCATTTTTGTCCAATAATTCAGGTTTCTAAAGTGCTAATACACATTTATAAACTCGAGGAACAAAAAAAGAGGGAGGCGTAGATGGTTGCCTCCCTTGCCTGTAAATGTGCATTGTAGTGTTGATAGGATTACTTGAGTGCCTTGTCGTAGCGCTGCTGCTCCCGTTGGAGATACTTGTTCAGTTCCTTGGCTATCTGCGGGAAAAATGCTTCGATGGACCGATACTTGCCGCGGTTGTTGGCATAGCCCAACCAAAAAGTTTTCTCAAGAAAAAACGAGAAAACCATTTATTTTATGACAAAGTGTCCAATAATTTTACAGCTGCGTGATGATGGTCAGCCGAAGTGTGAAAAATAATGAACTGATAATCGTTCAAGAGGTGCGATGGGTAAATTCTGTATATAAATCTGTCATTTTTTAAAACGCTAACAAGATTTTAACTATCTTTGCAAGTTGAAAAATAACCAGTAACTATTCAGCGAATATAGCCCCACGCTAAGGCGCTAAGTCGCTAAGTTATTTATTATCAATTTAATATAATGATTGATCGTGGCCAATTCAAAAGTTGTTATTCATAACTATCGCCAATAATCGACAGCAAGTTAATAATCAGAAGCCGTTTATAATCAAAAACTTAGCGTCTTCGCGACTTAGCGTGAGATTTTTCGGCAGATGAATCGCTGAATAGTTACAATAACCAGAACTAATGAAAAGATGATGAAAAGGATTGCGACAATGTTGACGATGCTGACGGTCGTGCTGTTGGCCGCCGCTCAGATGGCAAATCCTGTGATTTTCACGTCACAGTTGAAGACATCTAATGGCTCCAGTGAGGGTGAAATCGTATTCAGTGGCAAGATTGACAAGGGATGGCATGTGTATTCCACCAACTTGGGAGATGCGGGTCCCACCGAGGCCAGCATCACCTTCCACAAGAAGGACGGTGTGGAGCCCGTGGGCAAATTAAAGCCCGTTGGCAAGGAAATCTCGCAGTTTGACGAGATGTTCGGTGCCAAGTTGAGATTCTTTGAAAACAATGTGCAATTTGTGCAGAAGGTGAAGTTCACCAAGCCCAACTACAATATCGATTGCGACCTGGAATACGGAGCGTGCAACGACCAGTCGTGCCTGCCGCCCAGTAGCGTCAGCCTCAAGAAGGCTGGCAAATCGCCCGCTGTGGACGGTGAGACGTCAGGGAACAAGGAAGAACAGGACAAGGCCGATGCCGAGGCCGCAGCCAAGGCTAAGGCCGATTCACTGGCCGCGCTTGCAGCAACGGCAGCCGATAGCGCTGCGATGGCTCCTCCAGTGGATAGCGCAGCCCTGGCGGCCCTGGATCATGACGCACTGTGGAAGCCTGTTGTGGGTGACATTCAGGCCATTGATGGAACGGCTGGAGGCAGTAGTAGTCGCTCGCTGTGGTGGATCTTCCTGATGGGTCTGCTGGGCGGACTGGTGGCTCTGTTCACTCCCTGTGTGTGGCCCATCATCCCCATGACGGTGAGCTTCTTCCTCAAGCGAGCCAAGAATGATAAGAAAAAAGGCATCAAGGACGCCATCACCTATGGCATCTCGATCGTTGTCATCTACCTGCTGCTGGGCTTGATCGTGACCGCTATCTTTGGTCCCAGTGCGCTGAATGCCCTCTCTACCAACGCCGTGTTCAACATCTTCTTGTGCCTGCTGCTGGTGGTGTTCGCGCTGTCGTTCTTCGGCATGTTTGAGATCAAGTTGCCCAGCAAGTGGTCCAATGCTGTTGACAACAAGGCCAGCTCGACCAGCGGCCTGCTGTCCATCTTCTTGATGGCCTTCACGCTGGTACTGGTGTCCTTCTCGTGTACGGGCCCCATCATCGGCTTCCTGCTGGTGGATTTTGCGACCAGCGGCAACTTCTGGGGTCCTGCCATCGGCATGCTGGGCTTCGCACTGGCCTTGGCACTGCCGTTCACGTTGTTTGCCCTCTTCCCCTCGTGGCTCAAGTCCGCTCCCAAGTCGGGCGGCTGGATGAACATCCTCAAGGTGACCCTGGGCTTCATCGAGCTGGCGTTTGCCTGCAAGTTCTTCTCGGTAGCTGACCTGGCCTACGGCTGGCACTTGATGGACCGTGAGGTGTTCCTGTGCTTGTGGATTGCCATCTTCGGCCTGCTAGGCTTGTACCTGATTGGCAAACTCAAGTTCCAGAGCGATATTGTCGAGCCTGGCGACGAGACCAAGCCCATGCCCGTGATATGCATCATGGGCGGACTCGTTTCCCTGGCCTTTGCCATCTATATGATTCCTGGCCTGTGGGGCGCCCCGTGCAAGGCCGTGAGTGCCTTCTCACCGCCCATGAACACTCAGGACTTCAACCTCAATACCAAGGAGGTGCGTGCCGCCTATACCGACTATGAGCAGGGTATGGCCGCCGCCGCTGCCGCCGGCAAGCCCGTCTTCCTGGACTTCACGGGCTTTGGCTGCGTGAACTGCCGCAAGATGGAAGCCGCCGTGTGGACCGACCCCACCGTAGCCGACAAGCTCAATAAGGACTATGTGCTCATCTCACTGTTTGTCGATGACAAGCACCCGTTGCCCGAGCCCATCGAGGTGACCGAGGCAACGGGTGAGAAACGCACCCTGCGCACCGTTGGCGACAAGTGGAGCTACCTGCAGCGCTACAAGTTTGGCAGCAACACACAGCCGTTCTACGTGTGCGTCGACCCGCAGGGCAATGCCTTGAGCGGCTCGTTCAGCTACAAGGAAGACGTCCCTGCCTTCCTCGACTTCCTGGACGGCGGCCTCGACAAATTCCGCCAATAAACCCAAAAATATTGCGCTCTGCGCAAGAAATCAAAAAAAATCTTTTTATTAATCAGCCGCAATATTTTATCATTCTAAATGACTGCTGAAGAATACAATCAACGATATGCTTTTTTCCGTGACATAACAGGAATGGCTATGGAAGTGCATACCGAATACCATGGTGGCTTATTAGAGTCAGCCTATGAGGCTGCGCTCTGCTACTTGTTGATTCAAAAAGGCTATCATGTAGAAAGACAGGTTTTTTTACCCATATACTGGAAAGAGGTCAAACTTGACCAAAACTACCGTATGGATTTGGTCATTAATCATGAAGTTATTATAGAACTTAAGGCAATCAACTTCACAAGTTTTGAGCACCGCAAGCAGTTATGGAACTACATGAACCTGACTCACATGCCTTACGGGATGTTGGTCAACTTCAGTCCGAAGGGACTTTATTCAGAATGGTATCATCGTCATCAGAATGGAGAAATTGAACAGATAAAATTCCGAAAATAAGAATTATCATTAAAAGTTTTTTTTGATTTCTCGCCCGTAGGGCGATCATATTGAAGAGAAAAACTAAAAACTAAAACATAATGATTGAAGAGAAAACGAGAGAGCAGATTATCGCGTTGATGAAGCGCGAGGTGGTCCCCGCCGTGGGCTGTACCGAGCCCATGGCAGTGGCCCTGTGTGTAGCCCGTGCCACCGAGGCTCTGGGTTCTAGACCTGAGAGAATCACGGCACTGCTCAGTGCCAACATCCTGAAGAACGCCATGGGTGTGGGCATCCCTGGTACGGGCATGATAGGCTTGCCCATCGCCATCGCCCTGGGTGCCATCATCGGCAAGAGCGAGTATCAGCTTGAGGTTATCAAGGACGTGTGCCCCCAGGCCATCGAGCAGGGCAAGCAGTACATTGATGAGAATCGCATTAGCATCCAGCTCAAGCAGGGCGAATGCGACAAGTTGTATGTCGAGGTGTTGTGTGAAGGTGGTGGTCACTCAGCCAGTGCAATCATCAGCGGCTCGCACACGCGCTTTGTGCGCGTCACCCGCGACAGCGAGGTGCTGCTTGACGAGCTTGCTGGCCACAGTAGTGACGGCGACGAGGGCGACATCTCGCTCAACCTGCGGTTGGTCTATGACTTTGCGATGCAGGCTCCCATCGACGAGATTCACTTCATCCTCGAGACCCGTGACTATAACCTCAAGGCGGCTCAGGAGTCCATCAAGGGCAACTATGGCCATTGCCTGGGCAAGACGATGGACCGTCCATTGAGCCATGGCATCTTTGGCAATACGATCTTCTCTCGCATCCTGTCCAAGACCGCGCTGGCCACTGATGCCCGCATGGGCGGGGCCTTGATTCCCGTGATGAGCAACAGCGGCTCGGGCAACCAGGGCATCTGCGCTACCAATCCTGTTGCCGTCTATGCCATGGAGAACGAGAATACCGAGGAGGAACTTATCCGAGCCCTCACGCTGAGCCACCTCACCGCCATCTACATCAAGCAGAGCCTGGGCAAGCTGAGTGCCCTGTGCGGCTGCGTGGTGGCATCCATCGGCAGCTCGTGCGGTATCACCTATCTGATGGGCGGTGACTTTGAGCGCATCTGCTACGCGGTGAAGAACATGATCGCCAACCTCACGGGCATGATATGTGACGGTGCTAAGCCCAGCTGTGCCTTGAAGATCGCATCGGGTGTATCGACAGCCCTGCTGTCGGCCGTGCTTGCCATGGAGGGCCGCCACGTCACCAGTGCCGAGGGCATTATCGACGATGATGTGGATCGCAGCATCCGCAACCTCACCGTCATCGGTGCCGACGCTATGTGTGCGACCGACCAGATGGTGCTCGACATCATGACAGGCAAGAATTAATCACTCAATCGTGTACCATAATTAACGAGTGCCGACAGTCACACTGCCGGCACTCGCCTTATAAAATATCCCTTGATTGAGAATTAGTCAACGTTCAGGTTGACACGCTTCAGGTCGATGGCCTTGAGGTCCTTGTCGGCGGCAGCCAGGAACTGGGCAACCGTCTCCTTGTTCTCACCAGCCTCGTAAACCTGCTCCATCAGGACGTTCTCCTGATAGAACTTGTTCAAGCGACCCTGTGCGATGTTCTGAATCATCTGCTCGGGCATGTTGGCCTCCTTCTGCTTGGCGGTCTCGTCCATGAGCTTCAAGGCCTCGGCAACCTGCTCCTCGGTCATGTAACCCTTGCGGATGGCCTCGTCGCGGTGCTCCTCGGTAGCGCAGTAGTAGGGGTTGAAGCCAGCCTTCTTCAGGGCGTTCTCAACAGCCTTGCTCACCTGCTCGGCACGGGTCTTGTCAATAGCCATGCGCAGCTCCTCGTCGATGGTCTCCTGAGGAATCTGCTCGCGGGTGGCCTTGATGGGGTTCATCGATGCAACCTGCATGGCGATAGCCTTAGCAACATCCTCGGCCACATTCTCCTGGTTGAAGGCAACAGCAGCCGACAGCATACCGTTGAAGTGGTTGTAAACAACAGTCGAGGGGGCATTCAGGCACTCATAGGCACCCAATTCCATCTTCTCGCCAGTGATGCCGCTCAGGGCGGTAATCTGCTCGCTCACGGCCTTGCCGTCCATCTGGAGGGCGTTGAGCTCGTCGAGGTTAGCGGGCTTCTGGGCCATAGCAAGGTCCAGGATAGCCTTGGCGAGGTTGACAAACTTCTCATTCTTGGCAACGAAGTCGGTCTCACACTTGAGGGCGATGATAGCAGCGAACTTGCCGTCGGTCTTGCCGATGGCGATACCCTGAGCTGCCTGACGGTCTTCACGCTTGGCGGCGATAGCCTGTCCGCGCTTGCGGATGAGCTCCATAGCCTTGGTGATGTCGTTGTCGCTCTCGATGAGCGCCTTCTTGCAGTCGCTCAAGCCTGCGCCGGTCATGTCGCGCAGTTTCTTGATGTCATTGATGGTTACAGCCATAATTCTGTTTTTGAAACTAATTGGTTAGTTGTTATTGTTGGGAATTATTCCTCAGCTTTGGGAGCTTCGTCGGCCTTGGGAGCCTCGTCAGCCTTGGGGGCATCCTCGGCGGCAACGGCACGGCGAACACGCTGGCGGCGGGGCTTGGGAGCATCCTTCATCTCCTCGCCATCGCCCTCGGCGTCCTTGTTGTCGATCTGCTCAACCTTGCGCTCCTCGAGACCTTCCTTGATGGCCTCACACACGGTGGCCAGGATGATGTCGATTGACTTGCTGGCGTCATCGTTGGCGGGAATCACAAAGTCCACGTTGTTGGGGTCGCTGTTGGTGTCCACGATACCAAACACGGGAATACCCAGACGGTTAGCCTCGGCAACGGCGATGTGTTCCTTGAGCACGTCAACCACGAACAGAGCACTGGGAAGACGGTTCAGGGTCTTGATGGAACCCAGGTTCTTCTCCAACTTGGCGCGCTGGCGGCTCAGCTGCAGCTTCTCGCGCTTGGACATATTGGCCATGGTGCCGTCGGTCTCCATCTTGTCGATGGTGTCCATCTTCTTCACGGCCTTGCGGATGGTGGTGAAGTTGGTCAACATACCACCGGGCCAACGCTCGATCACGTAGGGCATATCAACGCTCATGGCACGCTCGCGGGTCACGTCCTTGGCCTGCTTCTTGGTAGCAACAAACAGGATGCGCTTGCCGCTCTTGGCAATGTTCTTGAGCGCGTTTGCTGCCTCTTCCAGCTTAGCGCTGGTCTTGTATAAGTCGATGATGTGGATACCGTTACGCTCCATGAAGATGTAGGGCGCCATAGCGGGGTTCCATTTGCGTTTCAGGTGACCAAAGTGGCAAGTAGCCTCCAGCAGTTGGTCAAATTTAGGTGTCTGCATTGTTTTTGTTTGTTTTTAATAAATTGTTTACGTTCGACTAAATCAATCGCATAGTAGCCACCGCAGTTCCCAGTGTGAGTCTATGCGATTTGGATACTAAACTCTTCAATAGACCTGCCCCATCGCGTGAGGCCATGTCTATTATATAATGTAGAGCAAGCATTAGTCCACGCCATGCGCGGACCCTCGTCATGCGGCGATTAGCGTTTGCTGAACTGGAATCTCTTGCGGGCCTTGGGCTGACCGGGCTTCTTGCGCTCTACGGCACGCGGGTCGCGGGTCATGAAACCCTCCTTGCGCAGTGCGCTCTTGTCCTCGGGGTTGATCTTTACCAGGGCGCGGGCAATAGCCAGGCGCAGGGCCTCGGCCTGTCCCTTGTAACCTCCACCAACGAGGTTGACCTTGATGTCATACTTCTCGGCTGCATCCAGCGTGCTAAGCGGTTGCTTAACGATGTATTGCAGGATGGGGTTGGGAAAATAGTCTGCCAACGGGCGTTTGTTAATCGTGATCTCGCCATTACCTTCTTTCACATACACGCGAGCGACGGCGGCTTTGCGGCGACCTACTGCATTAATCTGTTCCATGCTTCTTACTTGAGTTTGTTGATGTCAATAACTTTGGGTTGCTGAGCCTCGTGGGGATGCTCCGGACCGTTGTAAACGTGAACGTTCTTCAACAGCTGAGCTCCCAGACGGTTCTTGGGCAGCATGCCCTTGAGAACCTGCATGTACAGGGGGTGAATGCCCTTGCGCAGGTCTTTCTTCTTCTCACTCTTGGCTTGCAACAGAGCAGGGGTAGTGAAACGCTGTCCACCGGGATAGCCCGTGTAGCGCACATACTGGTGCTCGGTCCACTTCTTGCCGGTCATCTTGCACTTGTCGGCATTGATGATGATTACATTGTCGCCACAATCAACGTGGGGAGTGTAGTTGGGTTTGTACTTGCCACGCAGCAATTTTGCCACCTTGGAGCACAAGCGACCCAAGATCTGGTCGGTAGCGTCCACTACCACCCATTCCTTCTGAACGGTTTCGGCATTAGCCGAAATGGTTTTGTAACTTAAAGTATCCACTTTTTTAAAATCCTAATTAATAGTTAGTTAATTGCCCAAGCAACACCCTGCGGAACGGCCAAATTCCACACAGCACTGCCAATAAGGGCTATTACTTTGATAATAATCGGCGCGCAAAGGTACTGCTTTCCCCCGACCTGACCAAAACATTTCTCTTTTTAACCGCCACAACCCACCGAAAATGGCACCAATTCCGTAATATTTAACAAAGATTAACAATCAAAATCTGCATGTCCTTGCCTTTTTGGGCCAAATCGGGCCGAAATCATGCCTTCATTTTGTCTCATTTACGAGAATACTCGACAGCGTTAGCTTGCCTAGCTAGACACGGTACTTTTCATCTTGATGATACCAGGTTGGCTGTTGTTTGGGAATATTGTTTTCAAATATAATAGGGAGGACATGGAACTTTGGGCAGGATTCATTGCAACCGAAGTGGATTCTGCTGCCAACATGCTGACTCCAAAAATCGGCTGGATGGTAGTAAAAAGTGAAAATATAAAACTTTATTTCATAAAGAAGCACTGGCCCCGATTCCTGTGCCTCACGGTTG
>Ga0247611_10007331_pt1 | contig 13882 bp, 8 predicted proteins | sample 177DNAGHGhighgp2_FD_192422 | JGI IMG/M metagenome (GOLD analysis project Ga0247611, IMG submission 192422) | Sheep rumen microbial communities from Palmerston North, Manawatu-Wanganui, New Zealand - 1770 DNA GHGhigh gp2 | ecosystem: Host-associated > Mammals > Digestive system > Stomach > Rumen ...
CTGCCGCACCTGTCGAGCCCGACACCCTTTGCACGACTGTCCACCCGCTGACCTACAGCGAGAATTTCTCAAGCTACACCTCCGACCAAAGCATACGTCCCCATTTTGCCAGCGCTCCGATACCCGAATGCTGGACGGTTCTGGGTAACGGCACCGTTCATCATGTCGGCACCGGTTCATCTACCACGTCGGACTATTTCGGCGGCGTAGGTTATTCCACCAGCACCAACAGCTTCGGTGCCATCGCGGCCAACGATGCTTTCTTCAGCTTCATTGCCAGCCAGATCTACACTGGCACCAACACGAGCCATATCAACGACATGCTGACCACGGGTACCCGCCGCTACGCGGTGCTGCCCGCTTTCGACTCGCCCCTCTCCCAGACGGTGCTCACCTTCGACCATCGCACCAACATTGCGGATGCCAATACGCATCTCGTCGTGGGTTACATTGTGAACGACACTGCCGATTTTGTGGCTCTCGAAACGTATACTGCCGACAACAAAGTCCTGCATCACGACACCATTCATTTCAACCAGTATGCCAACGTGCCTGCTGGTGCACGCCTCACGCTTATGTGGGATGTCGCCAGCACCACGGCCAGCACCACAGGTCCCGGCAACCGTTACTGCGGCATCGACAACCTGACTGTTGCGTTGGATGTTGTCGATACCACGCCCGTAACACCTGTTCCCGAGGAGGCCACTATCGACTTTAGCGAAATCCTCTATTGGGTGGGCACTGGTTCCAACGAAGCCGTGATGGCCGTGAACTGGGCTGACACCGCACTGGCTTGGGGTTACCGCTGGGACGGTACCGCCACCGTGGCCGATATGATGGCGCACATCGCCGCCGCCGACTCGCGCTTCAGCTACGTTTTGGGAAGCTTTGTCATTGATGACATCAACTATATTGACACTGCTGCCGGTATGACTACTCCGCTGGGCGTTACCCCGGGCAACTATTGGGAGAGCAAGAACAACGGCTTTATGGACGCCGGTATGGGACAGGCCCTCGCCAACGGCGACTTCGAGAAGTGGGCTGATCCCGCCGCCGGCATCGTGGTGGACAGCACCTACTGGGATGGTTGGGGCTGGAGTTACACCTATGTCTATCCGATGACTATCACGCCCGTCACCGTGCCCGACACGACCACCACGCCCGTTAATCCCGACCCCGAAGATGCCACCATTTCTGCTGACGCAATCACCTACTGGGTGGGTACCGGTAACACGGAAGTGATTTTCGCCGGCAACTGGTGCAGTCCTGAAGTGGCTTTGGCTTGGGGTGTGCGCTTCGATGGCACCAGCACCACCGTGGAGGCTGTGATGGACACGATTGCCGCCTATGACAGCCGTTTCAACTATTCCGGCGGCGGTGGTATCATCTATGATGTCACCTATCAGGATGCGAACTATAACCTTACCATGACACAGCCCAGCACCGGTTTCGTCATGTACAATGTGAACGGTACTTTGGCTAACTTCGGCTATACGGAGATGTATGTCTCTCAGGGCGACCTCATCAAAGTGGGTAATACCGACTGCGCCACTATGACAGGTGATCCGAGTGATTGGATGACAATGGGTTATGCTTGGCAGACCCCGATTGTGCCGGTGAGCGCACCTGCAGGTCCTATCGGTCCTACTCCCGAGGAGGCGACCATCGCCTTTAGCGATATTCTCTTCTGGGTGGGCACTGGTTCCAACGAGGCCGTGATGGCCGTCAACTGGGCTGACACTGCCCTGGCTTGGGGTTACCGCTGGGACGGTACCGCCACCGTGGCCGACATGATGGCACACATCGCCGCCGCCGACCCGCGCTTCAGCTACAGCGGCACCGGTATGATCAGTGACATCAACTACATTGACACGGCCGCCGGTATGACTACTCCGCTGGGCATCACGCCGGGCAACTGGTGGGGCAGCACCAACAACGGCGTGATGGATATGGGTATGGCGCAAACCCTTAATAACGGCGACCTTGAAAAATGGGCTGACAGCAGCACCGGTATCCTTGTCGATAGCGTTTGGGTTAATGAATACGGCGGCTACTGGAACTACATCTATGTCTATCCGATGACCATCTATCCCGTGACGGTTCCCGACACGACGGGAGGCTCCGGTCCTGACACGATTCCCGAGCACGGTCCGTTCTGCGGCGGTGTGGGTACGGACGGCTGCAACGCCATCGCCGTCGATGACAACCAGTTCGTGGCGTGGGCTACCAATGTCGTGCTGACCCGCGGTCCGCAGAACATCTCCAACCCGAACAGTCCGTTGGCCTCCTTCGGCGACGAAGCGAATGCCATCGGACCGGCCACGCCGAATAACAGCTATGATGTTGTCAGCCTTGGCGACGGCGGTTCCGCGCTCATCACGTTCGAACGTCCGATTCGCAACGGAGAAGGTCCTGATTTCGCCGTGTTCGAGAACGACATCAACGGCGGTTTCTTGGAACTGGCTTTCGTGGAGGTGAGTTCCGACGGCGTGCATTTCGTGCGTTTCCCGGCCACCAGCCTCACCCAGACGGAAACCCAGACGGGGTCCTTTGCGCTCACCGACCCCACTTACATTAACAACCTGGCCGGCAAGTTCAAAATCGGCTATGGTACGCCGTTTGATTTGGCGGAACTGGCCGACAGCGCAAACCTCAACCTCGACAGCATCGTCTATGTCCGCGTTATCGATGTGGTGGGCAACATTGACCCGCAGTATGCCACCTACGATGCCTTTGGGCACATCGTCAACGATCCTTGGCCGACCGATTTCAATACATGCGGCTTCGATCTCGCTGGCGTTGGTGTCATCCACCAGAAGCCCGTCGGTATCGAGAACCACGAGATGCCGCAGGTCTTCGCCTACCCGAACCCCTGCACCGGCACGTTGTACATCATCAACGAAAGTTCCGAGCGCATCGAACTTTACAACATGAACGGCAAGTTGCTTGAAGTGTTGGAGAACGGTGACACGCAGGTCACCTTAAACATGCAATCTTATCCCGCAGGTCTTTATTTGCTGAAGGTCGGCAACGGCGTTCAGAAGATTCTGAAGAAATAACCCTTTTATATTAATGAGCGGCTGGTTTTGGATGAGTGACCGGCTGAAAAGGAAACGGCCTCGCGAATGCGGGGCCGTTTTTGTTAGAGTAAGCGGTTAGCAATCAGTAGTTAGCAGTTAGTAGTTGGTGGGGTTAATTTGTTATGCTTCAAATATTTTTGTATTTTTGCAGCGGCAAAAACTAATAACAATAAGACAATAAAAACTAATGATACTAAAGCAATAAAAACTAATAACGATAAGGCGAAATAAACTAATAGTAGCAAAAATAGTACAAGGATGGCAACAATACAAGAGAAATTGGCAGAGTCATTGGCGGTACTGAAGGAGTACCAGGATGCTCACGGGGACAATTTGGTGATTCAAGGAGCAGATACATTAGGACGGACACATACGGAACGGTTGGTGAACAGCGGGTATCTGCAAATGGTCATCAAGGGATGGTATATTCCATCGTCGCCGGGAAGCGAGGGCGATTCTACAGTATGGTATGTATCGTACTGGAGTTTCATTACGGCCTATTTAGATAGTAGGTTCTTTGGAAAATGGTGTCTTTCGCCGGAAATGTCGCTCTATTTCCATAGTGGAAAAACGGTGATTCCCAAGCAGTTGATAGTGCGCAGTGAATCAGGAACGAACAACATTCTGCAGTTACCCTTTGGAACGTCACTGGTGGACATCAAAGCCTCTTTGCCGCCAGAGATGGTGCAGGAACCACGTTATGGCGTGCGGTTATATCCGATGGAGTATGCCTTGCTGATGGTGGGACCGGATTATTATCGGCACGATGCGTTGGAAGCGAGAACCTGTCTGGCCAGTCTGCGGGATGTGTCGCCGATAGTGTCGACGGCCATTGACGGAGGACACACCACCCGGGCGGGGCGCGTGGCCGGTGCGTTGCGCTCCATTGGTCGGGAGGAGATGGCGGACGAGTTGTTGCGTAGAATGCGTCAGGTGGGATATACGGTGACGGAAGAGAACCCATTTGAGGAGGATGTGCGGATGGAGACATTCGCGGAGTCGCCGCACGCATCGCGCATCCGACTGATGTGGATGCAGATGCGGAAGGTGGTGGTGGCGAAATTAAAAGTCAGGCCAGTACAACAGGATGCTGCGTCGGTGTTGGCGATGATGGATGCGACGTATGTGAAAGACAGCTACCACTCCTTGTCGATTGAGGGGTACAAGATCACGGAAGGGCTGTTAGAGCGGGTGCGGTGCGGTGACTGGGACCCCGAAAAAGATGAGGCGGACAAGGAGCGCAGGAATGCGTTGGCCGCCCGTGGCTATTACCAGGCGTACGAATTGTTGAAGCAGGGCGTTGCCGGCTGTTTTTCCGGGCAGGCACCAGCGCAATTGTACGTGAAAAGCCATCAGGACTGGCACTTCCAACTGTTCGAGCCATGTATCCGGGCGGGCATTGTGAAGGCCTCGGACTTAGTGGGCTACCGCCGGCATCAGGTCTATATCCGCAGCTCCATGCATACGCCGCTGAACCCCGATGCCGTGTTAGACGCGATGAGCACACTGTCGGACTTGATGACCGAAGAGGACAACGCGCTGGTGCGCGCCATCTTAGGGCATTTCTTCTTCGTCTATATCCACCCCTACATGGACGGCAACGGCCGCACCGCCCGTTTCGTGATGAACAGCCAGCTGGTGACCGCCGGATATCCATGGGTGATAATCCCCGTGGAACGCCGGGATGAGTACATGGCGGCGTTGGAGAAGGCGAGTGTGGAGGGAGATGTGGAGGGGTTCGTGAGATTTATTGGGAGTTTGATGTGAGGGCAGGTGTTTTTCTTTTACAAGATTTGATGAATGGGAAAAGATTTGTATCTTTGCACTCTTGAATGTTGTGTTATGACGAAAGAAGTGGAGCAGAAACAATATTGCGGAGGTCTTAGTAGAATGTATGAATAATAGGGAGAACAGATTGGTTGAGTTGGCCAAGCAGCTGAACATTGAGCCAGTGAAGGCGTTGCAGCTGTTTTACGAAAGCCAAACCTGCGCCGACCTCCACGACAAGTCCACCGGGCTGTACCTTTATGGGGATTTGTATGTTTGCGATGAGTTTATGAGGGAGAAGGAGTATGGGAGGTAGTATTTTTGTATCAGGCTGATTTCAAAACGATCGTACAATTTTGAAAAAGTATAAACGAATGGAAGGGATCTTCGGTTTGTGATGAATTAACAACCTCCTGACTTTGACACTCTAAAAAAATATTTTTGCAACAAACTGATAATTTGAAAGATACAAATTCTGGATTTTTGTTTTGGGGGTCGCAGGGCGAAAAAGCCGTATTTTTGCGGCATGTTTGTGAAGAAAAAGCCCAACAGATCCGGCTCCACAACAGTGGTCGTGGTCGAGAAGGAGAAAGGCGCGTCAAGGTATCTGAAAACAATCGGGACGAGTTCCGACTCGGCCGAGATTGCCGAGTATGTGCGCCAAGGCGAAGCGTACATTGCCTCATGCAGGGCCGCACTGAACCCCGAACTCGACTTTGACGGTGCCGTGGAACGTGCGGAGGCGGAGAAGCTGAAAGCCACTGAGGATGTCCTCTCCCGCATAGAGAACGTGTACCACGACGCCCCTAAGCGGATATTGGACCGAGTGTTCGACGCAGTGGGCTTCCACACTGTCAGCGACGACATCTTCCGCAGCCTGGTGTCAGCACGCCTGTCGTTCCCATCAAGCAAGCGTGCGACGGTGGAGTATCTGAAGTCCTGTTTCGCCGAGGACTACGACCTGCACAAGATCTACAGGTATCTGGATCACCTCAACGACACGAAGCGCGAGGAGATACAGGCGGTGAGTGTGCGCCAGACGATGGAAGTGCACGGGGGCAGGATAGGCGTTCTGTTCTACGACGTGACCACGCTGTACTTCGACTCTGACAAGTCCGACGACCTGCGCAGGCCGGGCTATTCGAAGGACGGGAAACACTCCAACCCGCAGATTGTCCTCGGGCTGCTGGTCAGCGGCGACGGCTGTCCGCTGGCCTATTCTATCCACGAGGGTGCGAAGTACGAGGGTCACACGATGCTGCCTGTTGTCACGGCTTTTGTGAAGAAGTACGAGCTGGAGGACTTCATTGTCGTGGCCGACTCCGGGATGATGAGCGAGGCTAACGTGTCGGACCTGGAGACGGAAGGCTACAAGTATATCATCGGAGCGAGGATCAGGAACATGCCGGAGGAGACCAAGAGGTGGATATTGTCGCAGGAGAAGAGGTCGGATGTGGTCTGCGAGCTGATTCTGGACGATAAACGACACAAAAGGCTGCTAGTCGGTTATTCTGGGGAGCGTGCGGCCTTGGACGCGAAAAACAGGGAGAAGGGGGTGAAGAAGTTGCGGACAAAGTACGCCACGGGCACCGTCACGAAATCGAAAATCACACAGCGCGGCTACAACAGGTTCTTGAAAGTGACAGGCGGTGACAGGATCACGGTCGTTGTGGATGAGGACTTGGTGGCAGCGGACGCAAAGTGGGACGGACTGAAGGGCTACATCAGCAACGCGGGACTCCCCGCACAGGAGATTGTCTCCGCCTACCACCAGCTGTACAACGTGGAGCAGTCGTTCAGAATTACGAAGTCGAAGCTGGAGATACGCCCGATATTCCACTTCAACCACAACAGGATCAAGGCGCACATCAGCATCTGCTTCGTGGCGCTGAAGGTCTATCGGGAACTCGACAGGCTGCTGAAAAAGAACAAGATGAACATGAGCGTTGACACGGTGTTGTCCATAGCCAAGACCATTCCGACCATCAGCGTCAAGTTGGACGAACAAACCTGGACAAGGACCCTTTTCCTCACCGAACGGCAGCAACTAATCAAGCCTTTGTTCGAAGAGACGTTTTGGGGGTCGCAAACTTCAACTGAAAATCAATAAGTTGCGTGATTTTCCCCAAAAAGTGTCAAAGTCAGGAAAAAAAAAGCAAGAGCCCCGAAGACCCTTGCGTAATCTTGACGTTTGGACGCGTTTATTTCCCCGCCATCCGCTTCCCCGCGTCGAAGGCCTTCTGCAGGTCCTCTTCCCAATGTTCCTCGCGGTATTTCCGTTTGGCTTCCTCGGAGAATCCGGCGAGTTCGTAGCGGTCGTAGTTCTTCACCTGGTAGGTGTTGTAGGCGACCAGTCGTTCGGGGTCGCCAAGCGCGGCGGAGATGCAGTGCTCCATTGAGCCGTAGCCCTTGCTGTTGTTGCGGGCGGGTGTGCCGTTCATAGTCTCCACCAGCACCACGGGCATCTTCTTGGGCGCCGTCAGACTGTAATCGTTGTAGGAGAGCCACGGGAAAGCCAGCCGTTCCAGGAAGGTGCGCATCTGGCCGGTGACGTCGCCGAAATAGATCGGGGAGCCGAGCACGAGGCCGTCGGCTTCGGCAATTTCCTCCAGGACTGTGGTCAGGGCATCCTTGAACTTGCAGATGTTCGAGGCTTTGCCTTTGAGCTTGCAGGCCATGCACGACATGCAGCCTTTGTAGTCCATGTCGTAGAGGCGGACCAGTTTCACCTCTGCCCCACCCTCCTTGGCGCCGTTGGCGAAGGATTCCAACATGGCGGCGGTGTTCATGTTACGGCGCGGACCGCCGTCTATAATCATTATTTTCTTCATATTATTCGGTATTTTATTGTGAATCATATCGTTTGCCGCGACGACGGCGGGATGCTCCAGCAGGCTGGTCGCCGCCACAGCCGCCACCCCGAAGGCCGCTTTCTTCAGGAATTCCCGTCTGTCCATATATCTTTTTGTTTCTTTGTTTTGACCCGGCTAAAATAATTTCGGCAAAAGTATAATTTTTTTTCTGAATTTTTCCCTTACAATTTCGGCTCGTCGAAGGAGAAGGATATCTGCACCGTCTCGTTGTCGCGCTGGACCGCGAGGGCAATCTCCGTCATGCTGTTGAAAAAGGTTTTACGTTCCTCAAGAGAAATCCCCTTCACATCCCGTCCGTTGACAGCCGTGATGTGGTCGCCGTTTCTCAAACCGGCTTTCTCGGCATTGGAGTCCTCGGCCAGACTGTTGACCACCCAATATCCGAGGGTCCGGCTTCGGTCGGTGCAGGAGAATCCCCGCGCGGGACTTTCAAATGGATCTTTGAACCTGGTGTTCGGCCTAAGGAAAAGACGCTTTCCCGGACGGTCGATGATCATGTCGAAACGTTCCCAGAAGTCATTGCCGACAATGCCGATGTATTCCTTGCTGCCGAGATCCATCAAACCCTCACCTTCGATGATTTTCCCCTCACTGATGGTAACCGTCAGCGGCACATAGATGCGTCTGTTTTCATAGCGTATGGGAATGGAGGCAAAACCTTCGGTGCCACCCAATTGATCCTCAAAAGCCATCTGTTCGTTCAAATAGTCGATCGTGATGACTTTGCCGCCCAAGTTGTCGATTCCCAGAATGCCGTCGGCGTAATCGCCCACGATGGGTTTAAGCTGGATGATGGGGGAAATGTCGCTCACATTGATTCCGGATTCCACATAGAGGTGGCCGAAATAGAGGATCTTGTTCATCCGCTGCCCCAGGAGGGTGGAGAAGCATAAGACGACCGTCAGGAAAAGCAGTGTCTTTTTCATTTGCGATAATTGGTGAAAACAACGCCGCAAAGGTAAACAAAATAATGGTTAGGGGTTAAGGATTTGCGAAACGGGATGACATGCGAAAAGATGTTCAGAGAGGCAACTTTCGATATCAGGCACCGCAAATGCCAAAGTAAACGACGTGATTTTGGAATTATATTTGTATTTTTGTAGCGTCAAAAACTAACGATGCTAAGACAATAAAAACTAATGATACTAAAGCGATAAAAACTAACAACGCTAAGGCGAAATAAACTAACAGGAATAAAAGTACTACAAAAATGGCAACGATACAAGAGAAATTGGCAGAGTCACTGGCGGTGCTGAAGCAGGCGAGCGTGGAAGGGGATGTGTGGTTTATTGGGAGGTTAATGTAAGAAGAGGTGTTCCTCTCTTCCTCAAGATTTGACGAATAAGGATTTTTTGTATTTTTGCAAATTAATTTGAATAAAAATATATGCTGACATATATCAAGATAAACGGTTTTAAGTCATTTCAAGATTTTGAAATGACTTTTACTCCTTTGACAATTATTGCAGGGACCAATGCCGCAGGAAAGAGTAATTTGTTTGATGCGTTGCGTCTTTTGTCCAGACTTGCTGAAGTCGATAAAATCCATACCGCTTTTCGTGAGGCGCAAAGAGGTGACATGCATGAGCTTTTCACCCAATATGATAATGATGAATGTGCATCTATTATGGAGTTTGTTGTTGAGATGCTGGTTAACAAGGAGATTACAGATGCATGGGGCGCGACCGTAACTTTAAAATACACAAGACTACGTTATGAGTTAAAAATCAAGCACTTTATCAATGATAATGGGTTGGAGGATTTAGAAGTTGTACATGAATATCTGAGTACTATAAAGCATAACGATGATCATTGGATAAAGCTCATTCCGCACAAACAAATGGAACTCTGGCGGCCCAAAGTTGTAACGGGCAAGCGCGGTGTTCCCTATATTGACACAAAAGTCGAAAACGGCATTCCAGTTGTTTATATTCCACAAGACGGGACCCATGGTAATAAACGTACCATTAATCTATTGCATGCAAAAAAAACGATATTGAGCAGTTTTGATTCCGTAGATTTCCGGCACATACTTGCCGCAAAGGAGGAAATGAGGAGTTGGCAATTCCTTCAACTGAATCCTGAAGACTTAAGGCAACCCACAAGCAAGAAAGACGGAGAGGATACCATTTCTTTCTCTGGGAAAAATTTAGCCGCAGCTCTCTATCGAATCAAACAAAAAGATCCATACTCTTTAGTGGAAATTTCAAGAAAACTGAGCAGTTTTATCCCGAATTACACTGAAGTTGAAGTGAAAGATGATGTTGAGAACAAGCAATATGTAATCTATCTAAAAGGGGAAGACGGAAAAGAATACTCTTCAAGAGTTCTTTCGGAAGGGACACTTCGGATGCTCACATTGTGTATCTTGGAACAAGATGACATGCACACAGGTCTTTTGTGTTTTGAAGAGCCGGAAAACGGCATTCACCCGTTTCGAATCAAAACAATGGTTGACCTGTTGAAAGATTTGTCAACAGATTTCGAAGATTCGGAAATACCTTTAAGACAAGTCATTGTCAACACGCATTCCCCGTTGCTTGTGAACATCATTCATAAGCACTGGGTGAAAGACCTTAATGTTTCGCTTCACTTTGCCGAAATGCGGACCAGAATACAGGAGATAAACGGGAAAAAACAGAAGACAAAGTTCACGACCATTCTTCCGGTGGCAAAAGACGGTCAACTGTCGCTGCCAATCTCTGAACAGGATAAAAAAGTCTCTATCCTTACCGTAAACGAATATCTAAACTCATTAAACGGAGAATAATCATGGCAGCGAGACAGGTTTTTGTTGGATTCACAACAGAGGGAAGTACTGATGTTCGTTTCCTGAGGAAGATCATAGAAAGGTCTTTTGAAGAAATCGCGTACGAGTGTCAGGGAGATGTGGAGCCCGTAGTCTGGCCATTGGATGTTAAAAAGACAGACCTTTCGTTTAGTGAATACGCATTGAAAGCAGCGCAACAAGGGGTTGAGGAGATAGGGATGATGATTCTTTGCGTACATTCAGATGCCGATGACGCCACAAATCAAAACGTGCTTGACAATAAAATTGCTCCGGCACGGGAACTAATCAAAGCCCAAAGCGATGACACCACGTGTAAAATACTAGTCCCAGCGATCCCGGTTCAAATGATGGAATCATGGATGTTGGCAGATAAAGACTTGTTAAAGAACGAGATTGGGACTACAAAAACAGATAATGAACTCGGAATTAACCGCTCTCCCGAATCCATCACAGACCCTAAAGCTGTAATTGAAGAAGCCATTAGAATAGCAAGACAAGAAATAACGAGACGTAGAAGAAAAGAGTTGAGAATTAGTGATCTGTATCTTCCAGTTGGGCAAAAAGTGTCGATTGACAAACTGAAAGAACTCCCTTCATACAGACGTTTTCAAGAAGATATCAGACAAGCCTATCGGGAATTGCATTTGATGAAGTAAATAGTATTGTTAGTGATGAAAAATGTCATTGAAATATCCAAGATGCAGGTGATGATGACGTTTGTAGCCACCTGTATCGAGACCATGGCACCATCTCTGTTGAGTTGGCCAGGCGGCTGAACATCGAGCCGGTGAAGGCGTTGCAGCTGTTTTACGAAAGCCAGACCTGCGCCGACCTCCACGACAAATCGACAGGGCTTTACCTCTATGGGGACTTGTATGTGGCTGATGAGTTTATGAGGGAGAAGGGGGATGGGATGTAGGGTTGCCGCACCGCTCGTTTCGTGATGAACAGCCAATTGGTGACAGCCGGTTACCCCTAGATGATAGTCCCGGTAGAGCGTCGGCAGAAATACATGGAGGCGTTGGAGAAGGCCAGTGTGGAAGGGAAGATTGAGGCGTTTGTGCGGTTTATTGGGAGACTTTTAAATATGATATTACTGAATGAGGAAAAAATGTATTTTTGCAGCGATAGTTTAATTATAAAAGAAGATAATATTTATAATGGATTCAAAAGATAATTCACAGAACAATCAAGAGGCATATGAAAAGATGATGAAGGATTATACTCCATCTCAATATGTCAATACTGAATGGGAAATGCACAACGGATTTTACAAGCAGTATTCGTTGTATGACGATAATTGTGTGAGTGTTTCAGGAACTGTTAATTCCATAAAAGCATTGTAATATTATGTATAGTTGGAGCTCTTTACTGAATGAATCCCAAAAACAGATTACGCCCAAAAATCCTAATGGTGGTGTAGTGTATTTGTCGGGGAAGAAAACAGAATACATACAACGTCTATCCGAGAAAACAGGAAGGAATACTATCTTGTATTTTTCTGCTTTCATGCACAAGCCAACAAATCCAGATGTTGAAATTAACGACAAAGATATAAATGCATTTATGGAAAATGTGCATGGGTTGGATAAGAAAAAAGGATTAGACTTGATTTTACATTCTCCCGGTGGTAATCTTGCCGCCACAGAACAAATAATATATTATCTAAACTCATATTTTGACAATAACATTCGTGCGATTGTACCTCAAATGGCCATGTCTGCTGCTTCGTTAATATCCGTGTCTTGCAATTCAATACTTATGGGAAGACAGTCTTGCATAGGACCTTTTGACCCTATATTAAATGGTGTACAATGCCAAGCTGTTTTGCGTGAATTTAAGAAAGCTATTCACGATGTGGAAAATCATCCGGCCAGTCTTGGTTTATGGCAAACTATCATTTCAAAGCTAAACCCAACTTTTATTACATTGTGTGAACAAGCTGACAAACTCTCTGAAGAGTTAACCGAAAAAATATTATCAAATAAAGGACTTGGCGATGAAGCCAAGGATATTATCAAAAGAGTATTCGGCACGAATGAACACAGTAAAACACATAGTCGCCACATCGACAGGTCTATCTGCAGGGAAGCTGGTTTGGATATTGATGACTTGGAGTCCGATCAGTCTACACAGGATTTAGTGTTGGGCATCCATCATTGTTGCATGATCCTTGGGGAACAAAGCAATATCGTCAAAATTGTTGAAAATAACGTTGGAGGGCGTTATCAGTTACACGGAAACAATTAAGCACAAACCACTATGATGTTCATATAATAATTAGTGGAATATATGCGTTTTTGTAATGTTGCAAACTAACAACATATGCTTACAACAACTAAAATGAATTATTAATTAATAAAATCATGAATATCTCAGAAGAACAAAAAAAAAGAGTTTTAGAAAAGCTTCGTCAATACAAAAATGACCGTTCTGCATGTGATGTATGTGGATCGGATGATTGGTCCGTTATTGATAAAGTTTGGGCAATCATGGAGGCTCCAACTGAAGATAATCAAGATGTGGCAGCAATTCCAGTGATTGCTGTCATGTGTAATAATTGTGGACACATTCATTTCCTCAATTCATTCAAATTCGGTATCAGCCCACAACCTAATACGACAGATAACAATGTCAAGTAATAAAAGCAAAAACAAGAAAAAGAAACAGCTTCAAACAGTTCCAAGCGTTCATAAACCTCAAAAAGAATCCATGAAAGTTATGAATGCTGACAGCAGTGATATCACTGTACATTATACCATACGTCCACCCAAAGAAGAAAAAGGAATTATTGTTTCAGATTCTGACTGGGATGATATTAAAACATCCTATGATAAATTACGGAGCGTAAGCAATGCTTACTATACATGGTCAAGTGCTTGTTTTTCCACGGCTATTACATTGTTGATTACATTTATCACTATTGCATTTGATAAAAAAGGGGAGGTTGTGACATACATACCCTGCTATGTTATGCTCATTCTTTTTGTAATTCTTATTATTATTGGGGTTATTCTTATTGTTAAAGGTAAAGGAAAGGCATCAACTATTGAAAGTGCTATAGATTCTCTCAAAACTGTTATCAAAAGAATTGAAAAAAAAACCTCGGGTCTAGATAATATCAATTATTATGGCATTCAGGACGGAGATCTACTTTAGACTATCAAAATGTCTGAACCTTCCGTTCTATTATAAACAAAAATTCAAACCAAATCATACATCATCAAACCAATAAAAGAATAGAAAAAGATAAATAACATATTATAAAGCGTTTTCGCTCCATCTAGCCATCTTGAAGTTCCACAAATCAAGCCAAGTTAGTACAGCGGTAAACGCTCACGAGTAATCGTGGGCTTTACTTATACTTGGCAG
>Ga0247611_10007332_pt1 | contig 13881 bp, 23 predicted proteins | sample 177DNAGHGhighgp2_FD_192422 | JGI IMG/M metagenome (GOLD analysis project Ga0247611, IMG submission 192422) | Sheep rumen microbial communities from Palmerston North, Manawatu-Wanganui, New Zealand - 1770 DNA GHGhigh gp2 | ecosystem: Host-associated > Mammals > Digestive system > Stomach > Rumen...
TATAATAATATTATAACAAAAAATTTTTAAAAACGCAAATTAATTTTTAACAAATCATAAATTTTCTATTGCGGGCTTCCCGATTAATCCATAACGTAAATTTATGGCAATCATTATAACTCCACTTCCACAAGAGTAGATTAGAATCCTTAAAATAATGAAAATCAAAAGCATGATAATCATTTTTAAGTATCATTATATAATCTGTTAAACTGATATTAAGCATACGTGCGGGAAGCCACCAATAATTGCTACCGTGAGCCAAATCAGAAACATCTCCTGAATACCAATTCCCATTAGATTCCCACTCAGTATATTTCATAATATGGCTCATAATAACTCCTTATAGATTTAGAGCGGCAATTAAATCTGCAACATTCTGTTTCTCTTCTTCAGTTACTTCCGCAGGATTAGTAGTTTTTTCTGTTGGGGTACCGAAAGCTGATGGAGCGACCGCAGGTCCAAATGCACTCTTTAATTCGCCTGAACCCATATTAGATTTTGCCGCAGTCAAAGTAACTTTAATTTCTACAACTCCACTACCTTCACTCATCGGAATACGAAGAATTTTACCTTCATCTTCCCAAAAAGCATCGGGATAAACACGTTTCAATTCCGCAAAGATTAAATTTTTACTCTCAGTTCCACGAGCCATTTATTTTCTCCTTTATTTTATAAATATATTTTACTAAAAATTTTCAATTTTTTCAAATCGGATATTTTTTTGATTTAATGACTAACTTAATTCAATTATATTATCACAAATTTTACAAGAAGTAGGTTCTATCAAACATCTTCTACTACATCTTGACCGATATTCTCCAAATTGAGGAAGAATTGTACTATTAATTTCTTCTCCATCATAATTATAAATTATATCTTTTAATTTACCATCCCATTTATGTTCTATTCCATAAATTTCATATAAAGTATTATACCCTTTATTTCCATTAATATCCACGAATTCAAACGTATCTATGAATTGAGCATAATATGGAATATCTTCTGGTCTAATAAAGAAATTTTTTATAGTATCTATACTATCCCATTTTTTCTCACAATAATTGCAAAAACATCTTGCGCGGATTCCCTTTTTTCTAATAAAATCACTTGTAATTTTCATCATAAAAGCTAAATTTCCGCCAATTCTGATGTCTGTTACATTTAAAGAACAAAATCCAAGCAGATTTTCCCAATCACAGCAAATATATTGATAGTAATGAGGAATGTTTAATGAATTAAACTTTTCTTCTATTTCTTTATTATAAGTAATGCTTCGTACCGATATATTAGGGTGGGTTTCCGCTAATGCACCTAAAATTGTAAAATCTTCCTCAACTAAAGGCTCTGTTGTAATAATATTGATACGATAATCTTTATATTCAGAAAGAAAATTATGTAATTCCATTACTTTAGGTTTATACATAATACTAATTTCTATCTTATCTTTATCAAAGTATTTAAAATTCCTATAAAAAGGTACCTAAAATTTCATTCTAATCCTATCCTCTCTACTCTCGAAATCCTGAAAAATCAATAATAATAGGATGGCCATTTTTATATCCTACATTATCACAAGTTAAATCATCATCCCATTTAAATTTTTTAATTAAAGTAATAAAGTCTTTAAACTTTTTTGGCCCATAATATTTTAATAAATCTATACACCAATCAGTATTTAAATCATAATAACAATCAATTTTACGTAAAAAAGAGTTCATCTTTTTCCTTTTTTCTTTTGTTTTATTATATGAATTATTAAAAGGGGTACATTTCTCTTGAAGATAAATAGGATAATCATTAATATAACCAATAAAAATAGTTTCTGCGAAACAATCTTTAAATGGGGTGGAACAAATATCATAATATCGTTCTACTTCTACATTACAATAATCCCATTCACATTCGGAACTTGCCCCAATAAAATTACAAAAATTACCTTCATAGCATCCCTGAAAAGGAATTTTTATAACATAATCTTTATTACGTGGCATAATTGCAAGTTTTGTTGCTCCAAAATCATAATTAAAAATATACCCTTTATCAAAAAGATATGAAGCTAATTCATCTACTCTTGTATCATCAAAAGCAGGGTCTAAAAAATTAAAACCTTCAAACATATTAAGAATTTCATCTTCGTTAAATGTCATGTTATAATATTCTCCTTTTTATTTTATATTTATATTATAACAAAAAAAATAAAAAAAATCAAAGAGACCTTATAAAAAGTATCTCTTTGATTTTTATAATTAGATTTTAACTGCTTTACAACGATTAAGCACAGTCTGTTTTACACCATTATAAATCTGATGTTTCTTTACAGTGCCGGTAAGAAGGATAGTATCTCCCCTTTCAATATCTTCATCAAGACCTGCACCAGAACAAAACCATGTAAGTACATTTTCCCCCATTTTAAAAGTATACAGAATAGATGTCCCATAGTAACTTTCAATAGTGCGGGAACCTACAAAAGTAACATGAAGGTCTCTTAGACGCTCTTTTTCCTCTCCAATATATTCAGAATTAGATTTAGGCATACATGCTTCTTTGGCGGCATCTGCAACTTCCTTAGCCTTTTCTTTAACAAAGGCTTTTTTAATTCGCCATTTCCAATCAAAGACTTCATCAAAAGGAACAGAAGTCATGCCATATCCCTCGGGAATATCAATAGGATGAGAAGCATACCATCCCAGTTCAGGTGTAAAGCGGCAACCTGCTTCTTTAAGTGCATCTTTAATAGCGTAAGTATCTCCAAGAATAAGCCAGACAAGAGGATTTTCTACATCGTAGCCATTTTCCGCAAGGTAAATCCGCTTATTTTCTTCACTTGCGGACTCCAGGCCAAGCATTTCTGCGGCTTTCTTCTCCGCTTTTCTCATTTTTGCCTTTTCCTGATTAGCAACATACTTCTCATACTCCTCAGGAGTATAAGCCTTTACCCACTGACCTAGGCGGCCGCCGCCATTACAACGGAAGCATGTACCAAACCATCCATAAATACCTGAACCACCGCATTTATCACAAACTTCTTCGATATATGCCTTATGGGCGTTTTCATCTACTTTAACAATAGTTGCATGTGCATAAGAGGGGGCTACCATCCAAGTCATATTAATCTTCCTTTCTTTTGATTAATTAGCGAAATCTACGTTCTACTTCTCGCTTGATTCTTGCTTTGTCTTTTTCGGAAAGGTCATCAAGACTAAGATTATGTCTATCAAAAACTGCCTCTTGAATATCATTAATATCATATCCTCTTCGAGCAAGAGATACAAAATCATTAATTGAGGCATTAATGCGGGCGGTCTTGGTCGTCACCATGTTATCCATTCCTTCTGTTTCCATCATATAAAGACCATAAGGTGTATTAAACATTTTTTTCTTCCTTTCTTTTTCCTTATCTTTATATATATTATATAAAAAATTTTAAAAAAAATAAAGGGATGTATTACATCCCCTATTTTTTATTTATAAAAAGTCTTGTTTAAATTATTTTTTGAACAACTAATTTTCATATTATCAACATAACAATCAACATAACATTCACCGTTTTCATATGCCATCATAACAATAGCTCCTCTATCAGTGAAAACTTTATATGTTGACGCGCGGCCGCCGCTTGATTTACTATTATGATAATTAGATAACCCCACTTTAGGTTTAGAAGCATTAATTTGTACTATCTTAATTCCATTTCTATCAGAGTGCCATTGGAGTTTAAATACATCACATTTTAAAGCACTGCCTTTTTCTTTTACGAGTACGTCTATTGCTTCATACGATAGGTCTCCCGCAGTAAAAAATTTCCATCCGTTTAGATTAAACATTAATGCTACTGACATCATATTTACAAAATGATGGTCATCAGTTTGTTTAAGTTTAGATCTTTTAGCTTGCCATGACCATTCTACTTTAATACCACCTGCCGCCCATGTAAAGTCATTAGAAATATATTTATAGTTAATTTGTTTATTTTTTGCTATTGCCCCTACATTTTTTAAAGTAGATACAGCATTTTTAGCGGCACTTACAGATTGCATTTCTTTATAATCGGAAATAAAAATGTTTTCTACTTTAAATGTATTACAAATAGATTTTAAAACGCTTAGATTAGCATGGTCACCATGACCGTGAGTAATAAAGATAGCATTAATCTTTGGAAGATTAAGTTTCTTTAATTTTTTTAATGTGTCTCCTTCACCTGGGCCAGTATCAATTAAAACACAATTTTTAATAGTTTTATTATCATTTGCGTATTCACAAATAAGATAACTATCACCATATAATTTAGAATTAGATTCAGAAACCCATATCTGATGTATTCTTATTCTATTTCCGCTAGAAGCGGGATCTAATAATTCATTAACCTTCTTTTGTACTTTATTAGGATCGTAACCACAGAATTTTAATAGTAAAGTTCTTATTTCACCTTTATTAAATTGACCTGTTATTACATATTGTGCGGCTGCTTCTACCGTTTTACCTTTTAAAGCGTATATGTTATTAATACGAGTTTGAACTTTATTGTTCCATGTTGATAATCTTTTGGCTCGATAATCTCCTTTTCCTACATAACCGGCAATAGCGGAAACCGCAAGAGCAAAGATAGTATTAGACTACTTCGACACAATCTAATTTACTTTATTTTGAATAGCTTTTGCATTTTGTGTACCAAAAATAGCAAGCATATTAGTTCTATTAGTACCAGATCCATAGGTTCCAAGAATTACCTCTGCCGCGCATATAGTAACTTGGAGGTCATTCATTAAAGGCATAACATTATATTTAGGCCTAATATATCCTAAAACAGATCTACCTTTATATGTTCTACGACTACAACCGCTATTATAATTTCCAGAAATTGTTCTATTATAACCAATACAAAACTATGTATGATTAGGATTTTTCTTATTATCACAAAAGACAATAATATCTCCAGGGCGGACGCCTGTAATTCCATTATGCCAAATTTTTATCTTTTTTGCTTTTGTAACGGCGTCTCCAGAAATTTGAGAATATCCACCTATTGTATCTATACCGCCTGCATCATATAAAGCTGCCATTATTGTCATTGTGCACCATGCATCAGAATTTTTAACATTATGACTATGTTTTTTTAACGTTTTTACAACATCCTAATAGGCTGTTTTACTGCCATCATATTTATTATATGCAGTTAATACATCCCAAAATGTACATTTTCCCATCTTTTATCCTCCTTATAAGTTAACATCTCCTGAGATATAATAACCTGTCATTTTATATATTTTACAAAAATTTTTAATACGTGTTTTTAAACTTGCAGAAGTTGTATATTCTAGTAAGAAAGTTTGTAAATTATGACGTAAAAGACGTTTCATATAGCTTTTATACCATGAATGCATATCTTTTTTCTGCTAACCAAATTTACCTTTTCCGCTATAATTTTTAATTAAACTATAAACTTCCTATTGCGTAACTCCATCTATATAAGTAATAGATTTATGAGTTTTATCTTTGTCCATCAATTTATCTAAGAACTAACTTCCGCCATTAACCATTATATATTTAGTTTTATCTATTGCTCGTATTCTTTTTAAGAGAGTAATAATACCATTATACATTTCTGTACTTTTATGATATTCATATACATCTAGGTTATCTAGCCACCAACCTTGAAATCCGCGATTTTTTAGTTCTCTTGCTCTATATACAATAAAATCTCTAACTGCGGGCTTCCTTAAATCAAGATAATATTCATGGGGCCAGTCCTATAATTTACTAAGCCGATAGGGTTTTAATTGTTTATAATAATTTCTCTAATCAGAAATAGAGCCGGCAGATAAATACCCTAAAAGGGTATAACCCGCGGCTCTTAAATCCGAAATCTATTTATTTGTATAATCCTATGGCTAAATAACTAAAATAGTTTTAGTTTTTGCTTTTCCTAATTTCTTAGGAGTAGCTTTTGTTGTTAACATAACAATATAATTCATTTATGTTACCATTGCCAATCTATTTGACCATAAGGGTAATATGGCATCCCCTCTTCTGTTCGCCATCGGCCTTTTCGTTTAATTTGCCGAAGATGAAGTTTTGTATTATATCTTTGAGTTTTATGAGTTCCAGGGATATAAATATAACGAATTGAGCCATTTCTATGGCGAATATCTAAATAGTGGCTGTCCTTTCTTTGCATTTTTCCATTGTGTTTAAAATAATAAAATTTACCGTCAATTACTTTAATACAGTCTTTTGCGAGTTCTCCACGTTTATGAAGAGCGGAAGTAGATTGATAGCGGTAATACCAACTGCCGCCAGATTTAAAAAGACCGTATTCATTTGATGAATGAGTTTTTGCTTCTGTTTTGACGGCAAGCATTGCCATTCCCGCCAAAATTACAAGAATAGTTATAATAAGTGCAAAAACAATAGTTTTATTCTTTTTTTGCATTATATTTTCTCCTTTATAATATTAGAAAAAATTATATATTAAATTAAGGAAAGATGTCCTTACTTTCTTTCCAGAATTCTTCATATTCTTTTCGTTTATCAGAAGCAATTTGTTTATGGAAAAAATCTATTCTTCTAGCACAAATATTTTCAATAGCAGGCCTTAAATAACATTTATCTATGAGTTCTGGGTCAGAACGATAGAAAATTTCTTTAGGAATGGACACTTTTTCTATAATTGTACCATTTGATATAGGCGAAAAATCTATTAATGTAATGTGAACATTTCCATCAGAGAGTAAATTAAATTCTATGCTAATATTTTGATTAAGGTATTCAAATAAAACGGTATTCATTTTAATCCTTTCTTTTATCGGTTTTGAGTTATGATGAGGCTACCGCCGCATTTACAAGTATATCTCTCAGGATATTTTACCACTTTACCTGCTCTATGATAACAACCAACAACTTTTCCACAACAAGAGCAAGTAACAGTGTATTTGTATGTGTCGGGAGTATATGCGGCAACCTTGGTCTGAGTTGTATCAAAAGTACAATCAATACGTTTGCACATTTCTTTAAAAACTCTATCATGTCCATGATTTTCGTGAGTTTCTACATGAACAAGATAATGTGCGCATTCGTGTTTGATTACATCATCTATTGTTGCGGCATCCCCTGTTTCAAGCATTTTATAGCTAAATTCCATGCTTTGAGGGATAGTATATCCGCCATTAGAGATAAAAAGAACCCTACCAAGTGTTCTGGTAAGCCTTTTGTTAATTTTTACAGGAATTGTAAAATCATATCCTGCGGATTTGCAAATTTCTGTACAACGAGCGGTAAGGTCCTTTTCTGTCATCATAATGATTTCCTTTCTTTTGTTATTTATTCATTAATAACTTCAATACAACAAGATTTCATTACTTCAAGAGCAGCTTTATGTTTTTCAGGGGTGGTTCCCGCACAACAAGATGCATCTACAATAATTTGAGTTTCAGGAAAAATTGCTCTAAGATAAAGAGCGTTAGAAATAACGCAAATATCTGTACATACTCCAACTATTTCAATAAAAGTAGGTGGGAATCTTTTATAAGATATATCGGGGTCTATAAAAAATGTCTTCCAATTAAGATAACCAAAAGTTTCTTTTTCTATTATTTTATCAGTAAAAGGAAAGAGTTCATCAACAATGCACCATCCTGGAGTGCCTTTAATACAGTGGAGTGGAACTTTATTCATTTCAATTTTTTCTACTTGATTATTCCAATTCCATAAATGATGGCTATCTTGTGTAAAAATAATTCTATCTGTCGATTGATTATATTCTTCTTTAATTTTAGTTTCTATTTTGGGTACAATTGCGCGGGCTTCAGATGTTCCGAGATTGCCTGTTACAAAATCATTTTGCATATCAATTACAATAAGCGCTTTCATTTAAATTCCTTTCTTATTACATTATTTGAACGATATTATCATATAGAAGATGGTGCTTTCCGCCAGGAAAAATTTTATTATTATGATAATGACCAAAAAACCAATATTTAAATGTTACTTTTTCTTCTATCTCTTGTAGGAATTTATTAATTGGAGCTTTATCATACCAAGTATAACCCATAAAAGTCTGTATAGAAGAAGAACAGTCGTGAGTAAAAATATAATCTACTTTATAATTGACTTTTTCAAGGTCATTCCAAACCTTTTCTTCTATTTCTTTTGTAGGTTCTTCTTGCTCCCACCATGAAACTCCTTTTACCCGAAACATTTGATGAGAAAAGCATTTTTTATTGTAGGCTTTTTTAAATTCATCATTGTTATTAAAATCTGTGGGATTAAGGATGCCATCTGAAATATCGTGACTTGGCGCTCCATTATAAATAAAGATTTTCTTATTATCAATAGTAAAGATACCAGATTCAAGAACTAAAACTGAAGGGCGGAGAACCCTTACGAGACCGCCATTCCATTCTTTTTGAGGGTATCCTTTTTTAAACTTTTCCTTTTCTTCGGGGGGCATCTTTTCAAAAAGCCAGCTATTTAGAAGTTTTTCGTCTTTAATACCCATTATTCTGTCATAATTTTCGTGATTACCAAGAACAACAAGAGTAGTAAAAGACTTGGATTCAAGCCAATCTAATGCCCATTTTTCTGCGGACGACTCTTTGAAAGCAAAACGGTTTGTATCCCAAATCCCGCCAAAGTCTCCGCATATAATTACATAATCTTCTTTTGTTAATTCTTTTTGAATAGGAAAATTAGATGTATTGAACCGAGGAATAAAGCCATCTGTGGTTGAATGTCCAATCCGTGCGCCATGAGTGTCACCTGTTACAAAAATTGACATATCTACTCCTTTCTTGCGGGGGCTAGGTTATGTCAGGATTAAGCTGCTTCCCGCATTAATTATCAAACCAATAAAGAACATATACATCAGAAGGGTAATAATATTCATATCCAGCAAATCTAATATAATATTCTATTTGTTCGATAAAAAATTTAATGGGGTTAGTTGTTTCAACTATTTCATCACCGCAGTTATTATAATCAGTAATAGTAGGATTACACATTAAATAATTTTTTAAATCTGCAAAATTAATTTCTTTAAAATTGAAATACCCCATGGTATTTTGTATTTCTTGAATTTCTTTAGCAAAAGAAGGCTCAAGAAAAGTGGTGTGTAACTGATTCCAGGGAATATCATTTTCTAAAAGTTCAAATAATTCGTGATTACGTTTATTATAAGGTTTAATAGAAATGTATTTATCTTTTTCCTTGCTGAAAATTTCTATTTTATCGTAGAATCCTGTTTCAGTATTTCTTATAGCAACAGCTGTGTGAATATCTTTTCCCATTGTATCTCCTTTCTATGCGGGCGGTAGGTTATGTCAGGATTGAAGGTGCCGCCGCATCTTTTATTAGTTTATAAATTTAATGAGGAAAAATGCGCATACAAAATTCTCGAATATCAGAATCCGAAATTGAGAAATATGCGATTGGATTTACAATAGTAAGAGAAGCTAATTCCAAAGCAGAAATGCTTGGAAATTTATTATCCCAATAGAGAATTCGATTTTCAAGAGAAAAAGAATCCTGTGAAGCATTGCGGGCTTCCAAGTAATTTGATACTAGATTAAATGCGCGAGTTTGCTTAAAATCCATGTTATTACTTCCTTTCTATTGTTTCATTTTCTAAATATATTATATAATAAATTTTTAAAATTAGCAACTTGATTTTATAGAGATTTTTTGTTATAATATAATAAGAAAATAAAAGGAGATTAGATATGAATGTAGTATTATTTATTGTTTGTGTTATAATAGCGGGATCGGCAATGCTTCGCATTGCCGAGTTGAGTGTTAATTCAGCAAATTTGCACTTCGTGCAAATTCTGCTAAATTCCACTCAACCAATTATTATATAGGATAAAAATAGGGGGTAGTAGTATGACAATAGTATGTGATTGTACAGCATGTCCTTATAACAGAGGCCGCTTTTGTAGAAATAGATTAGTTGTAATTACTAAATAGGGTATCTGTAAAAGATTAACTATGCGGAACTGGCGGGAACCAGTTTAGGAAAGATTTATGGAGGGATATAGAAAGTGTTAGTAGGAGTCACAGGACATAGACCAGAAAGATTAGGAACTAATTGGCCAGTAGTAGAAAGATGGATAGCAGGAAAGTTAGAAGAATATAAAGCAAGAGGAGAAAGAGTCAGTTTGATTAGCGGAATGGCTCAAGGTGTTGATCAGATTGCAGCTACAACTGCCATTGATATGGGGGTAGGTGTAAGATGTTATTATCCTTTTCCGCGCAAATTTAGTAGTATAGAAGATTATGTTATGACACGTGCGGATGTCATTAGATTCGAGCAGGATAAATATAGTCCCGATGTGTATTTAAGGAGGGACCGCCGCATTGTTGATGATTGTGATGTGTTGTTGGTTGTGTGGGATGGTGTTAAAAATGGGGGGACCTATTATACTTATAAGTATGCTCTTGAGAAGGGTAAAAAGGTTGAAGTTTTTAAGATACCTGCGCAAGGTACGGATTTAAATAGGAGACCTATATGATGTAGGTCTAATCTGGGAAAAGGAGGGGCCGCCGCATGATTGTTGGAGTTTGGTTTAAAAGTAGATATTGGTGTGAAAAATGGTTCGAAGATTTTTTAAGTAAGATTAATTAGGATGCGGTTTATAAGGTTGTTAGATCTAAGGTGTAGCCGCCTATAATAATAATGAAGAATCATAATTATATTAAGGGTATTCCCGCAACAGAAAATTCCCGGGGTCATAAGATGGATGTGGCTTATTTAGAGCCAGGGATAAAAGAGTCAAAAATATTTAATGATACAATTTACTTTTCTGTTGTTACTTAGGATTTTACTTTTGAACGAGGTAATAGATATAAAGTAGGAGAGATTTATGAAGGTTTTTATGGGGGGTAGGTTAAATTGGACTAGATTTCTGAAAATGGGGGGTAGAGTATTTCCTGATTAAGGTGCGGATCCCGCCATGGGAGAACCTTTTTGCATTTTTTGCTTGAGAAATTTACTTGATTGATGTAAAAATGCCACCCCAAAATCCAACTATTATAATAATAGAAGGCGCATTTTGGGGTGGCATTTTTCTTAAAAAGAATCTTTTAAGGTCAAAAGTAGAAAAGTGAAATGAAATAAAAATTATATAAATATGGAAGTATTAATTTTATATAAGGAGGAAAAGAAATGCTAGAATTAAATGTTCCATATACATCAAAAGATCTTGCTTAGCAATTATTTAAAGTAAGTCCTAAGACTTTTACTAATAAAAAGAAAAAGTATTTAGAGTATTTAAAATAGTTTTATGATTTTGATACTCAAGGAAGGAAAATTATACTAAGAAGAGAATTAAAACCATTTGAAACAAGAATGGCAAATAGAAAACAAACAGTGGAGAGAAATATTTCTACTTATAGAGATATAACACATAAGATTATAAGTTATAAGCCTTTAAATAGTGGTGCTAATATTGCAAGAGAGATATATGATAATCCATTAAAACCACCATTTAATCATGAAGAAGGTACTATCGCGAAGTATGTTAGAGGAATTTTAAAGGAGGATTTTGAGATTATGGATAAACAATGGTGTAGAATTAATTATGATACAAATACTTATTAGCCTTTGAGTTTTGAAGAGAAATGTTTTTTGATAGAGCTGTTTAAGGAAAGTGATTTAAGTAAGAAGATTATGGATATTACTGCTGATTTTAAGTGTGGAAATATTTCAAGGAAAGAGTTTCAAGAGCAGGTTGGTTTTGTTGCTTAGAGTAAGTATAATAGAGTAATGGATGCTTTTAAGGGAAGATTTGGTTTTAGACCTTATAAGGTTCCTAATTGGCGGGAGAAGCAAGGAGTAATGTGATGGAAGAAGAATTATTTTTAATGGAAAGAAATTATATTGATAAGAATTTTGTTTTGGTGAGAGATGGTGAGGACTTTTGTATACTTTTTGGAGATAAGGTGTATACAAAAATGGTGAACTGTAAAGATGTAAGTGAAGATTTTATAAAATATTATTATGAAAGTTTAAAAGAGATAGTGTTGGATGATGGTATCCAAATTTTTGATAGTGAGCCAGATGTGGAAGATATGAGAGAATTGGTTGATGAATGGGTGAGAGAAGAATTGTGGGATTGGCGGAAGGAAGTTAAGGAATATAAAGGACATGATGATTTGCTTATGGCTTTAAGTGTGAAAGAAAGTTAAGTTAGTGTGATTATATAAATTATGTAAAATTAATGTAAATTGGTAGTAAATTGTGGGGGTGTGGTGGCCGACCTACCTACCTCCTATATCACATCCAAAATACATTTACCGAATATTAACGTTCGGGAAAAATTTTTTTTTATAAAAAAAATTCTCCCCCATTATAATTATAATAAAAAATTAATAAGAAATCAAATCCATAAAACATTAAACGAGGCTCACTTCGGTGAGCCTTTTTTTAATATTATCTCATATTTTTTTAATAAAGTCAAGTGCGGTCTCGGCGGCAAGGCCATATGCCTCGGTCTGGACCTAAGGGCCCTATAATGTGGGAAGCAGGTGATACTGCGCATAGGACCATCTCCGCCTAAGGTATTCACATAGGTGAATTCAGTTATGTGGATAGGTTCATCTTTGTGAATTGTATATTTTGCACAAAAATTTCGGGAATTTTAAGATGATTTTTGTGCAACTTTTTTTGAAAAAAATATTGACAGAGAGGGAATTTTGTGGTATAATCGGCGCGACCCATGGGTCGCGCCCCGATGGTTTTTAAATATAAACATAAAAAAAACAGGCGTTTCCGCCTGTTTTAATTATATTATTCTTCTTCAACCTCGTCTAAATCTTCAACCCAAGCATCTGCAAATCGTTCCGCACCCTCATTAAAATTTTCTTGAAAAGCAAGATAGAATTCTTTGAGAAGCCCTTTTTCTTCAATCCATTCGATAATAGACTGACAGCCAGGCCCAAAGTCGAAAGCAATTTCCGTAAGACCCCATGGCGTAGTAGTAAGAGTATTAAGATAATCTTTTTTAGCCTCTTCTTTGGTTGCATAGATTTTTCCGTTTTCCCAATCTTTATACATCATCTGTTTTTCTCCCTTGCAATATCACCAAATTTATACCACATACCTTCATCATTTTCATCTCCCCAGGTATGAGTTCCTTCCCAATAATCTTCAAGTTCATCATAGGGAATAAATTTCTGTGCAAACATGATAACACCGAAAGCCTGTGCACGACAATTCATAACCATATCTGCGGAAGAACATTCTTTTGCATGAGCAAGCATTTTTTCAACAAACTCTTTAACGTCATCCATCGTAATCATAACTTATTTCCTTTCTGTTGCTTTCCTCTTGACAATTATTATTATATCAGATTATCGGGAAAATACAATATGTGATGTTGCACAAAAATGTAGATTATTTTTTGTTGAATATGTATATTGACTTGAAAAATGGCGCGGCTGGGTTGTAGCCGCGCCAGCCATAGATTAAATCTGATACAGGCTGGCGCATTTTTACCTATTATTCCAAATCAAAGCACATGCTACAAAAACCATACAAAAAATTACTAAAGTACCAATGTGAGGCTGTGACCCAGGAAGAGTATAATACATCATTCTTTTTTCTCTCTTTTATCTTTAAAATGATTGCAGGCGAAAACAGTCATGTCACCTCTTTCGCAAATATCACAATCACAACAACCCTCTTTGCGGTCAACGCAGTCTTTGCAGAGACAACACAGACATGCTACATTTTTCATTAAATTTTCCCCTTTCGATACCATCTATTAAGACGCTTTAAAGCCCTGTTCTTAATAATAGGAGCACGGTAAGAATTAAAAATCATTTCTTTGGCGTCTTCGTAAGAGATAGCCCCAAGACGAATCCATTTAATATAACCATCACTCATAC
>Ga0247611_10007333_pt1 | contig 13881 bp, 12 predicted proteins | sample 177DNAGHGhighgp2_FD_192422 | JGI IMG/M metagenome (GOLD analysis project Ga0247611, IMG submission 192422) | Sheep rumen microbial communities from Palmerston North, Manawatu-Wanganui, New Zealand - 1770 DNA GHGhigh gp2 | ecosystem: Host-associated > Mammals > Digestive system > Stomach > Rumen...
TTCATTTATTTTTGCTTTTTTTTCTTTAGCACTAAGTGCCCATACAGTACGCATGTTATGTAAACGATCAGCTAATTTTATATATAAAATTCTTACATCTTCAGAAAGGCCAACAATAACTTTTCTTAAATTAATGATTGAAGATTCTTTATTATCACTTAATGATAATTTATTTATTTTAGATGTTGAATCTACAATTTTTGCTATTTCTGATCCAAACTTTTCTTCAATTATCTCTTTAGATGCTCCTCCGTGATTAATTGTTTCATGTAAAAAAGCAGCCGCAAGTGTTATATAATCTACGTTTAATGTTGTTAATATCATTGCTACATTTAATGGATGAGTAATGTAATCTTCTCCGTTTTTTCTTTGTTTTCCTTCGTGACATGACAAAGCATAGGTATACGCATCATTTATTACCTTTAATTGTTCTTCATTTGTTATATAACTTTTTATTTCTTTTAATACATCTTCATAAGTTATGCTTGTCATACCCTCATTCACTTTCTTTTGGATTAAATTTTTCTTTCACTATTTTCTTTTGAACATATTCATCTATAGCGTTATTATCTACATATAAAATATCATCAACCATTTGATCTAAAGTTAAATTGTTCGAATTTTCCCATTTTGAATCAGTTAAATACTCAAATATATCTATTTCATTAATATATACTTTATCTAAACTATGTAATTCTTTTATTTTTGATCTTAGAGCTGGTTTTAATCTATTATATAGATCTTCTAAACTATTAAATTTAATTTCGTTCATAATTTTTCACCTAATTTATTAATTGATTTCATATATTTTATTATAAAACAAATTATGAAAGATTTAAAGGTATAATATATGAAAAACAATAAATTTATTAAATCTACTTTGATTCTTATTATTGGGACGTTTATTACAAGAGCAATGGGCTTTATAATTAGAATACTTTACACAAGAATAATCGGTTCAGATGGTATAAGTTTATATACATTAATTATGCCAACGTATTCACTAATAGTTACTATAGCATCATTTGCAATGCCAATTACTATTTCAAAAATGGTATCTAAAGGTACAATAAGAAGCAAAAAAATAATGGCTCAAAGTATTTATATACTATTATCAATTAATATTATTACTATGTTATTAATAATAATGTGTAGTGATTTTATATCTACAACATTACTCCATGAATCAAGAGTAAAAATTCTTTTAATTGGTGCTTCTCTTTCAATGCCAAATATGGCATTAGCATGTGTTTTAAAGGGTTATTTTTATGGAAAACAAAGAATGATACCAAATACATTATCAAATATAATTGAACAAACAATTAGAATAATTTTTATAATATTTCTTTTACCGTATTTTGTTAAAAAATCTATTATTTTAGGTATATTATCATTTCTTCTTATAAATATTTTAACTGAAGGAGTTTCTATACTTACTTTTTTATTTTTACTACCTAAAAATGTTAAGATAACAATAGAAGATATTAAATTTGATAAAAGTTTAACAAACAATATATTAAATGACTCTATTCCTATAGTATCAGGCAAGTTAATTGGTAGTTTTGGTTTCTTTTTAGAGCCAATAATACTTTCAAATACTTTATTATTTGTTGGATATGATCAAAGTTTTTTCTTAAAAGAATATGGAGTTTTTAACGGTTATTCAATGTCTCTTTTAATGATGCCATCATTTATTGTAGCTTCATTATCAACAACTATTATTCCGGAAATTTCCAAATATTATAATCAAAGAAATATTAAAATGGTTAAAAAAAGAATAAAAGAATGTTTAATCATTACGATGATATTTGGTGTTATTTTTACATCAATAATTTTTTTAAAAAGAACATTCTTGCTTAATTTAATTTATAAGACAAATGATGGAGCAAATTATATTGCAGTATTATCTATATTCTTTATTTTATATTACTTAGAAGCACCAATATCTGCTATATTACAAGCATTAAATCATTCTAAATATACAATGAAAACCACTACTTTTGGTGTATTTATAAAGCTAATATTAATGTTTTTATTATCATTTTTTAAAATAGGATTATATTCCCTTGTTATTGCAGAAGCAATAAATATATTTTATGTTGTATATAAGAATTATAAAAAAATAAAAAGAATAATTAGAAAATATAATTATTCTTAATATTTTTAATTTGCTTTGTAAGTAAAATATCCTTTATTTGAAGATCCACCATCTATTTTGGCAAAGCTACTATCATCAATATCTAACCAAGTACTACCAGATTTATATATACTGTTATCATAAGCGGATCCAGAACCTCCGACTAATGCATCATCACCCATAAACATAATATGACTATAAGTAACAGATTGCAAACTCCATTTATTACTTGCGTAAATTGTTGTAATTTTTTTACAGTTAGTAAATAAACAACCCATTATTTGAACTTTCGATGTATCGAATGAGCTTATATCAAGAGTTAATAGATTATCCATTTTAGCAAACATTCCTGAAGCGTTAACAGAATATGTTGCTTCTGTATCTGATACTGGTGTAATTCCTGTAACAGCACTACATCCCATCTTAGTAACTTTCGATGTATTGAATGCTCTTAAATCAAGATTAGTTATACTAGGCATTTCAGCAAACATTCCTGTCATATCCGTAACATTTGCTGTATTAAAAGAATTAACATTAATACTTGATAATGAATCCATCTGAGAAAACATATATGACATATTAGTTACATTTGCGGTATTAAATGAACCCAAACTTAAACTTGTAACTTTACTTACTCCATTAAACATATATGCCATATTAGTTACTTTTGCAGTGTTGAACGAACTAACATTTAAACTTGTAACTTTATTCATGTTATTAAACATGTATGACATATCTTCTACTTTAGCAGTATTAAACGAACTAACATTTAAAGTAGTTAAATTCGAAACTCCATCAAACATATGAGACATATCAGTTGCATTTGAAGTATTAAATGTACCTAAAGATAAGCTAGTTAATTTTTTATCTTTATATAACAAATAAGACATGTCGGTAACGTTTGATGTGTCGAATGTGCTAATATTCAAACTAGCAAGATTATCCATTTCACCAAACATAGCATAAAAACTAGTTGATCTTGAAGAATTGATGCCTGTTAAATCTAAACTTGTAATATTATTCATATTATAGAACATAAGATCAGCATCTTCATTTAAATATACTTTTGAAGCATCAGAATACCATTTAATTTTCCCATCATCATACCACAAATAAATTGCTTGACCTTCAGCTGAACCTTCTCCAAAAGTGTTGTTCCAATCAATTGTAGAACTTCTTTCAAAACCAGTTATTACATTATTATCACTAGCTAAAATTTCATTATCACTACCACTTGTTGAGCCAGATAATTTTTTCATCACGACATTTACACCACCACCATAACCAAATACTGCATAATCTAAAGTCCAATGAGCGTATAAAGTTTGGTTAGAAGTTATTTTTACTAAATCATTTGAAGTAACTTTAGTTCCTCCACTTGCAGCAGTATACCATCCATCAAATCTTGAGTCAGTTTTTACTGGTGTTGGTAAAGACCCATATGTTTGATCATATGTAACTGTTTTTGATGTTGTTGTTACACTACCACCATTAGCATTAAAAGTAACTGTATATGTTTTTGCAGTGAACGAAGCAGTTAATGTAGTATTTTCTGTACCCATTGTTAAAATGTTATCAGTTAATGTTGCATTACCGCTTTTTGTCCATCCATTAAAATTATATCCATCTTTTGATATTTCACCAATTGTAGTTTGTTCTTCATATAACAATTCTAAATATGTTTGTCCAAAATATGAACCACCTTGAGGATCAATAGTTAAATTGTATTTTTCTCTCTCATAATAATAATTAACTATATTACTATCAATTCCAATTGTTATAGTTTTATTTTCTTGAGCTTTAAACCCAGGATATGTCTTTGCTTCAGTTACTACTACTGTTCCATATTCTGCAGATGAATTATATGTATCGGCATCGACTTTTGTATATGTTGTACCATCTAAATTCATTTTATTATGATAAACTATATAATTATATGTATTTGCTGTCCATTTTGCTCTTATCGTTGAATTTTTTTCTTTCATTGTTACTAGATTACCTTGAATAATAGAATCATGGTCGTCCCATCCAGCAAATGTATGTCCTTCGTTTTGTGGTTCACATAAAGGATATGTCTCTAAATAATCTAAATTATATACACCATCACAAACATTAGTTCCTTCTATAGTTAATTTATAAGTATTTTTTGTCCATTTAGCCGTTAATGTTGCGTTTGCAGAACCCATTTTAAATATTTTAGTTGATGAATTATAAGTTGAACCAGCACCGTTTAGTGTCCATCCAGCAAATGTGTATCCACTTCTTATTGGATCTGATATTGGCATTTCGTCTTCAAAATCCATAGATGTTGTGTTTGTTGCAGTAGATCCGTTATATGTTCCTCCATTTGGATTAATAGATAATGTGTATGCTCCTTTAGACCAATGAGCAACTGCCGAAGTTGACGCTTCAATTTTTACAGTTGATGTACTCTCTATTTTAGAACCATTTATGTACCATCCATCAAAAGTATATCCGGTTCTTGTTGGTGTTGGTAGCGCTCCATAAGTTTGGTCATAAACCACTTCTTTTGATGTTTGAGTTACACTACCTTGGTTAGCATCAAAATATAATGTAAATCTTTTTGCTGTATAATTAGCAGTTAATGTTGCATTACTTGCTCCCATCGTAAACATTTCATCTTGTATTGTTCCGCTTGTTTTTGTCCATCCAGTAAATGTATATCCTCTTTTTGTTGGACTTATTACTTGTATTGATTCTTCATATTTTAATTCATTACTTAATAATGTGCTTGTCGTTCCACCATTTGGGTTAATAGTTAAAGTATATTTATTTCTTGTATACTGGTAAGTAATACTATTGTTTTCTGTACTAATAGTAATTGTTTGTTTACTTGGAGAAGTAAAACCTGTATATGTTTTTGTATTAGGACTTACTTGAACGTTATATCCTGCATTAAAAGTTTCAGTATCTGCTAATGTATATGTTCCATCTAAAGCTTCTTTTTTATGATAAACAATATAATTATAATTGTTTAAAGTCCATTTTGGTTTTACAACAGCATTGGCATCACTAACAACAAATGAATCTCCGTTTATTGTTCCACTTGTTACATCCCAACCTGCAAATGTATATCCTTCTTTTGTTGGTGAACATAAAGCAACTAGTGAATTATACTCAACAGTTACAACTTTGTCACATAAATTTGTTTCTTTAATTTCAACACGATATGAATTGATTTCCCAATTAGCTTTTACTTTTACATTTTCAGTACCCATAGTAAATGTATTACCATCTAATTGAGAAGTTTCTTCATCTTTTTCCCAACCAATAAATGTATATCCTCTTCTTGTTGGAAGAGATAATTCATATGTTTTTGTCTCAGCAACATCGACTGATAACTTTCCAGTGCTTCCTTTATATGTTCCACCATTTGGATTTATTTCCAAAACATGAACAGGTAATTTCTTTTTAAAAGTTAATACACATGTTGTTTTACCTTCGATTTCAGATAATGTAATATTCCATTTATCATTATTCCATCTACCTACAGCTTTATCACAGTTTATAACATCTATTTCGTATCCAGCATCTTTTGTTGGTGGTGCATCATGAAATGTACCATCATACATATATGCCAAAGTCATTTTGTTATCAATTACTTCTTTTTCACTGAATATTAAAACTCCTGTTGTTATAATTACACCAACAAGTATCGTTAAACAAGTAAAAAAGATACTTATTTTCTTTTTATAAGTATTTGATTTTAGGTTTATTTTTATAACGGCTTTTTTATTATTATGCTTCATAAAAAATATACCTACCTTACTATAAGATAAGTATATCATACTTATATATATAAATAAATATTTATTTAATCTTTGAACTGAAACATAAAATCTTCAATAATAACGTCGTCTCCTCTTTTAGCACCAAGACGTTCTAATTCGTCGTCAACCCCCATTTTCTTTAATTTGTTAGCGAATCTAATAACACTTTCATCTTCATTAAATTTAGTCATTTTAAACAATCTTGTGATCTTATCACCTTTAACAACCCAACCATCTTTGTCTTTTTCAATAACAAATGGTTTTTCTTCTTCATATTTATATACTACTTCTTCATTACTTATTGTAATTTCATCTTGATCATTTATTGTATCAAGTAAATCAGCTAGTTTTATAATTAATTCTTCAATTCCTTCTAAACTAAATGCACTAATAGCAATTATGTCAAGATTTGGAAATTCTTTTTTAAAATTATCTAAATTATCATTAGCACCAGCTAAATCCATTTTATTAGCTATTACTATTGTTTTTTTCTTTTCAAGATTATGTCCATATTTTTTAATTTCATTTTCGATTATTTTATAATCATCTATTGGGTTTCTACCTTCTTCAGCACCCATATCTAAAACATGAGCAATAATTCTAGTTCTAGACGCGTGTTTTAAAAATTTTAAACCAAGCCCTAATCCTTCTGATGCACCTTCAATTAAACCAGGAAGATCCGCCATTACAAATGTTCTTCCATCTTTTAGTTTTACTACACCTAAATTAGGATTTAAAGTTGTAAAATGATATGCGGCTATTTTAGGTTTAGAAGCTGATATTACAGATAAAATAGTTGATTTTCCAACAGATGGAAAACCTACTAATCCAACATCAGCTAAAACTTTAAGTTCACATTTAATTTCTTTTACTTCACCAGGTTCACCTTTTTCAGATGTTTTTGGTGCTGTATTATCATGTGATGCAAAAGACGCATTACCTCTTCCACCACGACCGCCTTTTGCAACAATAAATTGCTCTTTATCATTAATTAAATCACAAATAACAGTATTTGTATTTAAATCAGTTATTGTGGTTCCTTGTGGTACTTTAATTACAATATCATCTGCATTTGCACCTGTTCTATTACTGCCTTTACCATTTGTTCCTTTTTCACCTTTTATTATTTTATGATATCTTAAGTCTACAAGCGTTTTTAATCCTTTATCTACTTCAAAAATTATATTTGAACCTCTACCACCATTACCACCATCTGGTCCAAGCATTGGCATACATTTTTCACGATGAAAAGAGGTGCATCCATCTCCACCATTGCCGGCAATTAATTTAATATTTACTTCATCTACAAACATATTTTCACCCCTTGCTAACACAAATATACTATCATATTTTTATTAATATTTAAACTATTTTTATTTGTTAAATATAATATAATAAGGTGGTATATATGAATAATTCGTTATTTAATAGTTTAAATATTGAAAAAATAGTTACTAATCTAAATAAAATATTAGATGTTGCAAATAAAGTAGTACCTTTATATAACAAAGTAAAACCAATATTTAATAATATCCCAACTTTAAATAGTATCTTAGATCTTATAAATACTGAAAATAAAAATGATGGTATTAATTCAAATAGTTCAATAAAAACTGAAAATAAAAAAGTAAGCAATAATTTACCTACGTTCTTTCAATAATAAATTTAATATTTCTATATATTCTTTAATATTGTTTGTATCTTTGTTATTCTTTGGTATTTTATTTAAAATATTATTGTAATAATTCAATAAATAATTATAATAATCTTTTTTATCTTCAGTATTAATACCAAATAAGATAGTATTCCTATCAATATTTTTTTTACCTTTAATAAACTTACAAATAACATAATATATATCATTTTCTTTTACTGTTTTTTCGTCGTCTAAATAATAACCTAAATTAGTTATTTCTTTCCTTAAAATATCTAAATCATTATTTGATTGAATAATTAATTTATTAATAGTAGTATTATTCTTTAGTGTTGATAAGATTTTTAATATTGTTGATGTGCCCATCCCACAAATAGAAACAGTATTATATTTTTCTAATTCAATATTTATTAAGCCATCAGTCTTAATAGTCTTTATATCTAAATTATACTTTTTAATGTTGCTTATAGCATTATTTAATGCTGATTCTCTTAAATCTGTTAATAATAAATCATTACATAAGTTATTTTGTTTTAAATATATTCCTAAATAACCATGGTCACATCCAACATCTATTAATTTATCTTTAATATTGATGAAGGATGCAACTGCTAATAATCTTTTACTATTCATTAATCTACCATGAAATCCTTTAATTTTTTAGCACGTGATGGATGTCTTAGTTTTCTTAATGCTTTAGCTTCAATTTGACGGATTCTTTCTCTTGTTACATTAAATTTTTTACCTACTTCTTCTAATGTATGACAAGTTCCGTCTTTAAGACCAAATCTAAGTTCTAATACTTCTTGTTCTCTTTCTTGCAACGTTAATAAAACGTTTTGTATCTCTTCTTTTAATATTTCATTAGTAGCATATTCTTCTGGAGACATGTTTGATTCATCAGGAACAAAATCTCCTAAATGTGAATCATCTTCTTCGCCAATTGGTGTTTCCAATGAAACTGGGTCTTGTGAAATCTTCATTACTTCTCTAACTTTTTCAACTGTAATACCCATTTTTTTAGCAATTTCTTCTTCTGATGGTTCTCTATTTAATTCTAATGTCATTTGTCTTTGAATTCTTGCCATTTTATTAATAGTTTCAACCATATGAACTGGAACTCTTATTGTTCTTGCTTGATCTGCTAATGCACGAGTAATAGCTTGTCTAATCCACCATGTAGCGTATGTTGAAAATTTAAAACCTTTATCATAATCAAATTTTTCAACCGCTTTCATTAGGCCAATATTTCCTTCTTGAATTAGATCTAAAAATAATAACCCACGACCAACATATCTTTTAGCAATAGATACAACAAGACGAAGATTTGATTCTGCAAGTATTCTTTTTGCTTCTTCATCACCATTAGCAGCACGAACAGAATATTCAAATTCTTGTTCAGATGTAAGAAGAGGAATTTTACCTATTTCTTTCAAATACATTCTAACAGGGTCGTTTATATTAACATCTTTAGTTATTTCATCATCTGAAAGTAATATTTGTTCTTCTTCTTTTACTTCATTTGCTTTTTCGTCATCCGATATTACTTCAATATTATTTTCAACTAATATATTGTAAATATCATCTAAATTATCAGCATCTATATCTAAACCTTTTAAAGCTCCTGCTAAATCTTCGAAGGTAAGATGACCTTTTTCTGTACCTAATTTAATTAATTCTTGTTTTCTTTCTTCCAATCCCTTTATTAATTGAATTTTTCCAACTTTTTTAGTTTTTTTATCTCCTCCAGAAGCTTCATCATCAATTACAATATTATTTTTTTCTAAAACTTCATTAACATGAGCTAGTACCTCTTCAGTTATTTCAATACCTTCTAATACTTCTTTTAATTCTTTACTAGTAATACTCCCTTTTTCTTTTCCTATTTTTACTAATTCTTTTTCTTTTGTTTTTAAACCTTTAATCATTTCTATAACACTCCTCGTTTAATATTTGTAATTTCTTCTAATAATTGTTTCTTTTTGTCGATATCTAATTCTTTTGATAGTTGTTCTTTTAGTTTTTGTATTTTTAATTCTTCATGTTTATGAATATATACCTTTATATAACTATCAAATTCTTTATCGTTTAATTGTTCGTTTGGCGTATCAATTATTTCTAATATAATTTTAGATAATTCTTCATTACTCGATATATAAGAAATAAAATCAGCTACATTGATTGATTCATGATTTTCGCCAAAATAAACAATTTCGTTAGCTATATTACGATATATTTTATCTTCAAAAAATCCTATTTCTTTTTTATAAATACTAATGTATTTTTTATCATTCATCATGAAATATAGAATTTTTCTTATTATTTTATCTAAACCGCTAGTTTTTTTGTTTTCTTTTACATTACTTTTAAATACTTCTTTAGCTATTTTTTCTTCTTGCTTTATGCTATCTAACTTGGTTTTTAATGTATCAAGCTCAATATTATATTCGTCTGATATCTTTTTTAGAGTAACTTCTCTTAATATAGGATCTTTTATATTATTAACATCAATAATTATTTTATTAATATAACTTGCTAATTCTTCAGAATTTTGAATATTTATATTATTCTTTTCTTTTTTTATCTTAAAATCGATATAATCAATAGAATTCTTAATGTTATCTTTAAACGCATTAATACCTTTATTTATAATATATTCATCAGGATCTTTATAGTCTGATAGTCTTACTACTTTTACAATTATATTAGCCTTGGTTAATAAATCACCATTTACTATTGTAGCATCTTCACCAGCACTATCTCCATCTAAACAAAGAATTGCTTTACAGTTTAATCTTTTAATTAATTCAATTTGATTTGTTGTTAATGCTGTGCCACCCAAAGCAACAACATTTTCCATACCACAAGAATATACTCTAATAGCATCCATTTGCCCTTCGACAATTATAATTTCCTTTTCTTTTTTTGATGGACCTCTTGCTTTTGCATAATTAAATAAATTGTTTCCTTTAATATATAACGGAGTTTCTTTTGTGTTAATATATTTTGATGTATCAGTTTCTCCACGATAAATACGACTTGAAAACGCCACTATATTACCATCAATATCTTCAATTGGAAATGTTATTCTCCCGTTAAAAAAATCGTATACTTTATCATTAATAATACTAACTAAACCAATATCTTCAAGTTCCTTTGTATTATAGCCTTTTTTACTTAATAATTTATATAAATCATCCTTACCATCTAAAGCAAGTCCGATTTTAAATTCATTTATAATTTTATCATTTATTTTTCTTTCAGATAGATATTTTTTAGCAACAATTCCACTAGATGTATTTAAATTGTTTTGATAAAACATTGTTGCTAAATTAATTATATCATGCTCTTTTTTAAACTTATCAATCTTTTGAGTAGTAATTTTTTTACTCATATTAAATCCAATTTTATCAGCAACTATTTTAACTGCTTCAGGAAATGATACATGTTCAAATTGTTCAACAAACGAAAAAACATTTCCACCAACCCCACAAACAAAACATTTAAATATTTGTCTTGATTCTGAAATGGACATGCTTGGTGAATGATCATCATGAAAAGGACAAATACATTTATAGTCTTTGCCTTTTTTTTCGATATCAATATTGTAACTAGATATTATATCAGCAATATTTGCTTGAGCTCTAATTTTGTTAATTTCCTCGTTATCAATGAATGCCATAAACTACTCCCTCTACTTATATATATTATAGGTTACCCCTTTATTTCCTTTTTTTTCTTTTAATTTTTATTAATCTTTTTTATTTTTATTTTTTTAAAATAAACAAAAATCATTGCACGAATGTTATTTTTATGATATTATTTATTATGTCAGTAATGACTTATGGACCCTTAGCTCAGTTGGTTAGAGCATCCGGCTCATAACCGGGCGGTCGTAGGTTCGAGTCCTACAGGGTCCACCATTATTTTTTGCGGGTGTGGCGGAATTGGTAGACGCGCTAGACTTAGGATCTAGTACCTAACGGTGTGGGGGTTCAAGTCCCTTCACCCGCACCAGTGTTAAATTATTCGAACTTTTATAGTTCGTTTTTTTTATACATTATATAATTGGCGCTTATAATTAAAATATAAAAAAATATCACGATAACTATGAAATACAAATAAACATAAATAAATTAATAAAATAAATAGCATTATTTCTTAAAGTATTGTATAATAAACAAATAGGAGGTTTTTTGAATGAGCAAATTTAACAAAAACAATATAATAACAGAACAAAGAGCAGCTGTTATTGAAGAACTAAAACAACTTGAAAATAATGATATAGTAAGAAGATATTTGGAATTAAAAAAAGAAAATGATATTTTATATAATAAGGAATTAAAACTATATAGTAGTATAAAAAAAGAAGAATATGATGAATGCAGACATATTTTAGTATATTCAAAAATTGATCATGATAGATTGGAAGGCAGAACTTATAGATGTTGTGGTTGTATAAAATGTGGATTAGATACTAGTGTTTTAGATGAAGAAAGCGACTACTTAACTCATACTCAAAAAATAATGTATGATTATTTAAGAAAAAATCATCTTAATTATCTTAATGGAATTAAAACAGATATTTTATGTGATATTAATTTAGCAACTTCTATTTATTCTAAAATAAAAGAAGCACATCCTAATATTGATGATAAAACTGCTTTAAAATATTTTGAAATAGCATTAGATAATATAAGAAATATTGAAGTAAATAATGAAAGAAAAATTAGTAGAGCAAAAAGATTATCGTTGAATCCTAAATTTCAAAGATGGAATGGTAGAGATATTTGTAATGGTTAAATAAAGTAGCATAAAGCGTTGCTACTTTTTATATTAATTGCTAAAAAGAATATAATCAAAAACAAAAAAAGTAGATAAATTAATTATCTACTATTTATTTTGTAACATATTAAGTAAATCTACTTTAAACATATCTTTAGCTGAGTTTTCTTTTGAAATCATTACACCTTTATATGCAGTTAATTCAGAATTATGTCCTTCAATTAATATATCTTCAGGAGATATAGTATCTAACATAACTATTTCATCTTTTTCATAAACGGTATAATGTAATTTGATTTCACCATGAATTTGTGCAAATGTTTTATCGCTTGGTAATTTTAATTCATAACTTTTTGTATGTTTTGTTTTATTTTGTGAAACTAATTCACCAATTGCTTCACCATTTCTTAATGCAGGATAATAAACAAAATTTAACTTTTTATAAGCAAGCATATTATATTTTTTTAATGCTCTTTCTAACTTTCTAAATTCGTTTTCATTTATATAATCTAAAACATAACCTTTCATAACCAAACCCCCTATTTCATTTGATGTATCAATTGTATCACAATACCACAAAAATGTCAACTATTTTGTGACATTTTTGATATATTTTTTATTTTCTTTTTTTTTCTTCCTTTAATTCTTGATAATATATGTTATTAAAAATAAATTTTACTAAAAGAAAATCAAGTAATAATATATTTAATTCACCATTTATTTTTTTGATATCATTAACGATAAATCCTTTCTTAAATACATTATTCATATAAAACCTCTCCAAATAACAAAAAGTATTATGTACTAAATATTTAAAAAAAGCAATAATCATTGCTCTTTAAGTTCAACTATAGTTTGACCATCATTTTGTGAATCTACATAATATTTATTTACTAATTTAGATTTTTTTAACAAATTATGTGTTGCTTTTTTTAATATCCCTGTACTTTTTCCATGAATTATTATCACTTTATTATTATTCAAGTTATAATTATCCTTTAAGAAATTATTAATTAAATAATTTGATGATTCAATTGTTTCACCATGTAAATCTAAATGAGGCAAATAATAAGTAAATGGATCAAGATGTTTTTTCATCGTATATTTTTTGAACATCTTGTAATTTAGGAATTGATAGTCTTGCGCCCACAACTTGTGTTGAAAGCCCTGCGGCTATATTTGCAAATCTTACTGCTTGTTCTACATTATAATTTTGTGTTAGTCCATAAACAAACGCTCCATTAAATACATCTGAAGCTCCAGATACATCAAGAGGTGTAATTTTTAATGCTGGCGAAACTTTTATTTGATTATCAATTTGATACAAAGCTCCATTACTACCAATAGTTACGATAACATTTTGATGATCAAATTTTTTTCTTAAATTATCATATAAACTAACTAAAGAAGCACTGTTATTAAAATCAAATTTACTCTTCGTTACTGTTTCAGCAAATTCTTGAGAACATATTATATATTGGCATAATTTTCCGGTTTCAACCACATCGTTAGAA
>Ga0247611_10007334_pt1 | contig 13879 bp, 13 predicted proteins | sample 177DNAGHGhighgp2_FD_192422 | JGI IMG/M metagenome (GOLD analysis project Ga0247611, IMG submission 192422) | Sheep rumen microbial communities from Palmerston North, Manawatu-Wanganui, New Zealand - 1770 DNA GHGhigh gp2 | ecosystem: Host-associated > Mammals > Digestive system > Stomach > Rumen...
CGGCAGAACCGGTTGAACCGACTGTAGCACCTGATCCTTTTGACGCAACTGCCGGCGACGGCACCAGTGATCTTCCCTTCTAATGCGAAGATGGCTTAAGGAAATAATTATCGCATCCGTCTTGCTAGTGGGCGTTACAGTTCTCTGCATCGTCCGCTGGCAGGCGTGGTTCGGTATGCCCGAAGAGCCTTTCTGGCCGGAAGAGCCCATTGAATACACCTTTCCATCCTCTGATTCAATAAAAGCAGTTGTGGGAAAGAATGCCACCTCCACCTATGTCGTTCTGGGAGATGTACATAACAACTTGAAGACGGACGATTATAATGCCATTGCTTCGCGGGTCGAGCATATCGATGCCGTGCTGCAAGTAGGCGATTGGATGCAAAGGGGTCAGAACTATTACTATCAGGCTTTGTTATACGAATGGACCCGAAGTGCGCTATACGGCACACCTGTTATCGTGTGCCCTGGTAATCACGAGTATACCAAAGGAATCAACAAACAACTCTCTCCCGTTTGGGAGAAGGCGTTCCCTCAAACTGATAATAAACCGCTTGGTGTGCCGGGAGCCAGTTATTGCATCGACCTGCCGCAAGTGCGATTCATCGTATTGGATACCAATCCGATGGCACATGTGATGTATCTCACGCGAACACTGACGTGGATGCGAGCGCTCATCGACAGTGCCGGAGATCGGTTCATTGTTGTGCTGATGCATCATCCTGTTTTTTCTGCCGCCAAGGGACGCGTCAATCCCATCGAGTTCTCTTTCTATCATCATGTGCTAAGTGATGCGGACCTGGTGTTGGCGGGACACGACCACAGTTATATGCGTCGCGCACCGTTTGTTGTGATGAACTCGGCGGGCGAACTCAAGCCGCAGCGCACCAAGATGAAAGCGGACACGGCATTTATAGAACCCGTGTACGGTGTGCTAACTATTCAACCTAAATCGACTAAACCTTCTCATCCCGCACAGTTGGACCTCCGCGTCTATCGTTTAGACAACGGTGTCTTAGTGGATTCCATCTATGTACAGCACGACTGATGCGATAGTGTTGTCGCTTCAGCCGCATTCGGATAAAGCGCATGTGCTGCACGCGTATACACGCGCGGGCGGTCGCGTTAATTATATGGTGTATGGTCTGGGCAAAAAGAATGCCGCCGGTAAATACACACCACTCTCTATTGTGCAACTGACGACCGATGATCGTTCGGTTCGTACGGCACAACTGGAATTCGTTCCTCAGTCTACGGTCTCCGATCCCCATAAACGGGCTATTGCGCTCTTTATCAGCGAAGTGCTGTTCCATGTATTAAGGCATCCGATGCAAGACGAACCGCTTTACGACTTCATTACGCAAGCCATCACGGAACTGGACAGCACCTCGGAGCCACAGAATTTTCATTTGCTTTTTCTATCCGGTTTTGCTGCCAAATTAGGGTTTGCTATGCCGGAACAAGATACGCCTCTGCCTACCACGCGAGCAGAACGGCAAAAACAACTGTTAGCACTATGCCGCTATTTCGAAGAACATGTAGAGACATGGCAAAATCCGCGTTCTTTGGATGTGTTAATGGAGGTTTTTGACTAAAAAATGCACTCAAAAGCAAAAAAAATGCGTTTTTTTTTGGTCATGTCAAAAAAAAGCAGTACTTTTGCAGCCCATTTTGTGTAAAAACCGCTCTGTGACAGAGCATAAATACTAATAGAACAATGAAACGTACATTCCAACCTTCCCAGCGTAAGCGTCGTAACAAACACGGTTTCCTGGAGAGAATGGCAACCGCTAACGGTCGCCGTGTATTGGCTGCACGCCGTGCTAAAGGTCGCAAGAAACTGACCGTAGCAGACGAAGGTCGCCACAAATTTTAATGGAGTCGACTAGACAACACAAGATCGCTCGTCTGATTCAAAAGGACATGAGCGACATTCTATTGCGATACGCGCGCACGCTCACCGGAACGCTGATTTCCGTGAGCGAGGTGCGTGTTTCGCCAGATCTCTCTATTGCGCATATCTACGTCTCTATCTTCCCTCAAGATAAGGTGAAAGAGACGATGATGCTCATCGAAGAGAACACTCATCGCTTTCGCGGTGAACTCGGCGCACTCGAGCGTCATCAGTTGCGCATCATCCCGGAGATAGTTTTTCACCTCGATGAAACAATCGACCGAATGGAGCGCATAGATGAACTTCTCGCTCATTGAATCCCATATCGCCTGGAGGTATCTTTTCTCCAAGAAAGGACACAATGCCATTAATATCGTTTCGGGTATTAGTGCAGCTGCTGTTGTGGTAGTAACTGCAGCGATGATTTGTGTGCTGAGTGTGATGAACGGATTCGGTTCGTTAGTAGAGCAGATGTTCTCGGAGTTCGATCCTCCTCTTTTAGTGGTACCGGAAGAAGGTCAGACGCTGCGCACAGACACAGCGCCTGTTGTTTCGTTGTACGCGCGCGAAGATATCCAAGCCGTCTCTATGCAGCTGGAGCAAACGGCGCTGGTGCGCTACAAAGACCACCAACTGCCGGCACGGGTGTTAGGCGTAGATACGCTCTTTGAGGCTACGGCTAATATGAGCAATATCATCACGGACGGTTTCTTCTCGGTGTGGGACGGAGCCTTCGACCGCGCCACATTGGGTCAAGGTTTGGCGGCACAACTGGGAATGAATGCCCATTTCACCGGGGCACTGCACCTGTATGCGCCGCAGCGAACAGGACGGATCAATATGCTTCGTCCCGATAAATCGCTGCAGCACGAGCATGCGTTTATTGCCGGTACGTTCGCTGTGAACCAGATTGAATATGACGATCAGTTGATACTCGTATCGCTACCATTGGCCCAACGACTGTTCGAATATGACGAATATACGGCTACAGCTCTGCGTATCGCGCCGAAGAAAGGACAGAAGATAGATAAAGTACAAAACGAGATAGCGAAAGTATTAGGCCCGGGCTATAAGGTATTGAACAGATATGAGCAGCAGGCGGATTTCTTTCGAATTTTACGCATTGAGAAATGGTTGACGATATTATTGCTGGTCTTCATTCTGCTTATTGCGTCCTTTAATATCATCGGTTCGCTCTCGATGCTCATCATTGATAAACGCGAAGACATCCGTATCTTATCGGATTTAGGAGCAGACGAACCTACTATTCGTCGTATCTTCCTGTTGGAAGGATGGTTTATATCGGCTTTGGGGACACTCTTGGGAATTATTATCGGCGTGCTTATTTGCCTGGGGCAACAGCACTTCGGATGGCTTAAACTGGGTACAGGGAGTGAGTATATCATCTCCGTCTATCCGGTACAAGTGCAGATAGCAGATATCCTGTTAGTGGCAGCTGTGGTGTTGGCTCTCGGTTTTGTAGCCGCATGGTATCCGTCAAGAAAGTTAAAAGTGCTTCCTTGTTTGTTGTGCCTGCTTCTGGTGGCTTGCACACCGAATAAGCCGTCTTCCTATCGCGGTCTGCCGCAGCAGTACACCACTGCCTATGAACAGATCTATGGTCATTGCTATGACTCTGTGCCATATGCCGTAGTGGGACTCGATATCTATTCGGACGGTTTAACACTGGATGAGGAACGTCGTATCAAAGGAACGGGATATAACCTCTGTATCACGGATATCTTCGTGCCGGATAGTTTATTGGAAGAAGGTACATATCGTTCACTTCCTTATACGGAGCAAGGTATTGCAGATCCGCAGACTTTCACGTTCTTGCCCGGACGGGATTTCGAAGGCTATCCGCACGGGATGTATATTCTCAATATCGAAGAGGACAAAGTGCTGAGTATCCAAGTGTTGGACTCGGGTTCGTTTGTGTATCGAAACGACAGTCTGGCCCTCACGCTCTATTTCCGCAACACGTACGGTTCGCGTGTCACCTATAACTGCTACTTCACCGGACCCCTTCTGCCATGGCTAAAGCAATAACATCCGAAGAGGCATTAGCCAAAGAATACCACACCTGGCTTCGCTTGGAGCGCGGATATTCCCCGAATACGGTAGAGGGCTATGAGATGGACCTGGATAAACTGCGTGCGTACGCCAAGGACCATCAGTTGGATGTAGTGCATATGGATTTTGATGCGCTGCAGGAGTTTATCTTCGATACCTTCAAGTCCGTCAAATCCGAAGCCACACAAGCTCGTGTGTTAGCGGGTATTCATTCCTGGTTTCGCTTTCTGCTTTACAAAGACTATATTGACCAAGATCCGTCGGAACTGTTAGAGAGTCCGAAGAAATCCAAACACCTGCCTACGGTGCTTTCGTTGGAGGAAGTGAACCGAATGATGCAGGCGATAGACCTCAGTTCCAATGAAGGTCATCGTAACCGCGCGATGATGGAGATGCTGTACGGGAGTGGTCTGCGCGTGAGTGAGTTGGTAAACCTGCGGTTGAGTCGTATGTATATGGATGAGCACTATCTGCTGATTGAAGGTAAGGGTTCGAAACAACGTCTGGTTCCTGTTTCTCCTGTCGCGGAGGAATGGTTCGGTTACTGGATGCAAGAGCGCAGTACCTGGCCGGTTAAACCCGAAGCACGGGATTTAGCTTTCGTCAATCGGTACGGCAGACCTTTGACGCGAGCCATGGTGTTTACGATCGTAAGAAGGTTATGCGAAGAAGCAGGTATCACCAAGACCGTCTCGCCGCATACTTTACGCCATTCGTTCGCAACCCATCTTCTGCAGAACGGAGCGGACCTGCGCGTCATTCAGCAGTTGTTAGGTCATGAAGACTTAGCGACTACCGAAATCTATACGCATCTTGATGTGCAGGATTTACGAAAAGCGATATTAGAATGTCATCCCGCCAACTCAAAATAATTGTCTGTCTTCTTTTCTCTTTGTTCCTTGCTCCGCTGCATGCAGTGGAGACGATTATTGTGGGTGAGATCGTGAATGAGACGACGGGCGAAGCCATTCCGAATGTGAATATTCATTTTCGGGGTACGAAGATAGGCACCACGTCGGACGAGAACGGTTCTTATGCGTTACGGGTGGACATGCAGGCGAAGGCACAGTTGGTCTTCTCGGCTGTCGGTTATTACACGCAGCGTTATGAGATAGAACCCGGCGCGATGGCAGGTCTGCAAGTAGCGATGCGGGAGAAAGCAGCGATGCTGACAGAGGTGGTTGTAGCACCGAATGAGAACCCGGCCTTGGAGATCTTACGGCAAGTGCGACAACATCGTGCGGAGAATGACCGAACTTTGCATGCAGAGAGAAGCAGTACGTTAAAACGCGAACAGACGCTCTATGTATCGCATATCAATAAACGGCACTTGCGGCGAGCCCTTTGGCGCAGTTTGCAAGCGGGTATGATCTCTAATGAAGACAGTACGTACGTGCTACCGCTGTATCGCGAGACTCAGTCTTTTCGCATGACGGGACAAGAGATGATTCCGGCGAATGACCAACGCACGCAAGCGCTTATTCTCTCTTCCACGGACTACTCTACCCTCATCGGGAATGAGGGAAATCTGAATTTCTACGCCAACTCTGTGCCACTCATGGGGCATGCATTCTTATCCCCGTTGGCAACAGGAGGTAACCTCTATTACCGCTATTATATAGACGAAAATGATTCTACCGCAGAAGCGGGTTTGGTGCGTATTGCTTTCCGAACACGAAACTCGTTCTATGCGACGTTTAATGGCGAGATGGTCATTGATACCACTACATTTGCTTTACGGGCGCTGCAGGCCTATGTGCCGGCCGAAGTGGCAGTGAATTACGTCAACAACCTACATGTCTCGCAGACCTTGACAGAGGATGGAGCCATAGCGGATGAGCATATATCGGCGATTTTGGATTTCGCCGTGAAGTCAGACAAAGCAGGTACGGTCTTTCCGACCCTGCTGCTGACCACGAATATAATGAACAGCGAAGCTATAAACAGCGTAGCTGTAAACGGCGAAACCTATACACGCGACTCCGTCGCACCTCACAGCGCAGCCGGTCTCACTCCGACCGACTCGGCCTTCGCGGCGCTGGACAGTCTGCCTATCATGCGTACCGCGAAATGGTTCGCCACTATTGCTACTACGGGTTATATCCCTACAGGCACCGCGGTGGATATCGGTCATATCGAAGAGATTCTGCAAGTGAATAAACACGAGGGTGTTCACTTCGGTTTGCCCTTCCGAACGAATGAGAAAATGTCCAAGACGGTTTCATTAGAGGCTTCTGTGGGTTATGGTATTCGCGATCGCAGGGCGAAAGGAATGGGTCGTATCTCTGTGAATTTGCCGACAGAGCGACGGAATATTCTGCAATTGGAGTATCACGATAAGTATGTTTGGTCTGAAGTGGATGATTTCGATCGCTTGCTGCGAGAGAACTCAATGGGATGGGGAAACTTCGACTTCACCGCTTATGCTTTTGAGGCGCTGCATCGTGATTCACTTTGCGTCAATACGGCGATGCGTCAACGGCAGTTGCAGTTGCATTGGTTCGCGGATTGGGGTGAGCGAATGGGACTTGCAGGTACGAGTTTAGAGACGCACGCGTATATTCGGGCAGGTTGGCAGGCGGGATATGCGTATCAGTCGCTTAGTACGATTGCTCGTCTCAGTTGGGGTGAGAAGAAATACGATGGTTATTTCCTGCGCCGCTATGGGTATTCGCAGAAATACCCTGTGCTGTATCTGGGTTTGGAGGCCGGACACTGGCAAGGAGCCAATGCGCCGAGTTCGGTCTATGCACACTTACGCGTGATGTTGACGCAGCATGCGAACATAGGTATGGGCGGTACATTGCATTATGCGCTGCAAGGCGGTGCGGTATTTGGTACAGCTCCGGAGGAACTGCTTTGGCAAGCGAATGCGAACCAAGGTTATGCCTATGATCCTTACCGCTTCACTTTCCTGCACGGACGGCAGATGATAGGCGATAAGTACGCTGCGCTGCAGGCCGAATGGAATGGACAGGGAATACTGTTTAATCTCATTCCGGGTATACGCTGGCTGCATTTACGCGAACTGGTAGAGACGAAGTTGGCTTACAGCTACTTATCCGCGAATCACTTATCTGCCCTTACAAATCAACAATCCCCGCATAATTTCTATGCGGAGATTGGTATCGGTTTGGGAAATATCTTACGCGTGTGCGATCTTTATTCGGTGTGGTCGCTCAGTCCCACTATTCAATGGGGCATGCGTTTTCGAATTCACTTGGGTTTATAACAGACTCATCACCACTTCTCCTACGGCTTGCAGGGTCGAACGACTGATGTTTTGCAGGTCGTCTTGGCGTGTATGCCACCATGCGGGGAAACCGGTTGCATTCCTTAGGTCATAATGAATGACATCGACGCAAGGAATACCGGCGATATGGTTGATATAGAAATGGTCGTCGGTGATGGGGTATGAGTATTGGTCGCTAAACATCGCGCCGTAACCTAACTGCGCAGCAGAATGCCAGATTTGCTGTTGATAATTCGAGGCGTACTGCATCGAAAAGAGTTCCAACGGGAAGACAGCATCCGGAGCACCTACCATATCCAAGATGAGGCCATATTGATACGCAACAACCGGCTGATGGTCCGCCACTTTCTGCGCATAACTTCGTGCCCATAACTGCGAACCGAGGCACCATGTGTCATCTCGTTCAGGACCCGTATAGAAATCGGGCGCACCGCTGTCTTCTACATCAAAGAAGATGATGTCTACGGGAGTACGGAAGGTGGAGTCTTGCAGTTGTTTGCCTAACTGACGGGCAACCTCCAGCAGCACGCCTACTCCACTGGCTCCGTCATTCGCGCCGGGTACGTTATAAAAACGATCGCTATACTCTTCTTCCTCGTCACACCAAGGGCGTGTGTCATAGTGCGCACCCAAGAGGATACGGGGACGAGACATAGTCTCGAGCGTATAGAAATGACCGATGACATTATAGATCTGCTGGTTGTTACCGCGATAATCCGGCATAAAACCTTTCTGCAATTCCACTTCTGCTCCGCAGGCACGTAACTGCTCGATGAGCCATACAGCACATTGCATATGTGCGGCACTGTTGGGCACACGCGGACCAAACGACATCTGTTTCTCAATATACGCGTACGCGCTGTCAGACGAGAAAGCCGGACGTTGAGCAGTTGCCGGTTTCTTACTGCACGAAACGAGCATAAGCGCGAAGCACATCGCGCTTATAATTGGAAATTTTAAATTTGTCAATTGAAATATCTTCATCGAATATTAGTCTCGCTGACCGAGGTATGATTTTGAATAGCTCGAATCGTCTGTGCGATTGGCATAGCGAGGCTCTCGACGTGTATCTTCGGGCATCGGGTGGCGTCGAACGGGATGGAGTCGGTACAAACCAGCTCTTCGATAGGAGAGGCGTTGATGCGCTCGCAGGCAGGGCCGCTCAACACGCCGTGCGTCACCACGGCACGAACAGACTTGGCGCCGCCTTCCTTCATCACCTCAGCGGCCTTGCACAAAGTACCTGCCGTATCGGCGATATCGTCGAAGAGCACAACGTCCTTGCCATACACATCACCTAAGACGCGAATTTCGGATACTTTATTGAAGTCCGGACGATTCTTATAACAAATGACCATCGGTACCTCACGGTCGGTCATAACATGCAGTTTCTTCGCAAAACCGGACGCCCGTTTCGAACCTCCCACATCCGGAGAAGCCACGATGAGTTTCTTGAGGTTCAGCGCGGCGATATAGGGCGCCAAGACGTTGGAACCGTAGATGTGGTCAACAGGGATATCAAAGAAACCCTGAATTTGGTCAGCATGGAGATCGACGGTGATGACACGGTCCGCTCCGGCTGTCTGGAGCATGTTGGCTACCAGTTTCGCGCCGATAGAGACACGGGGCTTATCCTTACGGTCCTGACGCGCCCATCCGAAATAAGGGATGACAGCGATGACCTTGGAGGCACTGGCTCGCTTAGCGGCGTCAATCATAAGAAGCAACTCCATCAAATTGTCGCTGGACGGACAGGTTGGTTGCACCAGGTAAACGTTCTGGCCGCGAACAGACTCCTCAAAATACGTACAAAACTCACCGTCTGAAAAACGATCGAGATGCAGGTTTCCCAATTGGCAACCCAACTCATCGCAGATACGTTGGGCTAATGCTCCTCCTTTGGAGCCTGCGAAAATCTTAAACCGATTGTTATTTGCCATCTTTTTTCTTTTTCTTCTGAATCAACGATGCATTCGGCTGCGCCATGAATCGCTCAAAAGCGGCAGACTTACATTTCAGCTGTCCGTTGGACAGGCGCAATATATCTTCTCGCACACGCTGCACGCCGGCTTCTTGGTCTCTGTTCCATGTCAGGTTGCGTTGGCGCATACAAAGGGCGATATAGACCTCGAGCGAATCGCGCTCCACACTCGGCGGGAGGGTGGTAGCATACTGAATCATATCTTGAACAATACGCCCGTAGTTACGCATCTTTATGGGCGCTGCATTTCTCCTCAATTGTAATGTCATACGATGTATGTTTGGGCCCGGAGCTTCTCCGATTATTTCTTACGAATGAGATATATCATAGTCGGATAGTGGTCGCCATAACCGTTCTGCCAAACACCGGCTTTGGTTGTACGAAGCGGCGTACCCTTGTCCTTACCTTCCTGAACAGTCAGGAACGGTTTGTTAAATATCTGCGCTTTCCAATAGGTCCATTTACCGGACTCCAACTTAGCGCTCAGGAGCGGCTCGTTGATGATGATTTGGTCGAAGAGGTTCCAACTTCCGTTGTAAGCCAACGATCCGATGCCACGGTCGAGCATTTGCCACATGGTGTTGAAGAAACCGTAAGGCTCAACCTCCTCGCGATGCTTGCGTGCTTTGAGTACGTCTTTGCAAGAGTGATTATACGGATCATCGTTCAAGTCGCCCATGATGACGATTTTTGCCTTCGGCTCTTTCTTATAAATCGAGTCGCAGATCTGCATACAGAGCATAGCGGCTGTATCACGACCCGGACGGGAAGAGAGCTCTCCTCCGTAACGGCTCGGCCAGTGATTCACGATGATATGGATTTTCTCCGGCGAGCCATCGCCCATGAGGTAACCCGACACGCAGAGTTGGAGACGGGTCTTGATCACACCTCCGTCGGCATAATGCGCTTTGAGCTCGTGTCCGTGCACTGAGGACGGTTTAAAGAGCACGGTGTCATAGAGGAAACCGACATCCACACCACGGCGGTCCGGACCCTCAATCAGAATCGGTTTGAGACGACGGCCGTATTTGCTATTCGCCTCGGCACAGAGGTCTTGCAAACAACCGATATTCTCCACCTCGGCTACACCCACGCAGGTGGCACCTCGCGGATCATAGTCAGTACCCAATTGCGAAACGGCATAGGCCATGTTCTTCACCTTGTTCTCGTACTTGTAGGCCGTCCACTTGTTACCGCCATCCGGCAGGTACTCATAGTCATTCTTGCCCTCGTCATGAATGGTGTCGAAGAGGTTCTCAAGGTTGTAGAACGCGATACAACGAACGTACTGACCTTGATGCTCATTGCCGGCCGGAGCCTGATTTTCCGCGCGCAGAGAAGCGCCGCATGTCAGCAGCAAAGCTGCTACCCAAAGAAATGTGTGTTTCATAATATATAAGATGATTTTGTTATGCAATTTTCATTTCCGGCTGCAAAGATACTACAAAAATTGCATATATGCAAACATTCGGACATTTTTTGCAAAATAAAATAGAATTTTATCTATTTAACACGAACAAGTCGCGGAAAGTCTTTTGTTTCTCTACGATAGGGTGGTTGGGTATTCAGACGGAGTAGAAACGTGAGTTCATGGCGGTGAGATGATACCGTTTATAACATACTAATAACCTACTAATAACCTACTAATCACCTACTAATATTCTACTAATAACATACTAATCTCGTACTATTAGATTTAAATTTGAGTGAAAGGGTATAACTAAAAAAATGACATATGCAAATTTTGGAGGGGGATTTTGTTAAGAAAATGTAGAAATGTTATAGAAAACCGCTCGGCCTGTGATAAAGCCGAGCGGAGAGCGGGCATGATACGGAATTGAAGCACACGTACCTCGACTTGGCACAACCATGGTGACATGGTATATACCCATGCCTTTCCATGCCTCGCCAGACTCTTACCAATGCCAATATTCGTATGTATTTTTCATCTTGTTTGTAAAGGAGATCCTTACTCTGAATCCTTTTACGAAGAAGTTATCCTTTATGAGGCCAGATAGGGCTTAACTATATCTGCCAATGCTCTAATCCACGCATTAGTTTTCATTTGGAAATGACTCGTATGAAGCATTAGATGCTTTTTGCCTGTATTATCTATTCCTTCGTGAACATTGATAAACTCTCCTTTCTTCAAAGGATAAGTGCAAAAATGATTGTTGTACAGAGGAAGTCCTCCTTTATAACCTTCTTGAGAGACAATAATACCTTTGTATTCATAGTACAACTGCATTGCAGGATTATTAAAGCAATCTATTATAGGAATTTGGTATTGATCTATGTATCGATAGCACGAAAGGATAATAACCGGAAACTGTTTGAAGAACGGCTGTCTCAGAATGCCGTGAGGATTGATAATTCTTGCATCTATGGACTGCTGTGTGCCGTCTGATTTTCGACTCATTGGCATCGTATAACTGCTTAATTCTGTTATAAAACAGTAATTGTAAAAGTTGAGACACTCATGGCTTTGGACTTTCAGTTCGGCAGGCAACAATTCGTTTATAAACTTTTGATACGCAATCCATGTAGCACTAGTGCCCCTATTATTAATCAGAATATCAGGATTCTTGTTATCCAAAACCATAACTTGTCCTTTATATGGTTGTAATGGATGATATTCACTCCAATCCCAGCCACATTCAAACCAATCCTTAACGGAAGGATATCGATTATCTCTCCAATCCCTATAATTATCTCTTACACCGCGTAAGTATGGAATAGAGAATTGACCACTCTTTTTGTCTGTCATGTCCATTCCCCATTCTTTTGCCACAATCAATATCTTGGCAGAGGGATTACCTTGACCTATAAATTTATCTTCTTCACTGCAATTATATTCTGCAGTAAATAGATTATCAAACGATTTAGGATAGTTCCATTCCATATTATTCCTATTTGACGGCAAAAATACTACATTTTTTTAAAATATGCAAATATTCAAGCATTATGATCTTCTTTTGTATGAAGAATGTTGCGAAAATAACAGAAACCATCCGCATATATCTGGTTTTGGATGGATTGACGGACATCATCATTGTCTCCTGACCGGAAGAAAAGTTTTGTACGTTCATTCTCCATCCAGAAACGTACTAGGAGATCTTTAAAACCTAATTCGCCTAAAGCCCACACGATAGATACAACATACGATAATCTAAATAATGAGCCTCCTTCAAAAGCCACATTTTCACGTATTAATTGAAGATTGATTGTATTGGATAAAATAGCAAATGCTTCTTGCTCGGTAAGTGGCAAATGTTGGCGAGCACAAAGATAAATTAGTTCATGCCATTCTAAACGCGAACGGTCAATAGGGTAATCTGCCGGCATGCGCAACCTAACTTGCAAGTAGCGATAATCGGTGGCCAGTTGCTCGAAGTTTGCTGCAATGAATTCATTGGAGGCATAGTGTGTGAGTACTTTTGCGGCTTCAAAATCATGATGCAGCCCCCAAACTACTTCAACTGCTTTCATGTACATAGGATCAAAGTGTGCATCCAAATACTTAAGCACAAAAACTCTGTCAGTTTTCACATAAGTATCTAGAAAGGCATAGATGATTTGCTTCTGTTCATAAGCAGTTAAATATGGTAAACGCACTTGTAGTTCTTTGCGCGCAGCTTGTTTCTTGCCTATTCCATGAAAATCTGCAAGCACCTCATCTACAGGACGGTATTTAGGCTGCTCTTTGATTTCATGTTGATGCATGAAAGCGTTCTTTTCCCAAAGAATTGTTTCTATTGCACGGTTAATCACTTGAGGAGTATTCTCTCCTTTTAATTCTGACCACTCAAGCTCAGGTCTTGTCTTGATGAGCGCACGGATTATTCGTTCGTCTGCGCCTTCTTCGGCGATGTTGAGCACTTGGTCTTTCCACGACATCTCTAAGAGTCTGTCATCATTCCATAAATAACTAGTCATAATAATTGTTTTTTAAAAATCACCGCAAAGGTATAAAAATATTTTGAAACACGAAAATTCTCCAGAACTTTGTTTGTAAAGAGCTGAATTTATGTATTTTGCAAAAGCATTGCTTAAGACTCATACCCTAAAAAAGCGAGCCTGACGACTCGCGAACAGAACGTACTACACCCGCATTGAGGCCGAAGCGGGCGGGCGAAGCGACAGCGAGACGCGAGGGCGAAAGAATCGTTCGAGCGAAGCGAGATAAGAATAAACGTCCTATCGTAGAGATAGGACACGAGGGCCTAAACCGCCTATGGCCCGAGCCCACATAAAAAAGAACGCGAGCAGGACGACTCGCGAACAGGACGAAAGGAAGAACGCGAGCAGGACGACTCGCGAACAGAACGAAAGAGGATGATTTTCTACAAAAATGAGCTATTTGTAAATTTGAGCATGGATTTTCTTGCATATATCGATTTTTTTTCGTAATTTTGTGCCAAAATAGCGCAAACACAATGAAACGATTATTATTCATGGCACTGGTATGTGCCGTAAGTATGACCAGTATGGAAGCAAAGACACTCGTGGCTTATTTCTCCGCCACAGGAACAACGAAAGCCGCAGCCGAGAAGTTGGCAAAGCAACATGATGCCCGTTTATGGGAGATTGTACCCGCTCAGCCGTACACGGATGCTGACCTCGATTGGCGTAATGACAAATCCCGTTCGTCGCTGGAGATGAGTGACCCGGAGGAGCG
>Ga0247611_10007335_pt1 | contig 13879 bp, 10 predicted proteins | sample 177DNAGHGhighgp2_FD_192422 | JGI IMG/M metagenome (GOLD analysis project Ga0247611, IMG submission 192422) | Sheep rumen microbial communities from Palmerston North, Manawatu-Wanganui, New Zealand - 1770 DNA GHGhigh gp2 | ecosystem: Host-associated > Mammals > Digestive system > Stomach > Rumen...
CGAATATACAAACACCACCCGCGAAAGCCTGTCCATATTCCGAATAGATTTCGGGGCCACCATTCGTGAGCCGGACGGAAGCAAGCATCTGGTACTCATCGAGTTGCAGAAGACATGGCTCGAGACGGAGACGCTCCGTTTCCGCCAATATCTGGGCGTGCACTATGCCAATCCGGAGAACATCTTGCCGGAGAGCAAAGAGGGCTATGCCATTCCGATGATAACCGTTTACCTGCTGGGCCATAAGGTCGGCAACATCGAGGAACCGGTGCTTTATGTACGTCGTCATTCCTACGACTACAATGACAATCTCGTAACCAAGGGACTCCCCCATCCTTTCATCGACAGCCTGACCCACGACAGCATCATCGTCCAGATTCCCCGTCTTCACGGTCAAATCAACAATCGACTGGAGAAAGTGCTGAGCATCTTCGACCAGTCTCACCTTGAGGGAAACAGCAAGCAGACCCTCAACATCGACGAGAGTCTATATGCCAATGATGACGAGATGCTCCACATCGTACATCGGCTGCTGGCTGCAGCGACAGACAGCCAGATGCGCCATGAGATGAATGTCGAGGACGAGTATTACTCGGTCATCGAGCATCGCGACACCACCATCCTGATGAAAGACAAGGAGATTGCACGCCAAAGCGCTACCATCAAGGAACAAGGCGACACCATCAAGGAACAAGGCGACACCATCAAGGAGCAAGGCGACACCATCAAGGAGCAAGGCGACACCATCAAGGAGCAAGGCGACACCATCAAGGAGCAAGGCGACACCATCAAGGAGCAAGGCGACATGTTGCGATCCACAATTAAGTTACTACTGAATGCAGGAATGACGGCAGAACAGATTGCCGTCAACCTTGGAGTCGACATCAAAGCGGTTGAAAAGTACAAATAAGCCATTTCCACACACGACATACACCAAAGACTCAATAGATTCTCTATCAACAAGAAACAATTATTATACTATGATAATTGAAATACAATAATCATTTATGCAAAAATTGCTTTCACCATGAATCTTGGAGTCTATGAAGCCAACGATAGTTTCTATGCCTTATGGCTAACAAGAAGATAGAATTATGAAGATTGCCATACTGACATCTGGAATATTGCCTGTACCTGCCGTACAAGGAGGAGCCGTGGAGAATCTTATAGATTACTATTTGGAGTACAATGATCAGCATCATCTGCATGACATCACCATATATAGTGTCTATCACCCTGCTGTTGAGAAACATCCTACGCTAAAGTCTGAGTATAACCACTATATTTATTTTCATGTAGACACCTTCATGGCAAAAATTATGAAAAGGATTCATCATCTATTTCATAAGGAGGAATATTATCACTATACTATTGAATATTTCTTTGACTTGGCCTTCAAAAAAATAAAAAAACAGAAATATGACATTATCATTCTTGAAAACCGTCCATATTTTGCACTAAGGTTAAAAGGTGAAACCGAAGCACAAATTATATGTCACCAACATACAGATACTTTAAGTATTGAATCCAGCAAGCATGATGAAGTATATTCTGCGATTTCCAGATTCATCACGGTCTCAGATTTTATTGGCAATCGAATAAAGACTATCAATCCACAAGATACAAAATGTATTACGGTACATAATGGTATTGACACAAAAGTCTTTTCTCCTTCAAAATGTAGCGGAACAGCCAGAAAGGACCTTGGTTTTCTTTCATCGGATTTCATTGTTCTCTATAGTGGTCGCATCATGCCTAAGAAGGGTATTGCAGAGCTGATAGATGCAATAAACTTATTACAAGATGAGCAAAATATAAAACTACTAATTATTGGCAGTTCTTTTTATGCCAACGCTTCTGATGATGATAATTTTACAAAACTACTGAAAGACAAAGCAAAACCAATCAGTAACCGCATATTTTTCACTGGCTATATACCTTATGAACGTATACCAGAATACTTGAAGATTGTTGATGTTGCTGCAATACCCTCACTGCTAAATGACGCTTTTCCGACAACTGTCTTGGAGGCACAAGCGATGGGGCTACCTATCATTACAACTAATTTCGGGGGTATCCCAGAACAAGTAAGTTCAGATAATGCCATTATCATTTACTCAAGAAGTGATTTTGTTCAGCATCTTGCAAATGCAATCCGAACAATTTACAAAGATACTCACAAACGAGAGAACATGAAGAAAGCATCACAAGAGAGGGCTCAACTATTTCAAAAAGAAATATATGCCCATAATTTCTTTAAAGTCCTCAGCCTATGAAAACCGTATCCATCATCATTCCAGTATATAATGCAGAAGCATATATCAAGCAGTGTTTTGCCAACATCTGCAATCAAACCTATACCCATTCTGCTATCGAATGTGTTTTTATTGATGATGGGTCAAAAGACAATAGTTCAAGTCTCATAAAAAACCTCATAACAAAAGATGATAGTAACATTACTTTCCAACTCATAACACATGAACACAACCAAGGAGTTTCTGTAGCAAGAAACACAGGAATAAAGGCAGCGAAAAATGACTACCTTTTTTTCATGGATGTTGATGATAACATTTCTGCTGATTGCATTCATCTTCTTGTAAAAGCCACATCAGATTACCCCGAAGCAAACATTATTGTAGGGAATCTTCTGAACAAGAAAGAGGACACCTGCCATCATACAAAAGAAGCGGTTATATGCAGAAATGGTTGTCATCAGAATTTACACGACACTCTTTTGTTTATTTATACCAGTTTTCCTGTTAACAAACTTATTGCAAGAAAATTCGTATTGGATAATCATTTGTTTTTCCCTGTTGGCATCCCCTATTTTGAAGACCTCCAATGGATTATCGACGTTGTTCAACTGTGTGATAAAATAGTTTACCTGCCGCAACTGACCTATTTCTATGAATATGTTGACAGTTCTACCATGTCTCATAGTCAGCAAAAGCCAAAAACTCTTGCAGAATGCTATCTTAGTCTGATAAGAAAGGTAACGGCTTTAGACACACCGCCATGTGCTATAGAGAAACATCTCTTCATCCACTTTTATATCTGCAAACTCATGAACATGAAACATAGAGTCAACTCAAAAGAAGATGTCGCATTTTTCAGGAAAGGACTTATCAGGCAATCGATAAACTTAAGAAAGCCACTACTTTTCCTCTACGACCTCTTGCTTTTCCGACCCTTCTACATGATTACTCAACTAAAGGTCTACAGAAGCCATTCAGCAGAATTAAGGCTATGGATATGCGACAGATGCAATAATAATGACACCTATTTCCTATAATGCAAACAGACGAGAGAGAAGACTCTAAGCGAGTAGCCAAAAATACGCTGATACTCTATGGCCGAATGATGATTATGACACTTATCGGCCTATATACAAGCCGTATCACACTCCAAGTCCTTGGAATAGATAATTATGGTATCAACAATGTCGTAGGAGGCTTTCTTAGTATGTTCACTATCATATCGACCACTATGACCAGTGCTGCTAGCCGCTTCGTAACAGTAGAATTGGGACATGATGACCATGTCAGAAGACAGAAAGTGTTTGCCACAACCGTGAGCGTAATGATGATACTTGGCTTATTCATGGTCATCTTAATAGAATCGATAGGACTATGGTTTGTCAACAACAAACTGAACATACCGGTTGAACGTCTGTGGGCTGCCAATTGGGTATTACATTTTGCAGCCGTTGGCACTTTTATAACACTTTACATGGTTCCATATAACGCCTCCATCATAGCCCATGAGAAGATGTCGGCATTTGCATACCTGAGCATTCTTGATGCAATATTCAAGTTGGCAATTTGCGTCGTCATCTACTATGCTCCCTACGACAAACTCGTCACTTACGCTGCATTGGGTTTCATTACTTCCATATTCATGGAACTACTCTATTGGGGTTACTGTAAGAAACATTTCGAAGAATGCCGATACAACTTTACGCTTCAAAAAAACATCTTTAAGGAAATCTGGTCTTTCGCAACATGGAATTTCTTTGGGCAGGCATCATGGATTCTTAACACACAAGGAATAAATCTATTGATTAACATTTTCTTTGGTGTAAGTTTCAATGCAGCAAGAGGCATCGCTGAACAGGTCAACCAAAAAATCAATCAGTTCGTCAGTGGATTCATGATGTCGCTGACACCACAAATAACCAAGTCCTATGCTTCTGGCAATAAAAAATACGCTTACAAACTGGCTTGTCGAGGAGCGCGCTTCTCGTTCTATATTATGTTTGTTTTGGCACTACCCATCATGCTGGAATCAAGGCAGGTACTGGAACTATGGCTTGGGACGCCACCTCAATATGCTGACATCTTCGTCGTTTGGACGATTCTCTCCACTCTTATCATCATTTTAGGAAGCACCCTCGTCACATTACAGTTTGCACACGGCAACATCAAAAAATACGAACTGATTATGACATCCATAGACTGTTTCACCTTTCCTGCCATCTGGTGGCTCTTTAAACTTGGTGCTCCCGTGGTGACAGCCTATATCGTTTTCGTCATCTCATACTGGTGTCTAATCTTTGTGCGTTTCTGGATTGTGCATGAATCTACTGGTATCCCTGCAAGAATGTATCTTTATGGAGTCATTCTTCGCTGCCATGTTATTGGGGCATTGTCTGCCGTAATCCCAATAATCATGCTGTTCATCATGCCTCCATCCTTTCTCAGGCTTGTAGCCATTACCATTACTAGTCTTCTAATATCTTCAATTATGGTCTATTATGCAGGATTGGATAGAGAAGAGCAACTTCTCATAAAAAATCAATTTAAGAAAAGAATCCACAAGTCATAATCAAATAACATAGAATATGTTGACAAAAATAAAGAAAGTATGCCGATACCTTTGGTTGCATGGTTGGCAATACCGAATCATCCACAGGACACATCAGAATCTTATTAGAAGAATCAGGGAGAAAGGATTTGCTAATGTAGTCTTTACCACAATAGACATTACTATGTGGCGATATCAACACCTATATGAGTTAATGGCCAACGACCCACATTTCAATGTAAAAATCGTTCTAACACCATGTCCCTTTCGCGACTATCAGAAAGACCTTGCCGGATTAAGAGACTTTTTCGAAAGCCGCCATATCCCTTATATCGACTATAACCCGAAAGATAAATCCATCGACATCTTAAAGGAATTAGAACCTGACATCATTTTTTATGCTCAACCTTATGACCATCTGCTCACCCCGGAATACGACTACACTAGGTTCTATCGTCGGCTATTATGTTATGTGCCTTACTCTTTTTGGGCGGAGACAGGGAATAATTCATATAACCTCCCCTTTCACAACTTAGCATGGCGGCTTTATTATTCGACAAATATGCATAAGGAAGATGCTAGAAGGATTGCAGCAAATAAAGGACGTAACGTGAGAGTCGTCGGCTACCCTAATGCAGATGATTTTCTGAATCCATATCATAAATCGCCATGGAAGAAGATGAAAGACAAGAAACGCCGCAAGCGCATTATCTGGGCGCCTCATTTTACTATCAAAAAAACATTATTCTCACCTCGCTCAAATTTTCTGTGGATGGCAGATTTTATGGTAAAACTAGCGAAGAATTACTCTGATATTATTCAAATAGCATTCAAGCCTCATCCGAGTCTTATGAGACTGCTTTACGAACAAGAAGGATGGGGAAAGGAACGGACAGAAGAGTATTACAACCTTTGGGCTACCATGCCCAATACACAATTGGAGACAGGGGGATTCATCGATCTTTTCATGACAAGCGATGCCATGGTTCATGATAGTTCATCATTCAGCATAGAATATCACTACACCAAACGCCCCATCATGTTTGTTTCAAAAGACACTGCATCCATTTTGAAAGACCTTAATGACTTCGGTAAAAAAGCGTTTGAACTTCAATATATAGGATGCTGTGAAAATGACATCTGCCGATTCATCAATGACATAGTGATTGGAGGCGACGACCCCATGCTCCGTCAGCGAGAACAGTTCTTCAACGACTATCTAATTCCAACCGACAAAAACAGTGTTGCACAAAACATTATCAATGATATCAATACATCACTGCACTTCATGTCATAATGCGTTTCAGACATAATCTACATAAAACTTCATCAATCTGAGATAGATGCAATATAATCTATGAATTAATTTCTGCGGAAAGGGTGGACTATGATGCAGTTCAAATGAGGCTGTATCCAAATCGAAAGACATAGTCTTTAATCTGCTTTCGTTTAAGAAACGCCCATTGATGAAACCTGCTTCTCTGAACGTATTCAAGTGACGAGGCTTATACAGTCCTGGATACTTCAATGCACAGTAGTTACCATAAGTCTCAAATTCTGAGAACATTTCGCAGGACTTGGACATAGAAATATCTGTGGAATTAATTATCTTCTGAACCCAATTGTCACCAGGAACACTCGTATTAGAAATGTCACTCACCATTTCCCTCATAATATCAACGGAAAACATCATGTGTTCGGCAATATATGAATGGTCGACACCCCTATCTATCCCCAAGAGTTTTTTTAATGTGTCGAAATACGGTTGGTGAAATTCACGCTTTGGATTATACAAGATATGACTTCCATCAAAGAATGATATCGGCGAAAGGGGTAACGTGTCGGCATCCCAAGATAAATAATAGTCAGAAGCATATTGGGACAACGCAAAACCCATTTTCAGAAATTGTTGAAAATACCAGCCTGTCCTCGGCTGTAGCAAGCCATTGTATTTCTCTTGCAAAAGAGCTTTCACAACACTGAAGGTCAAACCTTCAACCAGAGCATTTTCATCTATTAGTACGCATTTGGAGTCTTTCTTCGGCTCTTCGCGCAGAAAGCGGAAATTACGATTGTTCGTTATAAGGAAAATACGCTCAGCCCCCATCAGGTTTTTCCTTAAATATGGTAATGCTTTAGTAACAAACAGTGCTTCATTTAATGCGACTGGTATTATAATGTCAAATTTTTTACACATATCTATCTTCATTGTTTATTAACAGAGCTTAGGGAATCATTTCTTCTAACAATCAGCGACAATAGGTATGCCACTGACACCACTACCAGCATATAAACAAGGGTTCCCAGTCTCTGATAGGCCGGCGGTATTAGTGTCAACAATACTTCCCTCACAATAGGATGAATGACAAATATATAGAGTGAGAGATTTCCGAGAAAACAACTCACCAAATAGATGCCTTCAGGCATACACCTACATAAACCTATGAAAAAGAATACCGCAAAAGGAGGTATCAAGAGCCACAGAAAATAATTGCCGCCAAACAACAGAACTATTAATCCGGAAACGACAGATGTGCATAGCCATTGCCACCTCGTTAACTCCAACTTAGGTTGCCAACGTCCGACCACTATGCCCATGGCAAAAGGTAAAAGCCAACCACAGGCATTATACTTAAACCAAATGAGTGCATAGTGGTGAGTACCCAACATTGACAGCACGATGACACTTAAGATAGCACAGCAAGATAGAAGACGAATTGAACGATGGTAGACCATTATTCTATAAAAGACATACAACTGCATCGTCATACCAAAATACCAATAAGGTCCGGGAACTATCAACCTGTCTGGATGAGGAACTATATTATTAGATAATGTCATCTGTGTTATAAACGTAGCAGGCCACCCTTCCCACAGAGAGCCATTTAAAAGATAATGAATTAGCATAAATCCCAGCATTCCCAAGAGCATTGGCATGAAAAACTTCACATAATGAGACCAGACAAAGGAAGATAAACTAACATATGACTTGACCACTGCTCTATCGTATTTCATCGTCAGGCCATATCCTGTAAGAAAGACAAACACAGGCACACCCAGATGACCCAGATAAGAAAACAACTGCAGCAGTATGTCTGACGAAATGAGACTCTGCCAAAATTCCGAATCATACTCATTAGAGAACCAATACTCGTTCTCATGAATAGCGCCATCGAGTAAGTGGCAATAATTGTGGAGGGAAATACTAGTTATCGCCAATCCACGCAATACTTGACAGTCGTCTCTGCTTAAAGCCATATTTGTAAAAGGAATGAACTATGAAACATATTCCACATTATACTCTCTTCCACTCTGGCGGAATGATGTCATCATGTTCCATATCGTTAAACCAACGGGGAGGGGCTACTACTATTTTGTCTTTATGTGTATTGAGCCAGGCTCCCCACCAACTGAAAGTACTGTTAGCTATAATATTATGATTACAGCAGGACATTAAATACATATCCTGCCACGAATCCTTGCCTGAATTAAAATCAACATAGGTAGCAGAATCTAATACCAAATTCCTAGCCACATACTCTTTATCATCTGAGAAGATAAAGAAATGCGGATCGTCTACTCTTAGCTTTATCTCATTGATAGCCCGCTTGTAATAGTCCATATCGCACACCTTACCAAGCAAGTTATAGTAGTAGCCATTCATATAGTCACCCCTGCGAACATGGATGGACACGCTGTTGCATTGCTGCATCTTTATAGCCACCTGCTTAGTAGAATCTGACAAACGACTATCATCAAATTGATATTCCTGAAGCAAGGTCTCACGATAGTCATCAAAGTATTTGTAACTTTGAAACAGACCTATCAGATATTCATTCTTACAAGGATTAGCAAAGACTTGGGGACAGAATTTGACTGGTGCTTGATCATGATGCTGATCACTAAATGGAAAGAAAAGAATACGATGAGGAAAATTACGTTTTTTGTAATGTAGATTTCTTATTTTCTGCATCAACGAATAGTAACTCTTCTGAAAACCATTAAGACCTCGCCACTGATCAGTCCTTGGGAATACCCGTTCCAATTCATATCCATTATGCTCCAAATTAGCATCGGATACAAAAAGGAAAGACTTTATACCTTTCATGCGATAAGCACAGACCAAGGCATAAGTAAACATCACATTACCCAACCCGCCATACGCTACTACTACTTTCATCATTATTCCATTAGAAATCTGTCTGCAATATTTTCTGCAAAAGTACATTATTTATTTCAAATAGCAACAAATAATCACATTTATTTGCCTATTCTATGAATAATTATCATCTTTGCAAGAAAAAAATGCGAATCATATGTGATGCCCCCGGACAGACGTGCAACCGTCTTTGGACATATGTTGCCTCAGTGGCTCGGTGTATTGCCGAGCACAAACGAATGGTGATCATCTGACAAAGCATGGGATAAGGACATCAGTTTCCTCCGAATCAGTTCCATCATGAGTAGATTTCGTGTTTTAAAAATCAGCGAAATTCAAAAATATTTTCTCGTTTTCGCTGTTTTTTAAGCAATCATACTATTAAATTATCCTAAACAGGATAATCCTAATTAGGATAATTGAAAACTTTTCCATATCTTTGCACTCAAAATAAAGATATATGGATAATCCGTTTGTTACTAAAGGGTATGCTGGTCCCGAGTTTTTCTGCGACAGAGTGGCAGAAACTAAGCAGTTGGTGGAATTAACTACCAACGACAACAATATAGCCCTCATTTCACCACGGCGTGTGGGAAAAACCGACTTAATACATCATTGTTTCGGGCAACCAGAAATAAGGGACCATTATTACACTTTTCACATTGACATCTATGCGACCAACAGTCTTCGCGACTTTGTCAACGTCTTTGGACAAGCCATACTGAACTCTCTGAAGCCACGAGGCCGAAAAGTTTGGGAAGGCTTTCTTTATGCACTGCGTTCCATACGTTCACAAATTACCTTCGACATCAACAATGTTCCGGTATGGAGCCTTGGTTTAGGTGACATAGAGAACCCTGCAGTTACCTTAGACGAAATATTCGATTACTTAGGCCATGCGGACAAGCCCTGTATGGTGGCCATTGACGAATTTCAGCAAATTACGCGCTACGCTGATGCGACAAATATTGAGGCATCCCTACGCACATACATCCAAAGATGCATCAACACCACTTTCATCTTCGCAGGCAGCAAACGTCATCTTATGGGAGAGATCTTCACATCACCGTCACGCCCATTCTACCAATCTGTGCTCATCATGAACCTCAAACCAATACCCGTAGAAAAGTACGAAGATTTTGCTCGTAAACAGTTTGAGAAATACAACAAATATTTAGACAATGGTGTCGTGACCGACATCTATATGCGCTTCGATGCCGTCACTTCGTGTATTCAAAGAGTACTAAATGTGCTGTTCCTAAAGACGCTGCCAGGGCATACCTGTACGAATGGAATGGTTGACGGGGCTATCGACTATATATTGGACATGCTTTCTGAAACATATGCCGACCTTTTTGACAAACTCCCGGAAAAGCAACGCGAAGTGCTTGTTGCCATAGCCCATGAGGGAAAAGCGAAGAGCATCAACAGCAAAGCCTTTGTCAAGAAATATCACCTCCAAACCGTCAGTGTCGTGACAGCCGCTGTTCGTGGACTGCTCGACAAGGACTTCATCACATTTGACAAGTCATGCTATACCGTCTATGATCCATTCTTCGCTTTGTGGATAACAAGATAGAGTTTTGAAAACGCCATCGCGTCTGTGTCTTCAGAGCCGCCCCCTACTCCCCCACCACTTTCACCCAGTAGGCAATGCCCTTGTTCTGATGCTTGCTCTTGAAGTGGAGTTCATGGCGGCTGAGGATGGCACCGATTTTGCGGAACGTACCGGCATCCTCGCGATAGCCCTTAAACGACTGACGAAGCAAGGCCGATATCTCTTTCAGCGTCATCCACTGCCCGTCTTCATCATCCTCCGGCTTCGCGATGACGGCCAGGAGCATCTCGCCCAAGCCGTTCAACTGTTGGAAGCCGATGTTGCGGCGCATCAGTTCCTGCTCCTGTTCACGGGTCGGCCAGTAGCGCTCGCCATGGCGTATCTCATGGTAGAGTTGTGCGTAGAGTTGGCGGTAGTCTATCGGGGTGCGGAAGTCGATGTCGCCGTTCACCCTGACACAGACGAACCGTCGGGCACCGCTGGGGTCGGTCAGCGGCATCGGCTCGTTGGTGGTACCGATGAACGAGGCATAACGGCGGTGCTCCGAGTAGGCCTTGCCGTAGGGCGGACGATACTTCAGGTCGGCCGTCGAGACAAGGTATTTCAGCACGATCTGCTGCCGCTCGGTGATCTTGTCGAACTCGTCGAGGTTGATCAGTCCGAACGAGGTGAGTCCCAGGTTCAGGTCGGTCTCGTTCTTGAAGTTGATGCGGTCGTTATAGTAGTCGCGCAGGTCGACGGGCAGCAGTATCCGGCAAAACGAAGACTTGCCGCAGCCCTGCCGTCCTATCAGAAGAGGTACGAGGGCGTTGCCGCTCAGTTGTCCCTTGCCCATCCACATGGCCACCATCGAGCGCATCCAGAGGTGGAACAGTGCGGGCCACTCCTTGTAGTCCGTCGGCACCCGGCTGGCCAGGGCCTCCACGCGGTCCTTGCCGTCCCAGCGTGGCAGGTTCTCCACGAAGTCGCTCAGCGGGTCGTAGAGTTCTATGTCCTCCGAGTTCACATAGCGCCGTATGTCCTTATCCCAGCATTTGATGCCCTGTGTCATGGCCCGCATCGTGATGCTGTTGCGGGCCTCGTCGGTCAGGTCGCGGAACGAGAAGCCGAGACCCGTACGCTGACGGAATTCGGCCACGCCGCGCATCACATTCTTGCGGATCTCGTAGTTCTCGTTCAGGAAGATGTCTATCTTCATCGTCAGCAGCGCCTCCTGGGGGATATGTTTCTCCGGGCGGTAGCCGTTGCGCTCCTGGTAGCGCTTCACCAACTTCGGCCGGTAGACATTGGCAAAGGTCTTGTCGATGAGCAGTTGGTCGTCGCCGAAGAGCAGCGTATGCCAGCGTGCCATCCGCTTGGCGACGGCCATCGGTATGCCCGTCTCCAGACAGTATTTAGCCAGCCTCGTGAGCAGCAGATGGCGGTAGTCGTCGCTGTCGCGCTCACTCTCGCAGTCGTCGCAGGCCTTCTCAAGGTTGAATTCGAAGATATGGTTCATCGAGAAATAGCGGCTCTCGCCCGGGCTCACCTTCTCAGCCTCCACCGTCGTAGGCCGCACCAGCGAGATGGTGCCGGCCGGTTTCTCGGCCCGGGCATAGAAGGGTATGGCCAGCGGGTTGAACACCATGTCTTCATCGGCACTGACATAGCAGACGCGGTCGAGGCGCGGTTCCAGTTTCTCTACCATCACGCCGAGTTGGGCGTTGTAGGCCAGCCGGGCCCGTTCGTAGAGGTTCTCGTGAAAGAGGGCGATGGCCGTCTCGTCGGCAGGCAGCCCCGTCGCCGTCGTCTCCGAGGGGAACAGTTCGCCGCGGCACACTATTTTCACGCTCCTTCCGCTGGCACCCACAAAACTGAGCAGCGTCTGCGGCACCTCGCCGGCACCGCGGCGCACGGCGTCGGCCTCGTCCCACCCTGTCAGGTTGTTCACTTCGAGCAGCACCAGTCCGGTATAGCCGCGGCTGACGCGCTGCTTGTTGCGGTTCTCCAACTCCGAGGCGAAGCAGACGCGCGGCAGTTTCTCCAGTATCATGTCGGCCCCCCTCACCTTGCCGTCGGCCTCGCGTTCGAGGGTGAAGATAGGATAGTTGACGCGCATCGCGTTAACCGCTTCCTTGTATTCGCCTTGCCTGATGATCTCCACCAGGTCCGTCAGTTCCAGCAGACGCAGGGTCTCCGCCTGTCTGTAGGATTTCACCAATGTTATTTTTGCCATTTTCCTTAGTATTTTATTTGACTACAAAGATACAAAATGTGAACGAGAAAAACAAACAAAAAAGAAAAAAATTTTTCGTAAAATAACGTCACAACGTCACTTTTTAGTCTAACCGGCTCACAATCAGCATGTTAAGAGGTGACGTTATGGGTGATGTTAGTTATCCAAACATCACTTTTCAGCAAAAACAGCCGTATTTTACAATATAATTGTACATTCACAGCCGTCGAACGAAAAGTGTTTCAGAAGTGTTTCACAAATAGAAACAAACAGTTTCTCTAGTAGAAACAAATAGTTTCTCTAGTGGAAACAAATAGTTTCTATTTTAAAAACGATTAGGAACTGCCTTATTTTCAATGGTTTAGCACAAAAATATGGGTAAAAGAAGGTGTCACTACCCCAAAAAGTGACGTTTCAAATGAAACATCACCATATAAAATCATCATGTAATAAACTGAATATTAGATAGTTAGATATAAAAGTGACGAGGTGACGTTATATTTCAAAAAAAATTTCAGAAAATAATTTTTTAGTCTCACAAATAATTTGTATCTTTGCACCAACAAACCATTAAGACTGTGATGTGCATCAACAAACAATCAAGACTGTGATGTGCATCAACAAACCATTAAGACTATGACAAGAGAAGAAACATTCCGCAAGAAATCAGCCCACTACCAGCACTGCTTCGTCAGCGAGTGCCCCCGTCATGAGCATTGTCTGCACTGGCTGGTGAGCCAACACACCCAGCGTACCGACATCAACATCACCAGTGTCAACCCCATGAACCCCGACGTCAGGGCCAACAAGTGCACCCTTTTCCGCGAAGACGCCATGGTGAAGTATGCCCGTGGCATGTCCCACTTCTACGACCGGATGACCGGTCAGCAGGAGCGCAACATCCGTCGTCGCCTCATCGCCCTCTTCAGCCGCAAGCCCTACTACGAGTATCGCAACGGCGTGCGTTCCATCCCGCCGGACATTCAACAGACCATCGCCCGCATCTGCCAGGAGGAAGGCTGGGACGGCACCCTGACCTACGACAGTTGGGAGGAGGACTTCCAGTGGTAAGCATGTTGATGGAGGAGTACGAAGATGACACACCTTATTAGAAGAGGACTATGGTCGCTGACCATCCTGCTGG
>Ga0247611_10007336_pt1 | contig 13878 bp, 4 predicted proteins | sample 177DNAGHGhighgp2_FD_192422 | JGI IMG/M metagenome (GOLD analysis project Ga0247611, IMG submission 192422) | Sheep rumen microbial communities from Palmerston North, Manawatu-Wanganui, New Zealand - 1770 DNA GHGhigh gp2 | ecosystem: Host-associated > Mammals > Digestive system > Stomach > Rumen ...
TATAGCGATGTGGCTGTGATGTTCGTGCCTACCGACGATGCTGTGAAGCAGTACTTCCTCCCAGGCGGTACAGGCTCGTTCCTTATCGACCAGTATGGTGTTGCACCCAATACTGAGAACAACCTTGAGGCCAATATCGATGCCATTCCGCAGGATAAGATCAGAGTGCTGCTCACCAACCTGATGAAGACCCAGCTCTCGAAAGCTGTACCCAGCCTCTTCTCTACCGTCACCAATACCGCCAGCGACCTGATGGGCCTGACGCTCAACGACCTGAAGAAGAGCGGCGAGGCTTACGACGTACGTATTGCCAACAATGGTGTGCTCTACATGCTCAACCACATGATTGCACCTCCTGAGTTCTCGGCAGTATCGGCTCCCGCCACCATTCGTGACGATATGAAGGTGGTCAACTGGATTATCCAGAACAAGTCGAAGATTGGTAACAGCAACAACCCGTTCTCTATCGGTCTTGACTACTATACCTACCTGCTCGCTATGTCGGCAAACTTCGCACAGTTCCTGCCCACCGATGCAGCTTTCGGCAACTATTACATAAATGCCGCTTCGCTCGATACCGACAATCCAGAAGCCCTTCGCTTCTACGTGCTGTCGGGTAAGCAGGATACGCTGATGGCTGAGCGCTTCAAGTATGATCCCAAGACACAGACGGTAGGTGCCAGAATCGGCGAGTACGATATGAAGGGCTCGGGTGGTAGAACTCCTGACGATTTGGCTAATATTATCAAGCCCATCGTGGTCGACATGATCAACATGCATACTATTGTGCTGCGTAAGGGCGAACAGCTTGGTGACCGCAACTACTACGTCTCTAAGCTTGGTGCCGGTATCAAGGTCGGCGGCCGCACGGAGGGTAGCGAGATTGCTACCAGTGCCCAGATCGGAACCGGACGCCCTGCGTCAAAGATTACGAAGGTGAACAAGGCCGACAACGGTTACTCTTACGACCTCGACCGCGTGCTGGAAGTGCCTACGCAGAGTGTTTACAAGGTACTCAACACCAATGCCAACCTGTCTGAGTTCAAGGACCTTTGCCTTGGTTTCGATAATACCGACTTCATGAAGTGGTTGGGCATCTCGAGCGATTACGATGCGAAGGGCATGCGTCCTATCGACCAGTTCCTGGTGTTCGAGAAGCCGAAAGCCCCCGGATTCAGCACGAAGGTGACTGAGGATACCCCCAACCCCGATGCAAACCCGGCAAATGCTGATTTTGTGCAGGCTACATACAAGGACGACTATGTGGTGAAGTTCTTCAGCACGTATAATTATACGGTGTATGCTCCTAACAATACTGCAATGGCTGCTGCCTATGCCAACGGACTGCCCAAGTGGACTGACATCCTCGCAGCCTATACCGACTATGACTTGAATGGCAATTTGCCTGCTGGTATAGCAGATGTCGACGAACTCAAGGCCGACCTGCTGAAGAAGGTAAACCTGCTCCGCCAGTTTGCCCGTTACCATTTCCAGAATGGTACGCTCTTCGCCGACCTGGCTCCTGCCGACGACGATACGCAGAAACAGACCTTCATGGCCGACAAGAACAACATCAGTATGAAGCTCAAAGTTTCTGTTAGCGGAAATCAGTTGCGCGTAACGGATGAAGCCGGCATCACTCATAATATCGATGCCAATGCTTCCGGCAAGGTGGTCAATGCTATGACCCGCGATGTCATCTTAGACAAGATCTATAACAAGGCAACAAAAATCTATACCTCTTCTTTTGCTGCCGTCCACGAACTTGACCAGGCCCTCTGTCCCAGCAGCGACGGACGCTTCGATACTATGGTGTCGAACCAAATCACGAAAGCTCGCAGACGCTGAACTCAAGCAGATTATTCATTCAAAAGAAATAAACGATTATGTCAAGAATAAAATTTTTGCTCATCGCCCTGTTGTTATGTGCGACACAGGTCGTGAAAGCTCAGGGACAACGCATCTCGGGTGTCGTCACCGATGAATTCGGCCCCGTGATGGGTGCAACGGTGATAGAGGAGGATGCCAATAAACGTACCATCAGCCAGACCATCACCGATATCAACGGTAACTTCTCGATGGCTGTGAAGAACGCCAAGAAGAACAAGCTGAAAATCAGCTACATCGGTGCTAAGACGCAGTATCTGACCATTGGTGAGAAGACATCGTTCAACGTGAAGCTCGGCTCTAACACCCAGATGGTAAAGGAGGTAACGGTGACATCGAAGCGCCGTAACTCAGGCGGTCTGAACATCCCCAAGCGTGAGATTTCAGTGGCTCAGCAGACCTTCAACATGGAGAACGTCGAAGGTATGTCGTTCACCTCGGCCGACGAGGCCCTGCAGGGACGTATCGCAGGTCTTGACATCGTGGCCAACTCGGGTAACCTGGGTGCTGGTACAACGATGCGTCTGCGTGGTGTCACCACTATTAACGGTAATGCCAACCCGCTGATTGTCGTCGACGACCAGATAATGGACAACCCCGACGAGACCTTCGACTTCGAGAGCGCCAACGAGGAACAGTATGCTGCCCTCCTCTCGGTGAACGTGGAGGATATCGCATCAATCGACGTACTCAAGGACGCCGCTTCTACAGCTATCTGGGGTACACAGGGTGCCAACGGTGTGATCGTCATCAAGACCAAGCGTGGTGCCCGTGGTAAGGCTCACGTCAGCTACTCTTATAAGTTCTCTGGCAGCTGGCAGCCCAAGGGCTACGAACTGCTGAACGGTGACGACTATTCGATGCTGATGAAGGAAGAGCTCTACAACCCCACACAGAACTCGCAGGCCACACAGTATATCGACGAGTTGAACTACAACCGCTCATGGCCTGACTATGAGAACTGGAACAACAACACCGACTGGGTGAAAGAGGTGACGCAGTTCGGTCAGAACCACGACCACAACGTGACCATCTCGGGTGGTGGTGAGAAGGCTAACTTCCGTATCTCTGCCGGATACAACCACCAGACGGGTACCATCATCAAGCAGGAACTCGACCGCTTTACCACCCGTCTCGTACTCGACTACTTCGTGTCAGAGCGCATCAAGTTCTCGACCAATGTGGGTTTCACCTATACTAATAATAAGAAGAACTATGCAGGACTGCTCGGCATCGCCCAGCGTCTGGCTCCGAACATGAGTGTCTATCGTCAGGATGCCGACGGCAATGACCTTGACGACTACTACATCATGAACCAGCCGAAGTCATCGGCAAACCGCTACACGCACTCTACGACCAACTCGTCGTATGAGCTGTCGTCGGTCGAGGCAATGGGTAACCCCGTAGCTATTGCCAATCTGGCTTGGATCAAGGAGAGTACCTATCGTACAACCCCTGACTTCAGTATCACTTACGAGCTGTTGGGTAAGGAGACAGGTCAGAGTCGTCTGACCTATCGCGGCGATGTCTACTTCGATATCTACTCGCGAAGCAATGCTGAATATCGTCCTTATGGTCTGCGCGATATCAACTGGGCCAATACCGATAACAATAAGACAACCAACCTGGAGAGCAACCGTATGGCCTATACTATCACCAATGACCTGACCTATACGCCGCACTTCAAGAACGAGGACTGGACGGCTACGATGCGCTTCCGCTATCAGTTGAACAAGTCGAACGGTACGTCGCAGCAGATATCTACCTCGCTCGTCCCGTCGCCACTGACTTCGGCTACGCTGCCTGCTTATACCAATACCAGCGGTACGTCAAGTTCGGTGAGTGAGGGCCGCTCGCAGAACTGGAGCTACAACGGACATATCTCGTATAAGAGCCGCTACTCCCTGCAGGCATCTATCCGTGCTGACGGTAACTCGAAGTTCGGCCCTGACCAGAAATGGGCTTACTTCCCCAGTGTCTCTGCTCGTTGGAACATCATTGACGAGCCGTTTATGAAGTGGAGTCGCAAGGTGGTGTCGATGCTTGCCGTACGTCCCAGCTGGGGTATGGTGGGTAACGCTCCGACCTCGTCTACCTCTTTCTATTCAATCTATAATCCTACCAACGGTAGCTATGGTGTCAGCGTCTCTGGATGGAATACCGATGCTGCCAACCTGGAGGGACTGAAGCTCGACAACCTGAAGTGGGAGACCACCAACAGCTATAACATCGGTGTCAACCTCGGACTGTTCAACGACCGCATTGAGGCTGAGTTTGAATACTACTACAAGAAGACTACCGACCTGTTGATGAAGAACGTGAAGATTCCTTCAACCTCCGGCTATGCTACTTTGCCTTGGGCCAACGTAGGTGCCATGACCAACCAGGGATGGGAGTTGAACGTCGAATTCAACAACATCATCAAGAAGGGTAAGTTCTCGATGAGTGCCAATGTCAACGTCGCTCAGAACTACAACGAGATTGCTGAGATGGACTCGAAGGTGCTCGAGACGCTGAACGGACAGTGGAACTTCTCCAAGAACGGATATTCTGGTGGCAGCCACTACTATCTGAACCGTGTGCAGGTGGGCAACCCGCTTGGTTCTATCTATGGTCTGAAGTACAATGGCGTCTACCAGTACTCGTATGACTACCTTATCAATATGCAGAAGGAGAAGAACTTCACCCGTGCTGAATTTGAGGACTGGATTAACAACGAGTTCCTCGCCAGCGGTAAGACGGCTCCTATTGCTCGCGATGCCAACGGCAAGGTGCTGATGCAGAACGACGGCACACCGAAGCATATATACTACAACTTCAAGGGTTCGGGTACCTCTGCCAACTATGAGTTCAAGGGTGGTGATGCCATCTATGAGGATATCAACGGCGATGGTAACATCAACCAGCTCGACGTTGTGTACCTCGGCTCTTCGCTGCCTAAGGTTAACGGTGGTTTCGGCTTCACCTTCAAGTATGGCCGACTCACCCTCCGCACCACTTTCAACTATCGTTTCGGCAACAAGGTCATCAATCTTGCCCGTATGAACCTGCAGAAGATGTCGACCACCGAGAACCAGACTGCAGCTGTGAACTACCGTTGGCGTAAGGATGGTGACGTTACTCCGATGCCTCGTGCTATGTACGGCGAGACGGTGGCATGGAACTATCTTCCCTCTGACCGCTATGTTGAGGACGGTGGCTATGTGCGCTTCCAGTATGCACAGCTTACCTACGATGTGCCGCAGAAGTTGCTGAAGCCTGTTGGACTTAAGAACCTGAAGTTCTATGTCTCGGCCAACAATATCTACTGCTGGACGAAGTATAGCGGAACCGATCCGGAGCATAGCCTGTCTGGATTTGGCGTGTCTGTCGATAACTCGAACACTCCGCGTGCGAAGTCGTTCACCGTGGGTTGCAATGTTACACTCTAAAAACGGGAACCGAACTATTATCACTTAAAAGAAGATATGAAAATGAAACGATATATCCTATTTGCAATATCCGGCCTGCTGATGGCTTCTTGCATGGACACGGAAGTGCTTCCCGTCGACAAAGTGATTGAGGAGGACTTCTGGAAGAACAGCACCGAAGTGAAGTCAATGGTCAACGGTGCCTATAAGTCGATGACCTCCGAAGCTGTTATCGAGCGCATGATCGTCTGGGGCGAACTGCGAGGCGATAATGTAGTGCCTTCAGAAGGTCTTGGAACCACGAAGTCAGGCATCAACGAAATTCATTCGCTCAGCATTGACGATAAGAATGCATATGCCGTTTGGGCGAGTTTCTATGATGTCATCAACCGCTGTAACCTCGTGCTCGATCACGCCGAGGCAGTGATGTCTATCGACCCGTCGTATACGGAGGGCGACTACCGCATCGACCGCTCACAGATGCTGGCCCTGCGCTCGCTCTGCTATTTCTATCTGGTACGTGCCTTCCGTGACGTGCCTTACATCGCTACGGCCAATCAGTACAGCAGCCAGGAGTTCGAGATTGCCCAGAGTGCTCCGAATACTGTGTTGGAGAACTGTATCCGTGACCTTGAAGAGGCTGCCACGGTAGCTTATAAGGCCAGCGGTTTCAACGGCTGGCGTTCGTGCGGCCTTATCACTCGCGATGCTATCTACAGTATTCTGGCCGATGTCTATCTTTGGCGTGCTTCATTGAACAAGAGCGCTGCCGACTATCAGAAGTGTGTCGACTACTGTAATCTGGTCATCAATACCAAACAGGAGTACGAACTGTCGCGTCGTGGTGGAGCATTGATTTCCTATATGCTCAATGATTATCCTCTCTACACCTATAATAATGTTTATAATCAGGTGTTCCGTCAGGGCAATTCGGCTGAGAGCATCTTCGAACTTCAGCTCGACGGAAATGTTGCTGTCAACACCGCTGTGCGTAACCTCTATTACCAGTACAAGGAAGGTGTAGCACCTGGTTTTCTGTCAGGAGCTAAGTTCATAGGTACTAACAACGACGGAAAGAAAGCCACTGATATTTCCGGCATGTTCGTATCGAAGAACGATATCCGTTACGCTGAGACAGTATTTGATCAGGAGAACGATAATAACGACTCCTATTCAATCTATAAGATGGCGCACCCACGAGTTGCGGAATATGCAAAGTTCGACCAGAACTGGATTGTATACCGCGTCAGCGATGTGATGCTGATGAAAGCCGAAGCACTTGTGCAGTTGGCTCCAGAAGGTGCTGCCCTCGCAAGCGATGATAACCTGAAGGAGGCTTTCAAGATGGTAGAGACCGTCTATAACCGCTCACTGAAAGATCAGGGCGATGTTCTCAATGCTGCGGATGCTGAATATAACGACCGCAACAAAATGGAGACCCTTGTGCTCTGTGAGCGTCAGCGTGAGCTCTGCTTCGAGGGTAAGCGCTGGTTCGACCTCATGCGCTACGCCTATCGTCACATGAACGGTGTTGATCCCAACACTATCCTGGCTAAGACAGGTGTTGGCGAGAACGAAGTTCGTACCAACGAACAGGGCTTCCCCGCCATTCCCACAGAGATGATTGACCTGCTTAAACGTAAGTATACGGATAATTCAGGTGTGCTCACATATCAGCTCACCACCGAGCCGAAGCTCTACTTCCCCATCGGTTATGATGAGATGAAGGTGAACAGTAATCTTTTCCAGACTCCTGGATACAAGTCGAGCAACGAATACGAGAAGAATTATTAATGTGAAGACCCTAAACTGAATATACAACTATGGAAAAGAAGAATATATTGAATTCAGTGATGCAGATGGCCGGAGGACTGGCTGTCGGAGCGGTGATGCTCTCGTCATGCTCGGCTGAACCCGATGACTCCAACCTCTATACTTTCACAGGCTTCACCGTGGCAGAGTATCTGGAGCAGAATGCTAATCTGAGCAGCTTCAACCAGATTGTGAAGCAAGCCAACTACGACCGTATCCTTTCGTCGTATGGCTCTTACACCTGCTTCGCACCTACCAATGCTGCCATCGATAAATATCTTGACAGCCTCTATAATGATGCTACGAAGGAAGTGGAGAATCCTCATAATGGTATGGATGCTCCCGGACTGAACGGTATACTCACGGGAAGTGCCAAGGCTGACAGCCTCTGTGCTGATATTGTGAAATTCCATCTCGCGGGTGGCAGCCGTACCGATGCTACATCCATAACTACGATGGACTTGACAGACAAGAAAAATATTCCGACACTGCTTGGACGTTCAATCATTGTCCATCTGGACTCTCTCTCCATTCATGGACCTTACCTGAACAAACCTTGGGTGTGGATTGAGAACCTCTCGAACCCCACAGAGGAGAAGACTGCTGTCAATGGCATCATCCATGTCATCAGCTCAGTTATTCCCCGTGAGAATGACGTGGTGGCTACCCGCCTTAAGAAGGCCGGACGCTTCTCTATCTTCTCGGAAGCACTTGAGCGTACCGGACTGGCCGACTCGCTGACGAAGACAAAGAAGGACATGACCTACGAGAAGTGCAACCAGGTGAGTGACCACTGGTGTCTCCCTGAGGACTTTGAATCGAAGGTACAGTATACTATTTTTGCCGAGCCAGACGAGGTCCTTAAGGCAAATGGTATCAATAGCTTCGATGATTTGGTCGCCTATGCCAACTCTAAGTACAACAATGCTCAGACTTGGTATGACTATATGAACTTGACGGACGACAAGCAGGCGCGCCAGCCGCTTGGTCATACCGTGAACACCGGTACGACCGATGCCGACTTTAAGTTGCGCAACAACGCCCTGAACATGTTCGTGGCCTATCATCTGATGCCATTCGGACTGGCTCCTCATGTGCTTACTACTGAGTTCTGCGTTGTTCCTGCTGGCCGCCACGGGTGGACGGGCGATGCCTACGACTACTATGCTACGATGTTGCCGAATACATTGGTAAAGGCTTGGTATGTAAATAAGGACAAGAAAGTTTATCTGAACCGTTATATCGCCAACAATACACTGACCGACGGACTTGAGACCGTGGGCTCTGCAAGTATGCATGGTGTAATCTATGCAGGTAATGAGGTAGACATAGACAACGTAGAGAACCCTCTGAACGGTTACCTCTATCCGCTGAAAGACATGCTGGTTTACGACTCTCAGGTGAAGAACGGTGTGCTACGTGAGCGCATCCGTATCGACTGGCTCTCGGTACTGCCGGAAATCATGAACAACGACTTCCGTGGTGCTCGTACCCGTGAGATTGCCTCTCGCGATGGTGCCAACACCGGTACGCGTATCCGCTTCCCGAACAACTTCTTTGATTACGTACGCGTCTACAATTCGAGCAACACCAACCTCGGTATGAACGTTCGTGTCAACGATGGTGATAAGAGCTACTCACTCTATCAGGGTGACAGCTTCCGCGGCTCGGGTACCGCCGACTTCGCAATCAAGTTGCCGCCTGTTCCGGAGGGTGACTATGAGCTTCGTGTGGACTTTACGCTGGCTGCTCACTTCGGCATGGTGCAGTACTACATCGGACGTACCAATGACCCGAACGACATGGAAGCCCTCGACATTCCCATGGACTGCCGTATGGATTATGATGATCCCCGTGTGGGCTGGACAAATGCTCTCGAAGAGGAGAACTACGACATCGATAAGGGCTTTACTACCGATAAGGACATGCGTAACCGTGGATGGCTGCGCGGCGCACTCTCGATGGTTCGCCAGAACGAGCGTACTAACGAGTCGTTCTATGTACGTTTCACTACCCACCAGATTCGTCGTATCCTGACCAAGCGCCACTTCGATCAGGGCGATTACTGGCTCCGCGTGAAGTCGGTACTGCCGAACTATCCCGATGCAGTGTTCCAGCTCGACTATGTTGAGTTTGTTCCTCTGGACGTTGTACAGAATGCCACCTATCTGGAAGACATGTATTAATTGTAAAATATGTTTATAAGAATAGGAGTAAGGCAAAATCAATAAACTACTGCTGATATGAAAAGAAACAAATATATCTTGAGCGTGATGGCAGCCGCCGGTCTGATGGCTGTCTCATGTACCGACTTCGACGACTATAACGAGTCGTATACGGCGGGCACTGCTGACAGTAAGCAGACACTCTGGGAGAATATTCAGACCCGCGAGAACCTGTCGCAATTTGCAGACCTGCTGAAGAAGACGGGATTCGATAAGAATCTCGGACGCTCGCAGTTCTACACCGTGTGGGCTCCCGTCAACGGCTCTTTCGATGCCGAGTACCAGAAATACCAGTCGGCCGACAGTGCGACGATAGTCCAGCGCTTCTTGAAGAGCCATGTGGCCTACTATAACCATATGGCCACTGGCAAACTCGCCGAGAGCGTGCAGACGCTCAATGAGAAGTCGTTCTCTTTCACCGGCGAGGGTACTTATACCTATGATGGAATGCCACTGGAGGAGATGAACCTGCCGAATGTCAACGGTATTCTCCACACCATTAAGGGCTCGGCAGAGTTCCTGCCCAGCATCTATGAGTATATGCAGGATCTGCAGGACGACTCAGTGTGGAACTACTTTAAGAAAGCTCAATCTGAAGAGCTGAACCTCTCGAAGAGTATCGAAGGCCCTGTCGTCGATGGTGTGCAGACCTATCTTGACTCTGTGATGGATGTAAGAAACTACCTGACAGATCAGTTGCGCGCTTATGTAGCACGTGATGACAGTAGCTACACGATGCTGAAACTCAGTAACAAAGGCTATGAGGATTTCTACAAGAAAGTGAAGGGCTATTATAAATATGGTAACAAGGTGGCATTCACTGATTTTACACAGGATAAAGACCCTGTCGTCACTTATCCGGAAAAGAAAGAAGAACAAAGTTCCTATACCGCAGATGCTGTTAAATATCTGTCAGACTCGCTGGCTCGTTTTATTGTTGCCGAACACTTCTTCTTTAACAACCGTGCGGCCAGTGGAGGTAAAGGATATAATCGCTGGATAGATGGACAGCATGGGCAGTTCTTCGTGGAAGATACCATCCGTACGACTGTCGGCGTGAACGTGACAAACGGACCGGAAATCCTTAAGTATGTGAAGGATACGGTTCGTGTCAGCAACGGACGAGTATGGACACTTGATACACTGGCTGTTCATCCATGGGACAGTTGGTCTGGCAGGATTGCTGTGCTGCCCACAATGTCTGGTTACCGCGCCAAGGTGGCTGCAACGACTCCCGTTTCTGTGCGTGTCACATCGGCAGAAATTGATTCCAGCAAAGTGGATCCCGACTTAAAGGGGCAGTACCCGTCTGTCAGCTATCTTGACTGTCTTGTTACAGGTGAGAAACAGGCTCCGGAATTGACCCTGCTTGTCGATGGTCTGTTGTCGACCAATTACAACGTCTATGTTGTGACCGTACCGGCAAATATCAAGAACAAGTCTTCTGAGTTGCCGAAATGGTATCGCTTTGAAGCAAGCTTCTCGCAGAGTAGTGCCGACGGTACGAAGATGGAGAAGACCACCTTCAAACCTACGAACAAGATGAAGGTAATAGATGGTCAAGGTAACGACTTCATTGCAGACTCTATGCGTGTAGATACCATCTTCCTCGGCGAAGTGAAGATGAATCTTGCTTACCGTGACATGCCCTTGGTGAATAATCGCAAGGTTTATCCCAACTTCTACATCCGTAGTAGGCGTAACACTGTGATTAACCGCGATATCAAAGACCTGAACAAGCAAGTGATTGGTAAGGAGTATGACCTCTTTGACAACCGTCTTCGCATTGCTTCCGTTCTGTTCATTCCGAAGGAGTGTCCCCTACAACCTAAAGCGTACAAAGATTCTCAAGATTAAGGACTATGAATACTTCTATAAATACTATTCAGAAGATGTTTCTCAGAAACACGCTCTGTTTGCTGATGTTCGCTCTTGCAGCTCCCGTCTACGCCCAGGATGTGTTTGACGACGAGGAGGAAGAGACCGAAGCCGTAAAACGTCCTGCACGTAAGGAAGTGAAGGAAAAATATGAACTCCATGAGGTGAATGGAGTGGTCTTTGACTTGGCCACTAAGGCTCCGTTGGCCGGTGTTCAAGTGAGAGCCCTCGGCAACACCCGCTATGCAGCCATGACCACCGAGGACGGTAAGTTCACTATCAAAGTGCCGGCCTTCGTTACCTCGCTCTTTGTTCATGCCCCGGAATATGCCGACCAGCAGGTTGCTGTCAGTGAGGAAATTGCCATCTACATGCTGCGCGACAAGTTCCGTCCCATGTATGACGAGGCAACTCACTATACGGCAGCACGTTCGGTGAAGATTGAACGTGACAATAACCCCATTATCGACACGGAGATTGGTGAGCGCCTCTCGGGTGATCTCTACTCTATTCAACGTTCGGCGGCACCGAGCATGGGTAATGCTATGTTCATTCGCGGCCTGAACTCGCTGAACGCCAACTCAATGCCACTAGTGGTGATCGATGGCGTGGAGCAGGATATGCAGTATTTCCGCAACTCGCTGCATCTGGGACAGTTCAATAATGTACTGGCCAACTTCATGCCGAGCGACATCGAGAAAGTCACGGTGCTGAAGAATGCCACGGCACTCTACGGATCGCGTGGCGGTAACGGTGTTATCCTTATTGAGACCAAGCGAGGACACTCGATGGCTACCCGTATTGATGCCAATGTTAGCGTGGGAATGAATCTCATCCCGTCACTGCCCAAGGTGATGGATGCCAACCAGTATCGCAACTATGCCACTGAGATGCTTGGAACGATGGCCGAATGGCGCAATAGGGTGCCTGAGTTTAACTTCATGAACGATGACCCCACACGTCCTACTATCTTCCGTAAGTATCACAATGCTGACGGTTCGCTCTACAATACCGACTGGACAGACGAGACTTACCACAATTCTCTCACACAGAACTATAACATCAACGTTCAGGGTGGTGATAATGTTGGTATGTATAACCTTTCGGTAGGTTACGTGAGCCATGAGAGTACGGCAAAGGAGAATAACTTCAATCGTATGAACGTACGTTTCAATACCGATATTTATATCCTGCCTATCCTCTCTACGAAGTTCGATGTTTCTATCGCTCGCACGAACAACTCTGTTTTTGATGATGGCGCACTGGAGAATCTCAGTTCGGCAACAACGACCTCGCCGACTTTCCTCTCGCTCATCAAGTCGCCCTTGGCTACACCTTATCAGTACAATGCCATTCGTAAGGACTTCACAGATCTGTTGAGTCCAGCCGACCAGCTGTTCTATAACTCGCGTGAGACCAACGAACTCATCAAGGGGACTTCACTGGCCAACCCTGTGGCTATTCTGAAGAATGCTGAAGGAACCAATAAAAACCAGGCTGAGAACACCTACTTCCAGGCTGCTGTGGCTCCGAAACTGGAACTGGGACGTTACTTCACTGTGACTGAGCACTTCAGCTATTTGCTCAATCGTAACTCACAGCGCTATACACGTCCGAACGAAGGTGTCCCTTCATTCCCCATTGAGGGTCTGGGAACAGTGACCAGCCGTTTCGGTTCACTCTCGACAAGCGAGAACAATATCATGAGTAATACGCATGTTGACTTCAATGGTATTTTCGGCGCTCATACCGTGAGTGCATACGCAGGTTTTCGTTACAACTATTTCTCGTTCGATGCCGACCAGATGATTACTGACTATAAGGGTGAGACCAACGACAAGAATCCCCATATCTCTGCTGATACCAATGAAGGCTATTTCTATGTCGACGGTGTCAACGACAAATGGAAGCAGTTGCAGTGGTATCTCAATGCCGACTATAACTACAAGAACCGCTACTTCCTTACTGTCTCGCTGCTCGCTGAGGCTAACAGCCGATTTGGCGATAAGGCTGATGGCGCAGTGAAGGCCTTCGGCGTGTCGTGGGGCATCTTCCCCGGCGTACAGGCAGGATGGGTGCTCACCAACGAAAAGTGGTTCCCCAAGAGCCGCGGTATCAACTACCTGCGCATTAATGCCGGTTATGACATCAGTGGCAATGACGATATCTCGAACTATGCAGCACGTACGTCCTACAACCTCGTGCGCTATTCGCAGAACCTCTCAGGCTTCCAGCTGACTAATATCGGTAACGATAAGATTAAGTGGGAGACAACGCGTAAGTTCAATGTAGGATTGCAGACCTACGCCTTCGACAACCGTATCGGCTTTGGCTTCGATTACTTCATTCACAAGACTTCCGATCTGCTGACCATGAAGTCGTTCCCTTCACCCATCGGTGGTATCAACCGTTACTGGACCAATGGTGGCAAACTGCAGAACGAAGGCTTTGAGGTGTCATTCTCGGCCAAGCCTGTTGTTACCAAGGACTGGAACGTCGAGGTAGGTGCAACTATCGGTCACTATAAGAATAAGGTTACTGAATTGCCCGATGGCGACTATCTCTCGTCTGTATATGGAAAGGACAATATCCTGACGGCTGTAGGAGGCCCGATTGCTCAGTTCTATGGTTACCGTACGCAGGGTGTGTTTGCCAGTGATGACGAG
>Ga0247611_10007337_pt1 | contig 13877 bp, 2 predicted proteins | sample 177DNAGHGhighgp2_FD_192422 | JGI IMG/M metagenome (GOLD analysis project Ga0247611, IMG submission 192422) | Sheep rumen microbial communities from Palmerston North, Manawatu-Wanganui, New Zealand - 1770 DNA GHGhigh gp2 | ecosystem: Host-associated > Mammals > Digestive system > Stomach > Rumen ...
ATTCGTTATAAGTCTGTCCGTGCCAGGTATAACTGTCACAGGATTGTTGGGTGAAGGCGTCATGCGAGCCGAAGTTGATTATAAGGTAAAGCGTGTCGACATTGGTGCAGGTGGAGTTGGGCTGAGAATGGTCAAAGATATAGGTGCCTGAGGTTGTAAATGTTGTACCATTCCAAGAGTATTGTTCACATGCTGTCACGTAGTAGGATGTATCATCGTGCTGGTTAATAGTGAGGTGTAGTGTATCCGTACTGGGACATCCTTCGTCGTTGGTATAGTGATACAAGTATATGCCGGATTCGCTGTAAGTCTGCCCGTGCCAAGTGTAGCTTTCACACGATTGTTGAGTGAAAGCGTTGTGTGAGCCGTTGTTGATGGTGAGGTGCAGCGTATCGACATTGGTGCAGGCGGAGTTGGGTTGAGAGTGGTCGAAGGTATAGGTTCCAGATATGGTGTATGTTGTGCCATTCCATGAGTATTGTTCGCAAGCTGTTACGTAGTAGGCTGTATCATCATGCTGGTCAATACTGAGGTGCAGTGTATCGGTGCTCGGGCATCCGTCTGCGTTAGTATAGCTGTATAAGTATGTACCAGCTTCAGTGTATGTAGTCCCGTGCCAAGTGTAGCTGTCGCAGGATTGTTGTGTGAAGGCATTATGTGACCCGTTGTTGATGGTAAGGTAAAGCGTGTCGACATTGGTGCAGGTGGAGTTGGGCAGAGAATGGTCGAAGGTATAGGTGCCGGATATGGTGTATGTTGTTCCGTTCCATGAGTATTGCTCACATGCCGTAACGTAGTAGGCAGTATCATCGTGCTGGTATAGACTGAGGTGAAGTGTATCCGTACTGGGACAACCTTCGGTGTTGGCATAGTGATACAGGTATGTGCCAGATTCGTTATAAGTCTGTCCGTGCCAGGTATAACTGTCACAGGATTGTTGGGTGAAGGCGTCATGCGAGCCGTTGTTAATAGTGAGGTGCAATGTATCAACATTTGTACAAGTGGAGTTGGGCAGAGATTGGTCGAAGGTATAGGTGCCGGATAAGGTGTATGTCGTGCTGTTCCATGTGTATTGTTCGCAAGCAGTTACATAGTATGCGGTATCATCATGCTGGTCAATAGTGAGGTGTAGTGTATCCGTACTGGGACATCCGTCATTGTTTGTGTAGCTGTATAGGTATGTGCCAGTCTCTGTGTAAGTGGTTCCGTGCCAAGTGTAGCTTTCGCAGGATTGTTGAGTGTAGGCATTGTGGGAACCGTTGTTGATGGTAAGGTAAAGCGTGTCGACATTGGCGCAGGTGGAGTTGGGCTGAGTGTGGTCGAAGGTATAGGTGCCGGATATGGTGTATATTGTTCCGTTCCATGTGTATTGCTCACAAGCTGTTACGTAGTAGGCGGTATCATCGTGCTGGTCAATAGTGAGGTGTAGAGTATCCGTACTGGGACATCCGTCATTGTTGGTGTAGCTGTATAAGTATGTACCAGTCACGGTGTAAGTGGTTCCGTTCCAAGTGTAGCTTTCGCAGGATCGTTGCGTGTAGGCATTGTGAGAGCCGTTGTTGATGGTGAGGTGGAGTGTGTCTACATTGGTGCAAGTGGAGTTTGGCTGAGAATGTTCAAAGGTATAGGTGCTGGATAAGGTATATGTCGTGCCGTTCCATGAGTATTGTTCGCAAGCCGTCACGTAGTAAGCAGTGTCATTGTGCTGATCAATACTGAGGTGCAGTGTGTCAGTACTCAGACATCCGTTCGTGTTAGTATAATTGTATAAGTATGTGCCAGATTCGTTATAGGTCTGTCCATTCCAAGTATAACTCTCGCATGATTGTTGGGAGAAGGCGTCATGCGTGCCGTTGTTGATAGTAAGGTATAGCGTGTCTACATTTGTGCAAGTGGAGTTCGGCAGAGAGTGTTCGAAGGTATAGGCTCCAGATAAGGTATAAGTCATACCGTTCCAGGAGTATTGTTCACATGCTGTCACGTAGTAAGCGGTGTCTTCATGCTGGTCAATACTGAGGTGCAATGTATCTGTACTGGGACATTCATCTGTGTTGGTGTAGTTGTATAAGTACGTCCCCGTCATAGTGTATGAGGTTCCGTGCCAAGTGTAGCATTCGCAGGATTGTTGATTGAAAGCGTTATGGGAGCCGTTGTTGATGGTGAGGTACAGCGTGTCTACATTCGAGCAAGTGGAGTTTAGCTGAGAGTGGTCGAAGGTATAGGTGCCAGATGTGGTGTAAGTAGTTTCGTTCCAAGAGTATTGTTCACAAGCTGTCACGTAGTAGGCGGTGTCATTATGCTGGTCAATACTGAGGTGCAGTGTATCAGTGCTGGGACATCCGTCTGTGTTGGTATAGTTGTATAAGTAAGTTCCAGTCTCTGTGTAAGTGGTTCCGTGCCAAGTGTAGCTTTCGCAGGATTGTTGTGTGAATGTGTTATGTGAGCCGTTGTTGATAGTGAGGTGGAGTGTGTCTACATTGGTGCAAGTGGAGTTTGGCTGAGAATGGTCGAAGGTATAGGTGCCTGATGTGGTATATATTGTTCCGTTCCAAGAGTATTGCTCGCAAGCTGTCACATAGTAGGCGGTATCATCATGCTGGTCAATAGTGAGATGCAGTGTATCTGTGCTTGGACACCCGTCCGTGTTGGTATAGTTGTATAAGTATGATCCGGTCACAGTGTAAGTGGTTCCGTGCCAAGTGTAATTGTCACAAGATTGTTGTGTGAATGTGTTATGTGAGCCGTTGTTGATGGTAAGGTGTAGCGTGTCAACATTAGTACATGTAGAGTTCGGCTGCGAGTGGTCGAAGGTATAGGTACCGGAGGCTGTAAATGTTGTTTCGTTCCATGAGTATTGCTCACAAGCTGTCACGTAGTATGCTGTATCATCATGCTGGTCAATACTGAGGTGCAGGGTATCAGTGCTCGGACACCCGTCAGAATTGGTATAGTTGTATAAGTATGTTCCTGTCTGTGTGTAAGTGGTTCCGTTCCAAGTGTAGCTTTCGCAGGATTGTTGAGAGAATGAGTTATATGACCCGTTGTTGATGGTGAGGTGGAGTGTGTCTACATTGGTACAAGAGGAGTTGGATTGAGTGTGATCGAAAGTATAGGTGCCTGAGGCTGTAAATGTTGTGCTATTCCAGGAGTATTGTTCGCACGCTGTCACGTAGTAGGCAGTATCATCATGCTGGTCAATACTGAGGTGTAGGGTATCTGTGCTGGGGCATCCGTCTGCGTTGGTATAATTGTATAAGTATGTACCAGTCTCTGTGTAGGTAGTCCCGTGCCAAGTGTAGCTTTCGCAGGAGTGATGAGTGAAAGCGTTGTGTGAGCCGTTGTTGATGGTGAGGTGCAGCGTATCGACATTTGTGCAAGTGGAGTTTGGCTGAGAGTGGTCGAAAGTATAGGTTCCGGAAGCAGTGTATGTTGTGCCGTTCCAATTGTATTGTTCGCATGCCGTCACGTAGTAGGATGTATCATCATGCTGGTCGATGTTGAGGTGCAGGGTATCTGTGCTGGGACATCCGTCCGTGTTGGTGTAGTTGAATAAGTATATGCCAGTCTCTGTGTAGGTGGTTCCGTTCCATGTGAAGCTGACACAAGATTGCTGAGAGAATGTGTTATGGGAACCATTGTTGATGGTGAGGTGGAGTGTGTCTACAATGGTGCAAGTGGAGTTGGGCTGAGAATGGTCGAAGGTATAGGTGCCTGATGTGGTATATATTGTTCCGTTCCAAGAGTATTGTTCACATGCTGTTACGTAGTAGGCAGTGTCATCATGCTGGTCAATAGTGAGGTGTAGAGTATCTGTGCTGGGGCATCCATCGTTGTTTGTATAGTCGAATAAGTATGTACCAGTCACAGTGTAAGTGGTTCCGTGCCAAGTGTAATTGTCACAAGATTGTTGTGTGAATGTGTTATGGGAGCCATAGTTGATAGTGAGATGGAGCGTGTCGACATTGGTGCAAGTGGAGTTGGGCTGCGAGTGGTCGAAAGTATAGGTGCCGGAGACTGTATATATTGTGCCATTCCATGAGTATTGTTCACATGCCGTCACGTAGTAGGCAGTGTCATCGTGCTGATCAATACTGAGGTGCAGTGTATCTGTGCTGGGACAACCGTCTGTGTTGGTGTAGCTGTATAGGTATGTGCCAGTCTCTGTGTATGTGGTTCCGTGCCAAGTGTAGCCCTCACAAGATTGTTGCGTGTAGGCATTGTGAGAGCCGTAGTTGATGGTGAGGTGGAGTGTGTCTACATTGGTGCAAGTGGAGTTTAGCTGAGAGTGGTCGAAGGTATAGGTGCCGGATAAGGTATAAGTCGTGCCGTTCCAAGAGTAATGTTCACAGGCTGTCACGTAGTAGGCAGTGTCATCATGCTGGTCAATAGTGAGGTTCAATGTATCAGTGCTGGGACAACCGTCTGAATTCGTATAATCGTACAGGTATATTCCCGATTCGTTGTAATTCTGTCCGTGCCAAGTATAACTGTCACAAGCTTGTTGAGAGAATGTGTTATGGAACCCGTTGTTGAGAGTGAGGTGCAGCGTGTCGACATTTGTGCAAGTGGAGTTGGGTTGAGAATGGTCGAAAGTAAAAGTTCCGGATATGGTGTATGTCGTTCCATTCCATGTGTACTGTTCGCACGCCGTTACATAGTAGGTAGTGTCATCATGCTGGTCAATAGTGAGGTGTAGAGTATCTGTGCTGGGGCATCCATCGTTGTTTGTATAGTCGAATAAGTATGTACCAGTTACAGTGTAAGTGTTTCCGTGCCAAGTGTAACTGTCACAAGATTGTTGAGAGAATGTGTTATGTGAGCCGTTGTTGATTGTGAGGTGGAGTGTGTCTACATTGGTGCAAGTGGAGTTGGGCTGAGAATGGTCGAAGGTATAGGTGCCTGATGTGGTATATATTGTTCCGTTCCATGAATATTGCTCGCAAGCTGTCACATAGTAGGCCGTATCATCATGCTGGTCAATAGTGAGGTGTAGAGTATCTGTGCTTGGACAACCGTCCGTGTTGGTATAGCTGTATAAGTATGATCCGGTCACAGTGTATGTGTTTCCGTGCCAAGTGTAGCTGTCACAGTATTGTTGGGTGAATGTGTTATGCGAGACGTTGTTGATGGTGAGGTGGAGTGTGTCGACATTCGTGCAAGTGGAGTTGGGCTGAGAATTGTCGAAGGTATAGGTTCCGGATAAGGTATATGTCGTGCCGTTCCAAGAGTATTGCTCGCAAGCTGTCACATAGTAGGCGGTATCATCATGCTGGTCAATACTGAGGTGTAGTGTGTCAGTGCTGGGACATCCGTCCGTGTTGGTATAATTGTATAAGTATGATCCGGTCACAGTGTAAGTGGTTCCGTTCCAAGTGTAGCTTTCGCAGGATTGTTGTGTGAATGCATTATGGGAGCCATTGTTGATGGTGAGGTGGAGTGTGTCTACATTGATGCAAGTGGAGTTGGGTTGCGTGTGGTCGAAGATATATACACCGGAAGCGGTGTATGTCATTCCGTTCCATGAGTATTGTTCACATGCCGTCACGTAGTAGGCAGTGTCATCGTGCTGGTCAATAGTGAGATGCAGTGTATCAGTACTTGGACATCCATCGTTGTTTGTATAGTTGTATAAGTATGTCCCCGTCACAGTGTAAGTGGTTTCATGCCAAGTAAAACTCTCGCAAGATTGTTGAGTGTAAGCATTATGAGAGCCGTTGTTGATGGTGAGGTGCAGCGTGTCAACATTGGTGCAAGTGGAGTTGGGCTGAGAGTGGTCGAAGGTATAGGTTCCGGATATGGTGTATGTTGTGCCATTCCATGAGTATTGTTCACATGCTGTTGCGTAGTAGGATGTATCATCGTTCTGGTTAATAGTGAGGTGTAGGGTATCAGTACTGGGACAACCTTCGGTGTTGGCATAGTGATGCAGGTATATGTCGGTTTCGCTGTAAGTCTGCCCGTGCCAAGTAAAACTTTCGCAGGATTGTTGGGTGTAAGCGTAATGGGAACCGTTATTGATAGTAAGGTGCAGTGTATCAACATTTGTGCAGGTGGAGTTGGGCTGAGAGTGGTCGAAGGTATATGTTCCGGATATGGTGTATGTTGTGCCATTCCATGAGTATTGTTCGCATGCCGTCACATAGTAGGCTGTATCATCATGCTGATCAATACTTAGGTGCAGTGTATCTGTGCTGGGACATCCGTCCGTGTTGGTATAGTTGTATAAGTATGATCCGGTCACAGTGTAAGTGGTTCCGTGCCAAGTGTAATTGTCACAAGATTGTTGTGTGAATGTGTTATGTGAGCCGTTGTTGATAGTGAGGTGCAGCGTGTCGACATTGGTGCAAGTGGAGTTGGGCTGCGACTGGTCGAAAGTATAGGTGCCGGAGACTGTATATGTTGTGCCATTCCAAGAGAATTGTTCACAAGCCGTTACGTGGTAGGCTGTATCATCATGCTGGTCAATAGTGAGAAGCAGTGTATCTGTGCTGGGGCATCCTTCGTTGTTAGTATAATTGTATAAGTATGTACCCGTCACAGTGTAAGTGGTTCCGTGCCAAGTGTAGCTGTCACAAGATTGTTGTGTGAATGCATTATGGGAGCCATTGTTGATTGTGAGGTGGAGTGTGTCTACATTGGTGCAGGTGGAATTGGGCTGCGAATAGTCGAAGGTATATGTTCCGGATATGGTGTATGTTGTGCCGTTCCATGAGTATTGTTCACATGCTGTTGCGTAGAATGATGTATCATCGTGCTGGTCAATAGTGAGGTGAAGTGTATCCGTACTGGGACATCCTTCGTAGTTGGTATAGTGATACAGGTATATGCCGGATTCGCTGTAAGTCTGCCCGTGCCAAGTGAAACTCTCGCAGGATTGTTGGGTGTAAGCGTAATGGGAACCGTTATTGATAGTAAGGTGCAGTGTATCAACATTTGTGCAAGTAGAGTTCGGCTGCGAGTGGTCGAAAGTATAGGTGCCGGATATGGTGTATGTTGTTCCGTTCCATGAGTATTGTTCGCACGCTGTTACGTAGTAGGCGGTATCATCATGCTGGTCAATACTGAGATGCAGTGTATCAGTGCTGGGACATCCGTCATTGTTGGTGTAGCTGTATAGGTATGTTCCTGCCTGTGTGTATGTGGTTCCGTGCCAAGTAAAACTCTCGCAAGATTGTTGGGTGTAAGTATTATGTGAGCCGTTGTGGATGGTGAGGTGCAGTGTATCTGTGCTGGGACATCCGTTGGAATTCGTATAATCGTATAGGTATATTCCCGAATTGTTGTAAGTCTGTCCACGCCAAGTATAGCTCTCGCAAGATTGTTGGGTGTAAGCATTATGTGAGCCATTGTGGATTGAGAGGTGAAGCGTATCGGTGCTGGGACAACTGGCGGGATTAATATACTGGTATAAGTAAGAGCCGGATTCGGTATAAACCGACCCGTGCCAAGTGTAGCTCTCGCAGGTTTGATGGGAGGAGGCGTTATGTGTGCTGTGGTTGATAGTCAAGGAGAGAGTGTAGATACTGTCCCATAACGGGGGATGGTGGACCGTGTCGTGGTATTCGCCTGATGCGGACAGCGCCGTCCCTCGCCACAGAATTGGTTCGCAGGATTGGATTGTATCGTGGATTATTACCGCAGGCCGGTATTGAAGGGCGCCAACAGACGGTGCGTAGCCGTCGCGGAGGGCGCCAACTTCATCTGTGGAGTCGATAATCAGTGAATATGTGCTGGGCGTATTGTTGTCATTGTCCACCCATTGGCCCGATGTGTAGCGGGCCGTATGTGTAAGGGTAGCGTCATGAGCGGTAGGGATGCCTCCGGTGGCTGCCGATGTACCCATGATTGTCGGGAAAACGGTGTGCTTCACCCCATCGACATTGAGTATTGCGGGCAAAGGCAAGGTGTCTGAGCCAAGGTATATCTGTGATGGCGACGTCGATGTTAGCGATATATTGTTGTCGTCATAGGCCAACCGGCCGGTGACCGTGGTCCAGATGTTGTTTGTGGCCTTGCAGGTGATTGTGTTCCGAATGGTTAGGTCTTGGATATTCGTACCTCCATAGTTGGCGGCAAAGAGGTTATTGACCAATTGTGTCTGCCCGCCACGGATGTTTATCGCTCCGCCTTGGTTGGCGGCACCGTGGTTCGACACAAAGGTGCTGTTTAGGATTGTATTTATACCGCTGTTTGTTTGGAAATTTACAGCACCACCCATATCGGTAGTGTTATTAAAGAAAGTACAGTTTGTGATTATGCAACGAGAAGAGCCATCGTGGCACAAGGCTCCGCCGAGTCCTTGCTCGGCGTGGTTGGAGTTGAACGAGGAGTGTGATACGAACAGGCGTAATGTAGGGTCGGCTCCGGTGTTGTAGATTGCCCCTCCTTGCCCCCAGCATGTGTCATTGTTGAAAGAGCAGTTGTGTATCAGCAGTGAGCTGTAGAGTGAATAGATGGCTCCGCCGAGGTCGGAGCTGATGCTGGACACGATGGTGCTGTTGCTGTCGAGGCTGGTGTTGGTGAGGTGCAGTTGGCTGTAGCGCGCCGATAGGGCCCCGCCGTAGCAGTGGGCATAGCTGATGAAATCTTCCGGGCGTTGGATGGCATGGTTGTGTGTGAACAGGGAGCTGTCGACAAAACAGACCGAGTGGTCTAAGCTCAAGGCTCCTCCGTAACTATGGAATGTGTTCAGGGTATGGCAGTTGTTGTCCCGAAATGTGGTGGCGGCGATGTGTGACGTGTCGCTGTTGGCGAGGCTTATCGCTCCTCCTTGGAGGGATTGGTTGTTGGAGAATAGGCAATGTGTGATGTTGATGCGGGAGAGGTTGCTGGGGTAGCTGTCGCAGTAGATGGCTCCGCCATAGCGGGCTTGGTTGTTTTGCAGTTGGCAGTTGCGGAGGGTTAATGAGGATTGATAGATAAGGATGGCTCCTCCTGAGCCTGATATGGTGAATCCGTTGGCGAGGGTGAGGCTGTCGAGGGTGAGGCTGGAGTTGTGGGCTATGAGTATTTGTGTGTTGTTGCCACCGCTTATGGTGATGGTTCCGCCTGAGGGGCCGTGGTTGTTTCCGTTGATGTGGAGTGTGGTGTTCCGGATGTTGGGAAGAGTGTCGTTGAGAAGTATGGTGTTTTGTGAGTCTGGCGGCAAGGAGAATGTGATGGTGGCGTTGGAGGTTGAGGTTATGACATAGAGTATGGCTTCGCGCAAGGATGTCAGCCCGTCGTTGGGGTCGATGGTGTCGAGGTGTGTTGTGACGGTGGAGGGAGAGAGGAGCGGAGGACTTTCGGAGGAGGAGCGAGGGCAGGCCCCAGCCATTGTGGCGGGGCAGATGAGGAGAAGGAAGAGGGACAGTCTGAGGATGGTTGAGTAGGTATTCATTTTGTTGGTTGTGGTGTTGGTTGGCGGGGGTTGTTAATAGGTTTTGCTCCAGACTTCCTCGGTGTAAGAGTTATGGAAGTTGATGAAGACGCTTATCTGGATGGGTGGGTGGTCGGGTGGGAGGGAGTCGGGGGTGATTTTTTGGTCTGCCATTGAGGAGAGTTTGAGGGTCAGGGACCGGACATCGCTCTGGGTGGTGTTTTCGGCACGGACGGTGTTGTCGTTGAGCCGTTGGTAGTAGCCGAAGAAGGTGTCTTGGAATGCTTTTTCTATCGGGGCGTAGGTTTCGGGTTGGGCTTGGGTTTGTAGTTGCCAGTGGATTGTGCAAGTGATGGTCTCTTTTTTATTGCAGCCGCACAGTGTGAGTGTTGCGGCTGCAATAAAGAGAAATATCATTTTTTTCATCGTGGTGGCGATTTAGGGGTTGAGTTCTTGTTTTCTGGCCCAGTGTTCCATAAAGTCGTCGTAGTTGCGTTTCAGCAGGTTGGGGGTGTCGAGGTTGTAGGGGCATTTGGACCGGCATTGGCCGCATTGGAGGCATTGTTTGGTCTGCTGCATTTTGTCGTAGAATTCGTCGGTGAGGTAGACGCTGTATGGGGCGCGTCGGAGGAAAAGGTACATGCGGTTGCAGCTTTCGATTTCGATGCCGGCGGGGCAGGGCTGGCAGTAGCCGCAGCCGCGGCAGAAGTCGCCGCACAGCTCTGCCCGGTCTTTCTCAATCCGCTGGCGCATCTCGTCGGTCAGGGTCGGCGGGTTGTCCTGGAAGGAGATAAACTCGTCCAGTTCGCTCTCGCGCTGTATGCCCCAGATGGGTTCGATGTGTGGGAATTGGGCTATGTAGGCATAGGCGGTGGCGGCATGGTTGATGAGGCCTCCGGCAAGGGCTTTCATGGCGATGAATCCGATGTTGTTGGCCTTGCATTTGTCGACGAGTGCCATTTCTTGGTCGCTGGCGAGGTAGGAGAAGGGGAATTGGAGGGTCTCGTAGAGACCGCTGTCGAGGGCTTCGTGGGCCACGGCCAGACGGTGGTTGGTGATGCCGATATGGCGTATCTTGCCTTGCTGCTGGGCTTGTAGCATGGCCTCGTAGAGGCCGGTGCCGTCGCCGGGTTTGGGGCAGAAGGCGGGGTTGTGGAATTGGTAGAGGTCGATATAGTCAGTCCGCAGCAGTCGGAGACTGGTTTCCAGATGTTGCCAGAAGTCTTCCACCCGCGTTGCACCTGTCTTGGTGCTGATGATTACTTTGTCGCGCCGGTCGGCAAAAGCGGTACCCAGTTTCTCTTCGCTGTCGGTGTAGAATCGAGCGGTGTCGAAATAGTACATGCCATGGTCGAGGGCTTTGTGGAGCAGGTGGACGGTCTCGGCGGTGGATATCCGTTGGATGGGTAGGGCTCCGAAACCGTTTTTGGGGACGATGAGTCCGCTTTTGCCAAGTGTTACTGTGTCCATGTGTTTTGTCGTTTCGTGGTTTTGTGCTTTGTTTATTAGTCGAGGTCTTTGCCGCAGCAGTTCTTGTATTTTTTGCCACTTCCGCAGGGGCAGGGGTCGTTGCGGCCTACTTTCTTCTCCACATGCACGGGCTGGGGTTTGGGACGTTCGCCGGTTTGCTGGCTGGCTGCACGGTCCATGGCGCGCTGGGTCTCTGTGGCGGTGCTGTCGTGGCTGGTTTTGAGGTTGCGGTTGTCGCGTTTCGGCTGGCGGGCTTCTTTCATGTCTTCGTCCTCCTTGACAGGCAGACTGGCGCGGATCAGGAATGACGAAATCTCACGGTTGATCTCCAGGAGCATTTTCTCAAAGAGATTGAAGCTTTCGAACTTGTAGATGAGCAAGGGGTCTTTCTGTTCGTAGGAGGCGTTCTGTACACTGGTTTTCAGTTCGTCCAGCTCGCGCAGGTGGTCTTTCCAAAGGTCGTCGATGATGGCCAGGGTGATGCTCTTCTCGATGCTGAGCTGCACTTCGCGTCCTTTGTTCTCGTATGATTTCTTGACCGGGGTCACCACATTGAGGGTCTTCTTGCCGTCAGTGATGGGGAAGGCCACATTGACGTAGCGGGTGTTCTCGTAGATGCGCTTGATGAAAGGATAGGCCAGGTCGCTGATGCGCTGCATGCGTTCTTTGTAGGTGGAGTAGACCATGTCGTACAGCTTCTGGACGGCTTCGTCGTGGCGGGCATTGAACAGCTCGCGCTCGGTGAAAGGCACCTCTATTGCGAACACACGGATCATCTCCAGCTTGAAGCCCTCCCAGTCGTGGTTCTGCTGGGCGTCGTCGTAGATGAGGGCGCAGGTGTCGTAGAACATGTTGCTGATGTCGATGCTCAGGCGGTCGCCATAGAGGGCATTGCGGCGTTTGTTGTAGATGACGGTGCGCTGGTTGTTCATGACGTCGTCGTATTCAAGCAGGCGTTTGCGCATGCCGAAGTTGTTCTCTTCCACTTTTTTCTGAGCCTTCTCAATCTGACGGGTGATCATGGAGTGCTGGATGACTTCGCCTTCCTGCAGTCCCATGCGGTCCATGACGCTGGCTATGCGGTCCGACCCGAAGATACGCATCAGGTCGTCCTCCAGCGACACGAAGAAGAGGCTGCTGCCGGGGTCGCCCTGACGGCCGGCACGGCCACGCAGCTGGCGGTCCACACGACGGCTTTCGTGGCGCTCAGTGCCGATGATGGCCAGACCGCCCGCCTCGCGCACTCCGCCCTTGAGCTTGATGTCGGTACCACGGCCAGCCATGTTGGTGGCGATGGTCACATGTCCGGGCTCACCGGCGTGGGCCACGATTTCGGCCTCCTTCTGGTGCAGTTTGGCGTTGAGGACGCTGTGCTCGATATGTTTCATCTTGAGCATCTTGCTGAGCAGCTCCGAGGTCTCGACGCTTGTAGTGCCCACCAGCACGGGGCGACCGATGCCGATGAGGCGTTCCACCTCGTCGATTACGGCCTTGTACTTCTCGCGCTTGGTCTTGTAAATCATGTCGTCCATGTCGATACGGGCAATGGGCCTGTTGGTGGGTATCACCACCACATCCAGCTTGTAGATGTCCCAGAACTCACCCGCCTCGGTCTCTGCCGTACCCGTCATACCGGCCAGTTTCTTGTACATGCGGAAATAATTCTGCAGCGTGATGGTGGCGTAGGTCTGTGTGGCCGCCTCCACCTTGGCGTTCTCCTTGGCTTCCACGGCCTGGTGCAGACCGTCGCTCCAGCGGCGGCCCTCCATGATACGGCCCGTCTGCTCGTCCACAATCTTCACCTGCTTGTTCTCGTCTACAATGTAGTCGATGTCCTTCTCAAAGAGGGTATAGGCTTTCAGCAGCTGGTCCACCGTGTGCACGCGGTCGCTCTGTATGGCAAAGTCGTTGTATATCTTCTCTTTCTTGGCTGCCTTCTCCTCGGGTGTGAGGTTCTCGTGCTCCAGCTCTGCTATCATGCTTCCGATGTCGGGCAGCTGGTAGAAGTTGCGGTCTTCGCCCAGTCCGGTGAGGAAATCCATGCCCTTTTCGGTCAGCTCCACCGTGCGGTTCTTCTCGTCGATGGTGAAGTACAGGTCGTCATCGATAATATGCATGTATTTGTTCTGCTCCTGCATGTAGAAATTCTCGGTGCGCTGCAGGATGGCTTTCATGCCCGTCTCGCTGAGGAACTTGATGAGGGCTTTGCTCTTGGGCAGGCCTCGGTAGGCGCGCAACAACAGTTTGGCGGGTTCCTCTTCGGGTTTGGGGTCGGGATTGGCCGCCAGGCCGTTCTTGGCGTCTGCCAGCACTTTGGTCACCAGATTCCGCTGGGCGTTGTAGAGTTTCTCAATCACCGGCTTGAAACGGTCGAACTCCTGGTCTTCGTCGTCCTTGCCGGTGGGGCCGCTGATGATAAGAGGGGTACGGGCATCGTCGATAAGCACCGAGTCCACCTCGTCGACGATAGCATAGTTGTGCCCACGTTGCACCAGCTCCTCAGGGTTGCGGCTCATGTTGTCGCGCAGGTAGTCGAAACCGAACTCGTTGTTGGTGCCGTAGGTGATGTCGGCGCGGTAGGCCGCCTTGCGCTCCTCGCTGTGGGGCTCGTGCTTGTCAATGCAGTCCACCGTCAGGCCGTGGAACTCAAACAGCATTCCCATCCATTCCGAGTCGCGCTTGGCCAGATAGTCATTCACCGTCACCACGTGCACACCCTTGCCTGGCAGGGCGTTCAGGTATACAGGCAGGGTGGCCACAAGGGTCTTGCCCTCGCCGGTGGCCATCTCGGCAATCTTGCCGCTGTGCAGCACCACGCCGCCAATCAGCTGCACGTCGTAGTGCACCATGTCCCATGTAATCATGTTGCCGCCGGCCATCCAATGGTTTTGGTAAACGGCTTTGTCCTGCCCGTCGTCGCCGGCAACGATGCTCACGCTGTCGCGCTTCACGGCCAGCGCGCGGTCGTGGTCGGTGGCGGTCACCACCACCTCCTCGTTCTCGGCAAAGCGGCGTGCCGTCTCTTTCACCACGCTGAAGGCTTCGGGCA
>Ga0247611_10007338_pt1 | contig 13877 bp, 11 predicted proteins | sample 177DNAGHGhighgp2_FD_192422 | JGI IMG/M metagenome (GOLD analysis project Ga0247611, IMG submission 192422) | Sheep rumen microbial communities from Palmerston North, Manawatu-Wanganui, New Zealand - 1770 DNA GHGhigh gp2 | ecosystem: Host-associated > Mammals > Digestive system > Stomach > Rumen...
TGGTTTCCCAGCAGCTCCAGATCCATGGCCTCCAGGGCTTCGTAGTCGTAATTGCCGTCGGCGTCGCGCGGGGTGCGTTCCCGGGACACAAAATAATTGTCCAGCTCTATCACCTTGGGATTCATCTCCCGTACCATGCACTGCTGGGCCAGGCGCAGCGAAGACGAGGTTTTGCCACTGGACGACGGTCCCGCCAGGAAGACAATCTTTACGCGGTCCCGGACGCCGTAAATTTTATCGGCAAGGTCGGCATAGCCGCGCTCCTGCCGGGCTTCGCAGAGGTTGATGAGGTTCACCGCTCCCCCGCCGCGCAGGCGCTCGTTCAGGGCCCCCACGCTCACGACCCCCGTAGCCTTGCACCAATAGCCGTATTCCTTCAGCGTTACCGTCAGCTTCTTCTGCTTCTGGCGCGGGATGGTACGGGAAATGTCGTCATTGGCCGGGTACTGCAGGCAGAACCCGTGGTGGAACGGCATGAGGTCGAACACCTTCAGGCTGCCGGTGGAAGGCACCAGCGCTCCGTAAAAATTGTCGGCCACGCCGTCCAGGTAATATACCGAGCAGAAGAACGTTCCCAATGACTCCTGCAAAGCGGCCTTCAGTTTCTGGTTCTGCGCACGGAACAGGGCACAGGCTTCGTCCGAGCGCATTTTCGTTTTGGTGAACGGCAGGTCCAGGGCTACCAGGCGGCGCATCTCGTCCCTCAGGCGCAGGATGTCTTCGTCGGCAATGTGCTCGCCGCGGAACTTGCAGTACAGGCCGCTGGGCAGGGAGTGGTTAATCTTGAACACCTTGTCCGGGAACAGCTTGCGCGCGGCACACTGGGCCAGGAAACTGAGCGAACGCAGGTACGTCCGCCGGCCTTCCGGATGATTGTAGCCGATAAACTCCACGCTGTGCGGGAAGAACAGCTGGAAGTCCAGCGGCTTGAGCTGATGGTCCACCAGGGCCGCCAGCACGGGATATTCCTTCCCGGTTTTGGGGTCTTTAACGCTTGCAGGCGCAATGGCGGAGAGTTTCTCTCCCAAAGGCAGTTCGTAGGTTTTGCCGTTATTGATACAGGTGATGGTGATGGTTTCCATGGTTTATTTTTCACGAAGGGACAGGCCGAAGCCGCCGGAGCGGGCCATGCGCACCGTCAGGACATCGGCCGACGTCACCGTGCTGTGCGTAATAGTATAGGCCTGCGGATTGGTCTCGTAATCCGCATCCGGAGCGTCCGCGTACAACGTAGCTTCATAGGAGACGCCGGGCTGCAGGAAATCCAGCTTGAAGGTGGTCTCGTGGGCGTTTTCGCCACAAACGCCACCCACATACCAGACGTCGTGCGGGCGTCCGCCGGCATACACAAAGTCATATGCGCCGGAAGTGCCGCTCAGGCGGCCGGCATTGAGCGTAGAGAGCTTGGGATGACGGGCCGTGACGATGTACTCGCCGGGCTCCGCCTCCAGGTACAGGCTCTTATCCCAGTCCACTGCCACGTCCTTGATGAACTGGAAAGCGTCCATGAAGCGGGCGTAGTTCTCCGGCAGGTCCGCGGCCATCTGCAGCGGGCTGTAGAAAGTGACATACAGGCCCAGCTGATTGCCAATGGTGTGGCGCATCTTGCCCGTCTGACCGGGCGCCGTGACGGACATATCCTGCTCAAAGATGCCGGGCGTATAGTCCATCGGCCCGCCCTGCAAACGCGTGAACGGCAAAATGCAGGTGTGACCCGGATTAATGTCGCTGCGGAATTCCGTGCCCATGGCGCTTTCGTTGCCAATCATGTTGGGCCAGGTGCGGCAAAGGCCGGTGGGACGCACGGCCTCGTGCGCATTCACCATAATGTGGTGCTTGGCGGCTTCTACCACGGCACGGTGATAGTGGGTGATGAGCGGCTGGCTGTAGTGATGCTCCCCGAACGGGATAATGTCGCCCACATAACCGCTCTTCACGGCGTCATAGCCGTACTGGTTCATAAGGGTATAGGCCTGTTCCATCCAGCGCTCGTAATTAACGGTGGATGAAGAGCTTTCGTGATGCATAATCAGGCGCATGCCCTTGCTGTGGGCATATTCATTCAGGGCCGGAAGGTCAAAGTCCGGATACGGGGTGATGAAGTCGAACACGAACTCCTTCTGGCAGCCGAACCAGTCTTCCCAGCCTTCGTTCCAGCCCTCGATGAGCAGGGCATCGAAGCCGTTGGCTGCGGCAAAGTCAATGTACTTCCGTACATTCTCGTTGTTGGCGCCGTGGCGGCCGTGCGGCTTGGCCTTGGAGTAATCCGTTTCTCCCAGCTTGACGGAAGGGAAATCGGAGGTGTAGGACCAGTGCGATTTGCCGGTAATCATCTCCCACCACACGCCCATGTACTTCACCGGGTGAATCCAGCTCACGTCTTCCAGGACGCAAGGGTCGTTCAGGTTCAGGATGAGGCGCGAAGCCAGCACGTCGGTGGCTTTTTCGCACACCTGCACCGTACGCCAGGGGCTCACGCAGGGGGCCTGGAGGCGGGCTTTGATGCCCTGGGCGTCCGGGGTAAGGGCCGTGCGGAACACCATTTTCTTGTCGTCCAGCAGGAGGCTGGTGGTAGAATAATCCAGCACGCGGGCCTCGTGAAGGTTGATGTAGAGGCCTTCGTCCGTCTTCATCTGCAGGGCTGTCTGTACGGCAGTGGGGCCGATATAGGACTGCGACGCGTTGTACGGACGGTCTGCGCCGTTGATGCCGCGGATCTGGGACAGGCGGGACTTGTAGTAGTTGTACTCCTGGGTATCGTAGTCGCCGCTGATCCACCAGGCCGTATGGTCCCCGGCGAGGGCGAATTCCGTCAGTTCATCGGCCACCTTGAAATAGATGAGCTTGTTCTCCATGGGGAACTCGTAACGGAAACCCAGGCCGTCGTTGTACAGGCGGAAGCGGATGTTCATCCGGACGCCGTCCTCGCGGGAGAGCTTGAGGAGCATCTCGTTGTAGCGGTTGCGGATGTGATCTTCCTCGCCCCAGACGGGCGTCCAGGTTTCGTCGAAGGAGCTGTAGCTCACATCGTCCAGCTTAAAGCCATCCTTAAGGTCGATATCACCTACCAGGTCATAACCCAGCCTGGAAGGCAGGATTACGTCGGACTGGCCGTGCTTGAGGGAGTACATCGGGACGCCGTCCACAACGTCGGCGCGAAGCTCCAGCGTGCCGTCCGGGCTCTGAAGCGGGTTGCGGTCCAGGGGTTTCACTTGGGGAGCGGAGCAGGCGGCAAGCGCCAGCGCTGTCATTGCAATAGCCAATTTTTTCATATTATCGGGAAAATTCTACAATAAGCGCAGTCTTGGGGGCCACGGAAACGCCGTTTTGCAGCGTAACGGGCTCTCCGGTGAGAACATCCGTCCCTTTCACCGGGCCGCTGACAAACTCGCTATAGTGGTCCCAGTCCAGGGTGCGGGGTTCCTCGTTGTTGTTGATATAGACAAATACGGCATCCGTATCCGTGTAGCGGAAATAGGAATAGCTGTTGTCCGTGATGTTGCGGGCGCCCTCGTTGCGGCGGGACAAAAAATGCAGGGTCTTGCCTTCTTGCACGGCCTTGGAGCCTTTACGCCAGCGGAAGAGGGTGCGGGTGTAGTCGTGCAGGTCCGCGGCGCTTGCATACAGTTCCGGAGCCTGGGCACGGCCAAGGGCGGTGAACAGGTTGCACCCGTCCCCTTCCCAGCCGCCCGGGAAGTCGATACGCTTGGCGCCGTCGTGCGAGGGGCAGTCCTTGCGCTCCAGGAACATCATTTCGTCCCCGTAATAGAGCTGCGGGATGCCGCGGAGGGTGGCCAGGAGGGCCAGGCCCAGTTTCATCTTCCTAGGATCGGCCCCCCAGGTGTCGCCGCTGCGGGCGTGGTCGTGGTTGGCAAAGAAGATGAGCATGTGCGAAAGATCCTGGTACACAAAGTCCTGCGCCAGCACTGTGTAAATGCGGGTCATGCCTTCGTCCCAGTACACTTTTTCCTCGCACAGGGCCGCATGGATGGCGTGTTCCAGCGGGAAGTCCATGATGGACGGCAGGTTGGAATTGAAACCGTTCTTGTTGGGATTGTCCTTTTGCCAGTAGGCCACCTGCGGAATGTTGTAGTCCCAGCACTCCCCTACGATGTTCATCTTGGGATATTCGTCCGTGACGGCCTTGCACCACTTGGACATGGGCTCCGGCTCGTTGTACGGATAGGTATCCACCCGAAGGCCATCCAGGCCGGCGTACTCTGTCCACCAAATGGCCCACTGCTGGAAATACTTGAGGACGAAGGGGTTATCCAGGTTCATATCCGGCATGGAAGGCACAAACCAGCCGCTTTCCTGGCGGTCGCGGTCCACCTGGGCGGCGTTGGGGTCCATGTACACGGAGAACAGGGCGTTCATCTGCATGTAAGGATTGTTCACATGGTACCAGTCCTTGAACGGGGCGTCCTCCATCCACCAGTGCGCCGTGCCGCAGTGGTTGGTGACAATGTCCATAATCACCTTGAGGCCTTTCTCGTGCGCCTTGGCCACAAAGGTCTTGTAGTGCTCGTTGTCGCCAAATCGCGGGTCGATATGATAATAGTCGGCGCAGGCATAGCCGTGGTAGCTCTCGTGCGGCTGGTTGTCCAGCAGGAGCGGGGTGCACCAGATGGCCGTAGCGCCCAGATCGGCAATATAATCCAGGTGGTTGATGAGGCCCTGGATGTCGCCGCCGTGACGGGCCACCGGGTCCTGCCGGTCCACCTTGTCCGGCGTAGCGGGAACACTCCAGGGACGGGCGGAACCGTCCAGGTATTCCCCGCCCTGCCAGGCCTCGTCATTGTCCTGGAAGGCCGATGCAAAGCGGTCCGGCATAATCAGGTAAATCATATCGGCCGTGGTGTAGCTCTCGCGGTCTGCGCTTCCTTTTTCCCGCTGACGGATGATGTACGGGTATTTGAAGGACTGTCCGTCCTTGGAGAACACCAGGTAGTAGGTATCCGCCGGGGCCTGAGCGGCCACTTCCACATCCACAAAGAGGAAGTTGGGGCTGTCGGCCTTGTGAATCTGTTTTACCTTGAGCCCGCCGCCGGGGATGGACACTTCATACGAGGCAATGTCCGGTCCCTGGACCAGGAGCTGCAGGTCCGTTTTCATGCCCGTCCACCAGCTCAGGGGCTCCACACGGGTTATTTGTGTTGTCGCTTCTTCCACATCGGCGGGATTCAGCGCTTGCGGAGCCGAGCAGGCGGCGGAAAGGGCGACAGCTGCCATCAGAATTGTCTTTTTCATTTATTTGATTTTGGTTAATACCATGTAATCGCCGGGGGCGAGGGTGATATCGTAAGGAGTCTTGATGACCTCTCCGGTGAACACATTCTTGTACTCTCCCAGCAGGTTGAGCGTCATGGTGACAGGGGCCGATTCCAGGTTCAGGAACGGGACGGCCACTTTGTCGCCCTGCGGACGGTTGTCGTTGGCATCGGCCTTCTCCTCTGCGGCCTCCTGCTTTACGGGAATGCCAAAGTTGGCCAGGACAATGACCATATTGTCCTTTACCTCACGGTGGAACGCCACCCAGCCTTCCGGAGCTTCCCACCAGACAATGTCGCCGCCTCTTTCACCGGCAGCAAGGGCCGGGTTCTGGTGCTTGAGGCTTACCAGCGTTTTCCAGAAGCTGGTGTATTTGTTGGGGGCCCAGTCCGTAATGGGGTCTTTCTCAAAGAATTCCAGCCGGCGGTCCAGGCCAATCTCCTGACCGGTGTAGATGAGCGGCTGGGAACCGGGAAGGGTGAAGCAGAGCACGGCGCAGGCATCGGCCGCCTTGCCTTCGCGTTCAAACTCGGTACCGGCCCAGGAGTTTTCGTCGTGGTTGGAGGTAAAGGTGAGACGGAACGCTTCCTTGGGGAAACGGGCGGCGTCGCGGGCTACATAAGCCTTGAGATCGTCCACGGTCTTGCTGCCCTGGGCCAGGCCGTTGAGCAGGTGATGCAGTTCCCAGGCATAGTTGGCGTCGAAGGTAACCAGCGGGTCTGCCAGGTTGTCGCGCTCGGCTTCTGCCAGCAGGTACGAGTCCGGATAGTCCTTGTTGATGCCGGGCAGGATGCCGTACCAGAAGGCGGCGGGCACTTCACCGGCGGCGTCGCAGCGGAAGCCGTCCACGCCTTTCTCCAGCCAAAAGCGCATGGCGTCATCCTGAGCCCACCACACTTCCTCGTTCTCGTAATTGAGGCTGCGGGTGTCTGTCCAGTCATACTCCCAGATGGCGTTGCCTTCTGCGTCCCGCTCGTAGAAATCGGCCGGTTTTTCTTTCATCCACACGTTGTCCGGGGCGGTCTGGTTGGCCACCCAGTCCAGGATGACCTTGAAGCCCAGGCCATGGGCGGCGTCCAGAAGGTCCTGGAAGTCCTCCATGGTGCCAAACTCCGGATTCACTTTTTTATAGTCCGATATGGCATAGTAGGAGCCCAGGGTTCCCTTGCGGCCTTCCGTGCCAATCTCATACATGGGCATGAGCCAGAGAACATCTACGCCCAGGTCCTTGAGGCGGGGCAGCTGGGCTTCCACGCCCTTGAAGGTACCTTCCTCCGAGAACTGGCGGATGTTCACTTCATAGACCACGGAGTTGTACGTCCATTCGGGATGATACTGCGGTGCTTTGGGGGCGCAAGCGGCCAGAGCCAGCGCTGCGCAAAGGGCAAAAAGGATTCGTTTCATATGCTTGGTCATTGGTTTTATGTTAATCATACAATGATACGCAATTTTTGGCGCAATTGCAACGCAACCCTTCCATTTTATGGAAGAACGGACGCATGGAGGGGTTGAATGGGAATTGGTATAATTTTATTATCTTTGCAGTTCGATAGAAGAAAAGAAAAGATTATGGCATACGCAGAATTCAACGAGCAGGAGCTCGGACGCAGAGAATCGCTTGGCAAGCTTCGCGAGCTGGGCATCAACCCCTACCCCGCACCGCAGTATCCGGTAAACACCACCACCACGGAAATCGCCGCCGGCTTTAAACCGGAAGAGGGAAATTTCCAGGATGTGTGCATCGCCGGCCGCATCATGAGCCGCCGCATCATGGGCGCAGCTTCTTTCATGGAGCTGCAGGACAGCGCCGGGCGCATCCAGGTATATGTAAAACGGGACGAGATTTGCCCCGGTGAGGACAAAACCCTGTACAACACCGTTTTCAAGAAACTGCTGGATATTGGCGACTTCGTGGGCATCAAGGGCTTCGCCTTCTTCACCCAGACAGGCCAGCTGAGCGTCCACGCCAAGGAGCTCACCGTCCTGAGCAAGTCCCTCCGCGTGCTGCCCATCGTCAAAACCGATGCCGACGGCACCGTGCACGACAGCTTCGAGGATCCGGAGCTCCGCTATCGGCAGCGCTACGTGGACCTGGTGGTAAACCCTTCCGTGAAGGAGACCTTCGTCAAGCGCACGCTCATCATCAACACCATGCGCCAGTGCTTCAACGAGGCCGGCTGCCTGGAGGTGGAAACGCCTATCCTTCAGCCCATTCCGGGCGGTGCTACGGCCCGTCCGTTCATCACGCACCACAATGCGCTGGACGTGGACATGTACATGCGTATTGCCAATGAGCTATACCTCAAGCGCCTGATCGTAGGCGGCTTTTCCGGCGTGTACGAGTTCGCCAAAAACTTCCGCAACGAAGGCATGGACAAAACCCACAACCCGGAATTCACCTGCGTAGAGATGTACATTGCCTATAAGGACTACATCTGGATGATGGCCTTCACGGAGCAAATGCTGCAACGCGTGGCGGAGGCCACCGGCGGCGTGAAAAAGCAGATCGGCGGGAACGAAATTTCCTTCGAGGGGCCCTTCCGCCGCCTGCGCATCCTGGACGCCATCCAGGAGTATGCCGGCGTGGATGTAAAGGGCATGGACGAAACCCAGCTGCGGGAGGTTTGCAAAAAGCTCAACGTGGAAGTGTCGCCGGAGATGGGCGTTGGCAAGCTGATCGACGCCATTGTGGGCGAATACGTGGAGAAGAACCTGGTGCAGCCCACCTTCCTGATCGACTACCCCGTGGAGATGTCTCCCCTCACCAAGCGCTGCCGCTACGACGACACCCTCACCGAACGCTTCGAGCTCTTTGTGAACGGCAAGGAACTGGCCAATGCCTACTCGGAGCTCAACGACCCGGTGGACCAGCTGGAACGCTTCGAGGAGCAGGCCGCCCTCAAGAGCAAGGGGGACGACGAAGCCATGTACATTGACTATGACTTCGTACGCGCGCTGGAGTACGGCATGCCGCCCACCAGCGGCATCGGCATCGGCATCGACCGCCTTACCATGTTCATGACCGGTGCAGAGAGCATCCAGGATGTGCTGTTCTTCCCCATGATGAGACCCGAAAAATTTTAACAAGCTATGGCAAAAGTATTTACCTTAGACCGGCAGAATAAAAAGATTGCCGGTGTGTGCGCCGGCCTGGCCAATTATTTTGACATTGACGTCACGCTGGTGCGCGTCCTGTTCCTGGTGGCCCTCATCGTGGGTTGCTCCCTGGGCTTCTGGGCATACATTATCCTGTGGGCCGTGGCCCCCGACCCGAGCCGTTCCTAACAGCGGATAATGCGGGTAGAGCCCATCACATCGGCCCAAAATCCGAAAATTAAAAATCTGCTCCTGCTGCAGGAAAAATCCAAAGCGCGGCGGGAGCAGGGACTTTTTGTGGTGGAAGGCGCGCGGGAGCTCTCGCACTGCCTGGAGGCCGGTTACACCGTAAAAACCATCTTTATTTGTCCCGCTATCGCAGATGGTTTAACGGAGGCGATTTGCGATGCAATACCCTCCGCAGTTGAACCTTTAGTTATCGAACTTCCGGAGCAGCTTTACCGGAAGGTGGCGTACCGGGAAAGCACGGAGGGCATTCTCGCAGAGGTGGAGTACAAGACACTGGGGCTCAAGGATTTGCAGCTTCCGGAAAATCCGCTTATCATGGTGCTGGAGAGCGTGGAGAAGCCCGGCAACCTGGGCGCAGTGCTCAGAAGCGCCGACGCCGCCAAGGCCGACGCCGTGCTCATCTGCGACCCGCTCACGGACTTGTACAACCCCAACCTCATCCGGGCTTCCATTGGCGCGATATTCACCGTTCCCACCGTGGCGGTATCGTCAGAGGAAGCCATTGCCTTCCTGCAAGCGCGTGATATTCAGATTCTTACCGCCCAGTTGCAGGATTCTTCACTGTACTACGACGTGGACATGAAGCGCGGCACGGCGCTGGTGATGGGAACGGAATCCACCGGCCTCACTCCCCTGTGGCGCAAGGCGGCAACCTCCCACATCCGCATCCCCATGCTGGGCCGCCTGGACAGCCTCAACGTTTCCGTGAGCGCCGCCATCCTCCTGTTCGAGGCCGTCCGCCAGCGGCAAGGGTAGGCCAAGTCCGTACCAGGCAATTCTGCAAAAGGTTGGCAGCACATTTGTCAAAGGTTGGTTTTTATGACGCCAACCATTGACAGGGAATCGGCCATAGATATACCTGTAATCCACATTATATGCAAAAGGTTGGTCATTCAAAAACCAACCTTTTGCATTTGTATGACCAACCTTGTGCGGCGTAACGACCAAGAGCGGCGTTATTTCACCAGATTGATGGCGCCGAAGACACCCAGGGAGGCGGCGAGCATGATGGCGCCGGCCAGCAGTACGCCGAGCAGGACAAACAGGACGCTTTTCTTGAAATCCATGTTAAGGATGCTGGCGGCGAGGGTGCCCGTCCAGGCGCCCGTGCCGGGAATGGGAATGCCCACAAACAGCAGCAGGGCCCAGTAGAGTCCGCGCCCGGCCTTGGCTTCCAGCTTGCGGCCGCCCTTTTCCCCCTTTTCCAGACACCAGGTGAAAAAGCCGCCGATCACCTTTTTGTCCTTGCCCCATTCCAGGACCCGGCGGGCAAAGAGGAAAATAAACGGCACCGGCAGCATATTGCCCACCACCGAAATAATGATGGACGGGACGATGGGAAGGCCCAGGCCCACGGCCACCGGGATGGCACCGCGAAGCTCGATGAGCGGCACCATGGAGATGAGGAAAATCCAGAGGTATTTTTTCATGGGGAATCAGGCAGGTTGGTTGGCGGCGATAAGGGCACGGATTTCCTCTTTGGCCTCCCGCCAGCGGGGAATGTCAATCTTGGTGCCGATCACCTCCACCACCTTGGCGGCAATGATGGAGCCAATTTCTCCGCACACGCGCAGTGGCATGCCCAGCGAATGGGCGTAGAGAAAACCGGCCGCATAGGTGTCTCCGGCACCGGTAGCGTCTACCGGCGTAGCGGGCCAGGGCTCGATGAAATGATACTCCTCCCCGGACTTGACCATCGACCCGGCCTTACCTACCTTGACGACGGCAATATCGCACACACGGGCAAGTTCGTCAATGGCCTCGCGCGGCTCCTTCTTGGTATAGGCCCGGGCCTCCGATTCGTTGGCAAAGACAATGTCCACGTAATTTTCCACCAGGTTGTGGAAAAAGGCGTCGTTGGACTCCACTACATTATAGGAGGCCATGTCGATGGAGATGGTGCACCCGGCCTGCTTGGCCAGCCGGGCCGCCTTGGAGATAAGTTCCTGGTTCTGCACCAGATAGCCCTCGATATGGAAATAGTCGTAGCCCTGGAACTGCTCCAGCGAAAGGTCCTCCGGTCCCAGTTCCAGCGTGGCGCCCATATAGTCTGCAAAGGTGCGCTCCGCGTTGGCCCCCGTGATGAACACCATGCACCGGCCGCTGGACTTTTGGCTATAAAGCATTTGCGCGCGTACGCCGTACTGCTCCATGGTGCTCTTGAAGAGGTTGCCCAAATCGTCATTGCCGATTTTTCCGAGGAAGCCGGACGGCATCCCGAAGATGGCGGTGCAGGTGATGGTGTTGGCTGCCGAGCCGCCGGGGACGTATTTGACGCCATAGTCTTTGAGGGCGTCCCAGATGCGGTCGCCGGTTTCCATGTCCACATGCTGCATGCTGCCCAGCGGGAGATGATACTTTTGCAGAAGGCTGTCGTCCGGGAGGACGGCCAGAATGTCCGTAAGGGCGTTGCCGATACCAAGGATGGATTTCATATTCGTCACAGGTTACTTACAAAAATAGTCATTTTTTCCGTATCTTTGCATGCTCATGGATAAGAAAACGAAAAATATCCTGCGTTCCCTCTTCTGGGTTGCCGTGGCGGTGGTGCTGGTGTACTTCTGTCTGCGCAGCGTGGACTGGGAGCAGTTCATGCTGGCCATGGAGCAGTGCAGGTGGGAATACGTCATTCTGTCCATGCTCCTGGGGGCGCTGGTGTTCTATGTGCGCGGCAACCGCTGGCGCATGCTCCTGTTGCCCTTCGACCCTTCCACTTCCCGCATCACCACGTTCAACGCCTATAACATTTGCATGGCGGTGAACTTGGCCATTCCGCGTGCCGGAGAGGTGGCCAGACTGGGCTATGTAGTGGGACATTCGGCCCTGGACAAGGATGGACGGCGGCTGCTTACACTGGACAAAGCGCTGGGAACCCTCCTGATTGAGCGCGTGTGGGACGGCCTGGTCACCATCGGCATGGCCGCCGCGCTGGTGGTGCTCATGTGGGAAACGTTCGGCGCCTACCTGGTGGAGAGCATGGCCGGTCTGGGCAGCAGCAACGCCCTCTGGTGGGCGCTGGGCGGCGTAATCGTGTTTATCGGCGCGTTCCTCTGGCTCTGCTACTCCTTCCGTGAAAGGGGAGGCATCTGGGGAAAAGTCTGGGGATTCATTGCCGGTATCGGCAGCGGGCTCAGCTCGTTCATGCATATGAAGCGCGTATGGCTGTTTTTTGTGTACACAGCCCTTATCTGGCTCATTTACTGGCTCATGAGCGCCTGCATCGTGTGGGCGCTGCAGGATATCGAGGCCTTTTCCCATCTTACCCTGGCCGATGCCTTCTTCCTGATGATTGCCGGCAGCATCAGTTCCGTGGTGCCGGTACCGGGCGGCTTCGGGGCCTACCACGGCCTGGTGTGCGGGGCCATGCTCAGCATCTGGAACATACCCGTGGGTACGGGAATGATTTTCGCCACGCTCAACCATGAGTCGCAGGTGCTTACGCAAGCGCTCTGCGGCCTGGTTTCCTATATCCACGAATCCTTCATCCGCCGCAAATGAAAAAATTCGCCCTTATCGGCCATCCGGTGGCCGGTTCCCTGAGTCCCGTTCTTATAAAAGCCGCCTATCAGGGCCGATACACCTATGACCTGGTGGACCGCGAGCACTTCGAAGAGGCCTGGGACGTATTTGTGCATGAGTACGATGGCATCAATGTCACGGCGCCGTTCAAGCAGGACGCCTTTGCCAAGGTAGACTTTCTGGACCCGCAGGCGCAGGCTACCGGCGCGGTGAATCTGGTGATTCCGCGTAGCGGCGGATATGCCGGCTACAACACCGACGTAGATGGCGTGCTGGTGGCGCTACGGGAAACGGGGCTTTCTTTTGCCGATGCCCTTGTGGTGGGGAACGGCGGGGCGGCACGGGCGGCGGTGTATGCGGCGCGTGCGCTGGGGTGCACGGTAACGGTGTGCGGCCGCTCTGTGGAAAAGGCTGCGGCGCTCCGATGCCCGGCCGTGTCGTTCGAGGAAGCTTCCCGCCTGCATCCGGACCTTATCATTTATACCCTCCCCGGGCGGGCGCCGGTGCCGCAGGGCTTGCCGTTTGCCGGCGCTGTCGTGCTGGAGGCGGAGTACCGGATTCCGCAACTGTCGGCCAGGGATTGCCGCCTGTACGTGAGTGGACGGCGCTGGATGCTGGGCCAGGCTGTGGCTGGGTATCGGCTCTTCACCGGAGAGGAGCCCGATGTACAGGAAATGTTGCGGGCCCTGTAACAAATCCCAAAAATATTTTGTAACTTGCAGGTGCGTAGTGGAGCAGGATGCCCGCGCGTAACCTTTTAATTTATTGTATTATGTCACTGAACAAAGTCATGCTAATCGGTAACGTTGGAAGCGACCCGGAAGTACGTTACCTTGAGAACAACCCCCAGAATCCCGGAAACAACGTAAAAGTGGCCACCGTGCGCCTGGCCACCACGGAACGCTACAGAGACCGCAACGGCGAGCAGCGGGAAAACACCGAATGGCACACGGTTGTGCTTTGGCGCAACAATGCCGATGTCGCAGAAAAATACGTGCACAAAGGCTCCCAGATTTACATCGAAGGCAAACTCCGCACCCGCCAGTGGACGGACCAGACCGGCAACAAGCGCTATACCACGGAAGTGGTGGCAGACACACTGCAGCTGCTGGGAAAACGTCCGGAAGGAGAATCCCAGGCCCAGGGCGGGTATCAGGGCGGCTATGCCCAGGGTGGCCAGCCGGCCTATCAAGGCCAGGGCGGATATCAGCCGCAGGCTCCGGTTCAGTCGCAGTACGCTGCACAGCCCCAGTATGCCGGTCAGTCCGGCGCCGCTCCGTCGGCCCAAACTGCGGCGCCTGTCGCCCAACCCGCCGGCCCTGCAGCCCCTGCCGGTGCCCCGTCTCCGGCCGCTCAGCCCGTGAATCCCGCCTACCAGGGCCCCCTCCCGGCCGCCGAGCCCTCGGACGATCTCCCGTTCTAGGACCAGTCTTCCTCGCTGCAAAAGGTTGGTTACACAAATGCAAAAGGTTGGTTTTTGTGTAACCAACCTTTTGCACGTAATAGGGGTCTGGAGTGGGCCTGAAGCCAATTCCCTGTCAATGGTTGGCATCCTAAAAACCAACCTTTGACAAACGTATCGCCAACCATTGACGGCGCAGAGCGGCTTTACAGCAGCCAGTCGGTTTTTTCCTCGTCAATGTCCGGCATCAGGCGGCGCACAGCCTTGTGCTGATAGAAGAAGCGCGCGGCAATGACACGCACAACGGTATAGACCGGGATGCCCACCAACAGGCCCGCCG
>Ga0247611_10007339_pt1 | contig 13874 bp, 15 predicted proteins | sample 177DNAGHGhighgp2_FD_192422 | JGI IMG/M metagenome (GOLD analysis project Ga0247611, IMG submission 192422) | Sheep rumen microbial communities from Palmerston North, Manawatu-Wanganui, New Zealand - 1770 DNA GHGhigh gp2 | ecosystem: Host-associated > Mammals > Digestive system > Stomach > Rumen...
AGATTGTATTTCTCAAGATCAGGGTTAACGACATCCAACTGCACATGGCAAATTTTCGGGGCAGTTTCATCATGGAAATATATCAGACGTTGACGGCCGTCATCGCCCACAAAAGCAGCAGACGACACGTAATTCTTATCGGGAAACTGCAGATTCGTTGTAGTGAGAGAAAAGTCCTCATTATCTATCGTCACAAGCAAATTGTTCGGCGACTTGGTAAAGGGTTGATAGACGAGTACCGAAGACTGGGCCTTATCATGCAGCACAGGCCACACCCAAAAACCGGCAGACTGATACCACACATTCGTCACAGGTTTGCTGACCACACTGCTTTGGATCTGAGCAAAGCACACGGGAGCACTTCCAAACATGGACGTTAAGACAGAAAGAAATACAAAGAATCGTTTCATATTCAAAAGATTTACAGCAATTCACACTTTCATTTATCATTCATCATTGCGCCACAAAATAGCACCCGGCCATGATCAGGAGCACACCGAGCCAGCGGGTGGCGGGGACGGTTTCGTGGAAGATGAGCACGGCGGCGATCATCCCGAAGACGTAGCTCAGCGAAATGAGCGGATAGGCGCGGGAAAACGGGTAGTTCTTGAGGATGTACATCCAGAGGACGGCGCCGGCACCGTAGGCCGCACCGCAACCGAGCCACCACCAATTGGTGAGCTGCGCCAGGAAGAACGAGCCCTTCCACGCGAATGTGCCCATCTTCTGGAGCGCGAATTTCAGAAACACCTGTCCGGAACATAAAAGAACCGACTGGATGACAGCCAAAACGATTAGTCTCATAATGCTTTTTTTATGATTTCGGCACGATCCTCCGCACCTTTTTGATGAATAACTCGCACATTTTCAATCTCATAGAGCGGATTCCCGCCCGGCTCCACCGAAAGCATCCACGCCTCGGAACGGTCGAGGACTTCCAACTGCCCGAAAAAGGTCGGATTGTGCAACTGCAACTCCGTCAGTTCGTCGTTCGCGCATACGAGCGCGGTGCGCAGCCTGCCCGTACGCAAACGCAGGAAAGCGTCTTGCAACGCCAACTCAAACGAGACGGTCCGGTGCGAATAGGTGTTGTTGTAACCGTGGTTTTTCGTGTAGATCGCCATCATCGAGGCCACAGTGTTGTGCGTTGACTGCATGAAACAGGTGGGCATGTTCATCGCCTCGCCCTCGGCAGCCAGACCGTTGAGCATCTGCACGGTATTCTCCATGCAGCCCATCGCCGTGCCGTTGAGGATGGCATCCGGCTCCCCTATCCCACTGATTTCCATCGCCTTGAGCGCAGTCACCAAGGCCCGTTTCTGCAACTTGCCCATGCGGCGCGCCTTCATCGGCGGTAAATAACGGCTGTATTCCGCCGCCGGCACATCTTTCACGATAGCGGTGACATACACTCTATTCATAGCGAGACAGGATTATGGACGAGTCGTTGCCCCCGAACCCGAAGGCGTTGCACATCACGTGACGCAGACTGACACGCGGGCATTCTTCTCCGAAAACAGGAATAATGCATTGCTCATCAAAGTTTTGATATTCAGATTGATACGGCAGAAAACCTTCGCGCATCGCCAACAGGCAGAAAACGGCCTCGATGGAGCCCGACGCGCTGGTCGTGTGCCCCGTATAGGATTTCGTGGAGGAGACCGGCGGCAGTTTTTCGCCAAACACGCGTCTCAACGCAGCACTCTCCGAAGCATCGTTGTTGGGCGTTCCCGTGCCATGTGCATTCACGTAGCCGATGTCGGATGGGGACGCCCCTGCATCTGAAACTGCCTGTGTCATAGCCAAGTAAGCCCCTTCACCATCTTCCGAGGACGCTGTCTGATGGTGCGCGTCGCAGGCGTTCCCGCCTCCGCTGAGCACACCGAGGATCTCCGCGCCGCGCTGCAACGCCGAAGTCTCGCTTTCCAACACCAGATAGGCCGCCCCTTCGCCGAGGTTCAGTCCCGCCCGGGTCTGGTCGAACGGTCGACACCTTTCGCGATCCAAGATCATCAACGACTTGAAGCCGTTGAGGTGGAACAGCGACAGCGCCTCCGAGCCTCCTGCCACCACGATGTCCCGTTCACCGCTCTCTATCAGCAACTTGCCCATTATCAGCGCGTTCATGGCCGACGAGCAAGCCGTGGAGGTGGTCATGGTGTAGTCGAAACAGCCGAAATAGTCAGCGATTTCGTTGGTGGAAGCTCCGCAGTCGTGGATGTCGCGACCGGCGGGCTGCGGTGCCGGGAAGTAGTGTTCGGTGACGTCCATGCCGCCGACGGTGGTGCCGGAGATGAGCGCCAAAGCGTTCTGTTGCAGCAGTTTCGACTGTTCCAACGCTTCCCGCAAAGCGAGCACGCCCAAGAGGTGGGTGCGCGAGTAGATGCCCGGGGGCAATGACAGCCGCTGCCGCAATTCCTCGCCGCTCATCGGCACCTCCCCGACGGGGAACTCCCGATGCTCGGTGGGAAGGTAGCGTACGGCACGCACGCCGGACTCCCCGCGCAGCAGGGCCGACAGGTTTGCCTCCGCCCCGATTCCGAGCGCGGAAACGACTCCCATACCGGTTATGACGACCTTCGGACGCATTATTTCGTACGGTTCGCGGCCACGTAGTCGGCCATCGTGCGCACAGAGGCGAAGATCTCCTTGCCCTGTTTCGGATCGGCGATCTTGATGCCGTAGTTGCGTTCCAGCAGCACGATCAGCTCCAGCACGTCAATGGAGTCGAGGCCAAGGCCCTCGTCGCCGAACAGCGGCGCATTGTCGTCAATGTCCGCCGGGGTCATCTCTTCGAGGTTCAACGCCTCGATCATTTTGGTCTTTAATTCTTCAATCAGTTCCATATTTTTTGATTTTATATTGCTACCCCGCCCTTCGGGCACCCCATCTAAAAGAAGGGGAATGGCTGCTCAAGGAAGTCGTTTCACCCCCCTGCCCTGCGGGCATCCCCCCTAAAGGGGGAATGGTCCTTCGACCGTATTATTCTACATTATACATTCTTCATTATAAATCAATAAATCCGCTTCGTACTCCGTTTCCGACACGGCCTCGACCCAGCCGGTCAGTACGCTGGTGGTCTCTCCGTCCATAAAGGCGCGTTCAACTGCCTGGTTCATTGCTTCTTCCGATTTCTCGGGCAGAAGGATGAAGTTGCTTTCACCGTGGTATTTGTTGCGAATGGCGATCTCTCCGGTGACGATGTTGGGCAGCGTATAGACGAACACGGACGGCGACGGATAGAACTCCTCGGGATCGGCGATCGTCCGTTGAAACGTGCGGTCGGCGTTCAACGAAGAATTCCGGTTGAAGAGGATAACCGCGCGGTCGGCACGCGGCACAAACCGTTCAGCACCTTCGGTCTCCAACAAAATCTCCGACGCGATGAACCCGACCTTGCACAGCACATCCATCTTGAAAAACTTCGGGTAGTCCATCTGGCGCTGGCGGTACACATGCGTCAAAAACGACTCCCCCGCCACAGCCTCCGCCACACGCTTCCCATCCACTTCCAAGCACCTCGGCGTCAATTTAACCCTATGTATTACCTTCGGTTCCATTTCTTTCAACAGTAAATCGTTGGCTCTAAATATGACTATGACTATAAACTATAACTATGACTATGACTATAAACTATGACTATTAACCTATTAACCTACTAACCTATTAACCTACTAACCTTCTAACCGTTACAAAACACCGCTGCGGCGTTGCAGCCCCCGAAGCCGGACAACAATTTCACGAACGCACGTTTCTGAGTATCAAGGGATTCGGAAGACACCAACACAGGATTAGTAACACCCAACTCGTCGAAGCCGCGGGTGGCGGGGATTTTTCCCTCTTCCACGGCCCGCATAGTGAGCAACGTTTCCAAAACACCAGCTGCACCGAGCGTATGTCCGTAATAGCCCTTCATGGCGTTCACGGGGACAGCATTCAGTCCAGCGCGGTTGATGGCGATGGACTCCATCTCGTCGTTGTAGAGGGTGGAAGTTCCGTGGACATTAAGGCAAGCCAAGTCGCTGGCAGTCAACTTGCTACTGCCAAGCACAGACAACAACGCGCGGTAGCTTCCCTCGCCCGTGCGCGACGGTCCGGAGATGTGGTTTGCGTCGTTGCGCACCGCGCCGGCCAACATCCGCCAGCCGTCGGAATTGTCATCGGCAACTTGATAAACCACTGTCGCGGCGGCCTCGCCGAGGTTCAGTCCTTTGCGGTTCGCGCTGAAGGGCCGGCACTGCTCGTCCGACAGCGCCTTCAGCGACTGGAATCCCGCCACGATGAACGGCGACAGTACATCCGCGCCGATAACCACGGCGGTGTCGTACTGCCCGGACATCAGGCAACGAAACGCTTCTATTTGGGCACAAAGACCTGATATGCATGCATTTGACACCGTGACCGGCAAGTTCGGATTTCCGAAATGATGCGCAATCATCTTTGCCGTATGTGCCGGCGTGACCCGGTCAAAATCGGCTTTTTCATCCGCCAGCAGCTCCACATTGCCTTTGGTGGAGGAAAGGATGAAGACCACGCGCTCGGATCTGGCGTCTATACCACTCTGTTTTATCGCTTTTGATGCGGAAAGCAGCGCTATTTTCTCGAATTTCGTGGATGAAGCACACCTACCCGTCAGTTCCTCTTTGGACAATTCCGCTTCCAAAGCGGCATCGGGGATCAGCGACACGAAGCACGGAAACGGCAGGTTCCAAAGCGATTCGTAGCGGCGCAATTCGGAACGGCCGGACATCAACGCAGTAAAATTCTCCTCGACGGAAAAGCCGAGCGGCGACACGATGTTTTCTCCTATCTTCCTGACTATCACGACTCCCTCCTTTCTCCCGAAAGGGCAATGGTCAATTCGGCCACCGCTATCCGACGATTGTCCACAAACGATTCTGCGCTCGCAAGCTTCATATCCCCGAAATCCTGCAGCACTTCCATCCGTGTGCGCAACGTCTCCCCCACCTTCGGCGCAGTTTCAACCTGCATCCGCTTGACGGCTCCTATATATCCGATTCTCACATCTTTCTTCCCATTGACATAGACATCCGCGTATCCCAACTGCGCCGCGCAGGTCTGCGCCATATTCTCGATAATCGCGTATGCTTTCAACATACCGTTTTCCACGAAGATATTGTCAGCCCGAACAAGCAGCTCGGTTTCCGCCTGTTTGTCATCGGCAGACAGCTGACGATCAACCATCAATATCGGCGGTCGCTGCGGCAAAAGATCCTGTATGTCTATTTCACAATTCACTGTTCGCAATCCCAAAATTCGTAATAGTTGAACCACTGCTCAGGGTATTGGTGCAGCACCTCTTCCAAATGTCCGACATACTGGCGGACATAGGCGTTGACACGTTGTTCTCTTGACGTTCCTTCTTTCGCTAACCTGTTGACATACACCTTGTAACGTTTCGCCGAAGTCTTCATCACGTTCACGGTGAGCACGGGCAGGTCGCGTTGTGCGGCAAGGGCGAACGCCCCCATCGGGAAGCGGGCGGGTGCGCCTAAAAACTCGCAGGTCACGGTGCGTTGTTTGCCCAAGAGCCTGTCACTCGGGAAACTGACGCTCTCGCCATTGTCAAGGGCGTTATTGATCGCGAAAAGATGCGACAAGTCGTCCTTTACGGGGATGATGCGGATGTTGGTGTCCTTGAAGAGCCGTTGCCGGTTTTCGACGATGGCCTCCGCCTCCTCGCCGAAGGCGAGTGCGTTGAACCGTTTTTTTGTCGCCACCAGTGAATATCCTGCCAGTTCGTAATTGCCGACGTGTGCGCTGAGAATCATAAAGCCGGGTTCTCCATCCGCCAATTCTTGGTAAAGGTGGTAATTCTCGACCTCCACATCGAATTTCCCGCCGCTGAACATATAGAAGCGATCGAGGATGATTTGCGAAAAACGGCAGAAGTTGCGATAAACGCCAAAGAAAGCCCTGACCGGACGATAGCCCAGTCTCCGGTTAAAATAATGATACACAGGCTTGTAGCCCTTGGAAAAGAGAAAATAGAAAGGTACCACAAAAACAGCCACGAAGCCGTACATCAGTCGCAGCGGCATATAACGTACGATACGCACGAGGGTTCGGTGCATCCATGAAGTACCATCGGTACCGCCTTGCCAAGCCCGTTCTGCCACCATGCGAAATGATTAGGCCACCTTGGAGGCAATATAATCGTAGAACTGTCCGAGTGTCTTCACGGTCTTCATCTCCTCAGGCTTGATCTTGAAGCCGAAGAGTTTCTCCACGATGACCACGATATCCACAAAATCGAGACTGTCGATGCCGAGATGCTCTTTCAGAAGAGCCTCGGGCTTCAGTTTTTCTTCCTCAATCTCCAACTCATCAACCAGAAAAGCGTTCACTTTTTCTTCAATTTCGCTTCTATTCATTTCAAAAAATGTTCAATTGTATTTGACAAAATAGTTTACAAAAAATCGGCGGCAAAAATACGCAAAATTACCGAATTATTCGCCCTTAATTTTAAATTTGCAAATAGGGTTCAGCATCGCAACAAAATAAGATGACTTCATTCTTGATGGAACCGCCGAGACGATCAAAAAAAGCCCCTTGTCGGAGGACATAGGGGCTGATTTTCGCTTAAAAAAGTCAAAAAAACTATCTTTTCGCCAGTTTCTTGCTTCCCGGCATCGTCGTAAAGACCTGTTCCTTGTTCCGCTCATAGATGTTACCCGAGGGGCAGTTGGTGAAAACAAGGTCGGTGGCGGTAACATGATAGTTGGAGAAGTCGTACTGCTCGGTGTCCCAATCCACCGGGATGGAGAGCATCAAACCGTAGCCGTTGCTGCCGCTGATGTTCACGTTGTTCAGGGCAACGCGGGTATCCTCCCAAGTATAGAGCGCAGCATCCTGCGATTCACTGCCGGCATTCTGGATGCTGCAGTAGGTCAAGTGGTTACCGCCATTTGTCTGACGGGTGGACGAAATCTCAATACCGCTCCAAAAGCCGTTATCATTGTTGAGACCACAGAAGACGACCGGTTGAGAAGAGGTGCCATTGACCTGGAGCAGCGCATTCGTGTTGACGGACACCGACTGGTCATAATCAAAGACAAACTCTACACCGGCTTCCACCCTCATAATGGCAGTACCGTCCACATGCACACCTGATTTCATAAAATAGGGAATTCCCTGGTTGGTGTAAGTCACCGTGAGGTTATCCTCATCGAGCCAATAGTCGTCGATCACAATCATATTCTTCGTATTGTTCGCATAGGTGTTGCCCGTACCGAGACAGCCGACCTTCTCGTGCTCGTTGATATGAATAGGATATTCGGTATTTTTGATGGTGTTGTTCTCAAATGCGGAAAGGTTTCCCTCCATCGCCAAGCCATAATGCAACGCACCGTTAATAGTACAATGTTTCATAGAGAGCTTGCCGTAAACCAACACCACATCATCATAGCTGCCGCCATTGATGAAGTTGACATACTCGAACTGGTTGTCGTTGCGGTTAGAGTTGACCACCACATCGTTCCATGAGCCAGGGTTCTGATTGTTGGTCGGGCCCGTGAGGGTGATGGGTTTGTCGGCCGTACCGACCATGCGCAGTCCGGCGTTCTCTTCCACAACGATGCCGCCATTCACTCCGGTGAACATGATGGTCACACCGGGTTCGACCGTGAGGAGAGCGTTGCCTTCCACATAGAAACGGCCGTCAATGATGTAATCGACTGCCACTCCGCGGTCTGGCAAGGTGGTGTTCGCGCTGATGGAGCCGGAGAGTTCCTGTGCTCCTTCCGTGCCGCCGCCGGGAGAGTCACTGAATATGGCGGTATACTCGGCATCGCCTGTGACAGTAATCTCACGCGGATTGTCGGCAACGCCGTCGTTCCAGCTTATAAAATAGTAGCCTGCATTGGGGATGGCGGCAATTGTAGCCACCGCTCCGTCATTGTAGGTGCCCGAACCGGTCACCCGGCCCCACTCTGCATTGTTGGATTTCACCGTGATAGTGAAACTTTTCTTACAGCCCGTCATGGCAAACATAACCAGCAGGGCCAACACTGAAATGCTGAATAATTTTTTCATTACAATAAGTTTATAGTTTTGATTCAATTGACAAAAAAGTCTAAATATCTGATAATCAACAATTAGCAACAATCTTCATCTTGCGATACGCAATCAGAAACCAAAGTGCGAAAATACAAAAAATAATTTTATTCGAATCACACGTCACTCAATTCTGAAGACATCGGACTGAATAGAAAGCGTCCTTAATATTGCTATCCCGAACCACACGTGCGTTAATATACGAGAAAAACTGATTCCATGCAGTAGTGCTGGACGATTGTGTGGTAGTCCATATATACGTTCTGGATCCATAATTCGAATAATTGTTGATATACTCACCCGCGGGCAAGACACTGAACCCAGTGGCATTGTTGGCATTCAAATCGTTGCCTGGAGCACAGGCGTTGCTCGTGGTATTCCATCCAGATTGAGCCGTTAGCGCCTTTGCTATTTTCTGCACATCGTTTCCACAAACAAATTGCGTCTGTCCTGACACGTAGTCCAGCAGCTGCGTCCATTCCACTTCACTCGGGGCATGCCAACCATCCGGACAAACGCCCTGCACTCCGCTAGGATTCGTGTTGGAGCTTTGGGCACCGTGCATCATGCCAGACCATGAGTACAAGAAACCGTTTTCTGCACTTCCTCCGGTGGTATGGTACGCAACTAATGTACCATCGGCATAGTGAGATGTCCTCATGTTTTCCTTCATCCAGCACTGCTGTCCTATCTGAACTGTATTATAGATGTTACCGTCATAATCGGTCACAAAAGCAGTATCACATGGGAATCCGTCATTTTGGGTAGTGAAGGTTTGTGAATAACCGTATGCTGTACCCACGCTATTAGTGGCAAATGCACGCACATAATAGGTTGTGCCCTGTTGGAGCCCAACAAGCAACGAGGTAAAAGAGCCTGCACCGACGCCGTCGGTGGTGTGATTGCCAGAAATCGTAGGATTTGGGGCCGTACCCCAACAGACTCCGCGCGCTGTGATGGAAGACCCACCGTCATTACTGATTATTCCCCCACACTGCGCCGTATAACCTGTAACATTTGTAACCGCAAGGGTGGAAACTGTAGGAAGCAATACCGAATCTTGCACGGGGGGGAGCGGATTCATATTTCCAAGTTCTTCAATCATGTTACGCAAACTATCTATGGTGTTGTACAACGAATCCAACAGTGTGTTGAGCTGCGCCGCAGTGATATAATGCGCATCATTAACGAAAGTGCTAATTTCAACCGGAATCTGAGGAATTTGGGGTCGGTTTGACAAGTCATTATAGTCCCCGCTGAATCCGTTGCCCGACTCCGTGGCATACAACGCATAAGGCACGCTCAACAGCTGCTGAACTGTTGTTATAACGTAATCGTTGCCACCACCAGGATCGATATCCACTTTTAAGAAATACAGTCCTGACGACCAATCGATGTCCGCAAAACTGCCTGCCGACACACTTCCGTCTCCGATAGTCACCGTCAGCAATCCGTTAGGATTTGTGATCGCGACATGTGACTCAACATATACTGCATTACCAGACGTTGAACCTTGTAGGATATTCACAAGTAAACTTACCGACTGGTTTGCGACCAAAGCATTGTTCGCATCACGAACCACGGCTTGAAAACTAAACTTTCCCGGGGCTTGCGAAAAAGCATAAGCAGTACACAATAAAATGGTTATCAGTATTTTAAACCTCTTCATATTTCCTTGTTTCACACCACATAATTCACAAAAACTCCTTTTCCCTGTCAAAGGACTTGATATATCCTGTTGAAAAGATGATTCTCTGAAATCTTAATTAGTCTCTTCACTCCCAATGTATTTGATGTAATAATTCAATATCCGAATACAACGGCAAAAATACATTTTTTAGAAAACAAATGAAACGTTCGGAAAAATTGTATCTTTGCCCGCCAAATTTGAGATTGGATGAACATCTATAAGGCTGATTTACATACCCATACGCTTTTCTCTCCGTGCGGCGACTTGGACATGACGCCGGAGAACATCATCGCGCTCGCCTTGGAACGGGGCATCGACGTGATCGCCATCACCGACCACAACGCCACGCGCCACTGCCGGCTTGCCGAGCACTACTCGCACAACCGCGACATCTTCGTGCTCTGCGGCGCGGAGGTCACCACCAAGGAGGAGGCGCACTGTCTGGCTTATTTCGGCGACCACGAATCCCTCGACAAATTCCAGGCCTACCTCGACGAGCATCTCCCCGACATCCCCAACGACCCCGATTTCTTCGGCGACCAGGTGCAGATCGACGAGGAGATGAACATCGTCTATGAGGAGCCGAAACTGCTGACCTCCGCCATCGACCAGAATGTCAACCAGATAGCGGACAAAGTCCACGAATTGGGCGGCTTGTTCGTGCCCGCGCACATCGACAAGATGAAGAACAGCCTCATCGCCCAGTTGGGTTTCATTCCGTTCGATTTGGACTACGACGCCGTAGAGCTCTCCAAGAACGGCAACAAGGAGGAAATCCTGAAAGTCCATAAATATCTGAAGAACAAGATGTTCACCAGAAGTTCGGACGCGCACCAACCCGACATCATCGGCACCGCCCCCTGTTACCTGAAGATGGAGACCCGCAGTTTCGATGAAATCCGCAAAGCCCTCCACGGCGAGGACGGACGGGAAGTGCTGCTGACGATTTAATTAAGAATTAAGAATTAAGAATTAGGTATGGGGAGACGAGAGTGAAAGGTAAAACGGGAACAATAACATAGACTATAAACTTAGACATAGACTATAAACCATAAACCTTAAACTATAAACTATAAACCGTAAACTATAAACATTTAACAATATGACAGTAAAAGAATTAGTGGAAAAAATGAATCTCACCGTGTTTTGTGGCGAGGACAATATGGACACCGAAATCAAGGGCGGCTATGTCTCTGATTTGCTGAGCGATGTGATGGGCTTCGCGCAGGAGGGTCACGCGTGGGTCACCCTGCAGACACACAAGAACGTCATCGCCATCGCCTCGCTGAAGGAACTGGCGTGCGTCATCCTCGTGAAGGGCAACAAACCCGACGACGACATGCTGGAGCAAGCCAAGGAGGAGGACATCCCCGTTTTGGGCACCACCGAGCAGACATTCGAGGTGGCCGGACAAATTTACAAATACTTAAACGATTAAGTATGAAGGATTTGTCGATGCACATCATGGACATTCTCCAGAATTCCACACGTGCAAAAGCCAACAACATCACCTTAGAGGTCTTGGAGAACCACGATGCCGACACGCTGACGCTCATCTTCAAGGACGACGGCTGCGGCATGAGCGCGGAGACCGTTGAGAAGGTCACCAACCCGTTTTTCACCACGCGCACCACGCGCAAGGTGGGCTTGGGGTTGCCGCTGCTGAAGCAGAACACCGAGATGACCGGCGGTTCGATGAAGATCGACAGCAAGGTGGGCGTGGGCACGACGGTCACCGCCGTGTTCGGCCTCACGCACCTCGACCGCCCGCCCATGGGCGACTTGGCCGGCACCATGGTGCTCACCATCGCCGCGCACCCCGAAATCCACTTCATCCTGCATTTCCAACGGGTCAAGGACGGGAAAGAGGAAACGGACTACATCCTCGACACCGACGAGCTCTACGAAGCCCTCGACGGCGTCTCGATGCAAGAGCCCGAAGTGATGGCTTACATCAAGGAGATGGTGGAGGAGAACCTCAAGTAGTTAGCAGTAAGCAGTTAGCAGTTAGTAGTTGGGGGTGAACGTTCTTCACTCCTTTTTTTAGTCACTAATCACCCCACTCTTACTCCCTACTCCCTACTCCCTACTCCCTACTCTCTACTCCCTACTCCCTACTCTATTCACTGTTCACTATTCACTATTCACTAATCACTATTCACTATTCACTGTTCACCATAACCAAAAAAATGTATTTTTGCAGGTTGATAATTTTAACAGCTAATTCTTAAAATAAAAAACGTATTAATATGAAGAAGTTAAGTTTACTTTTGTTCTCTGTGCTGTTCGCCTTGTGCGGGTTGAACGCGCAGACTGTCGTCCTCAGCGAGGATTTCTCCGCCATCACGGACAGCAGTTCCTACACCATCACCAATTCGTTGGACCAGTACACGCAGGTGCCCGGCTGGACGGGTGACTGGGTGTATCCGAGCACCGGTAAGGTGAAAATCGGCAAGTCGGCTGAAGCGGGTTTTCTGCAGACCCCCGCCCTTAACCTTTCCGCCAACAACGGCCAGTTCGTGGTGACCTTCGACGCGAAGGCGTGGACGAACGACGCCACCAGCGTCATCGTGGCAGTGGACGGGGTCCCCTACACCGTTGAGGGCCTCAGCTCTTCCGCTTTCAACACCTTCTCCGTACCGCTCTCCGGCGGCACCGCTTCCACCGTCATCAAATTCCAAGGGTTCCAGGCCAGCCACGGACGTTTCTTCCTCGACAACGTGGTCATCACCTCCCAGGAACTAGGTCCGGACACGGACGCCCCGTTTGTGGCAAACGTGACCCCGTCCGAAAACTCCTTGGCCGTCACTTTCAATGAAATTCTCGACCCCTCAACGGCCCAGAACGTCAGCAACTACTCGCTCGACAACGGCGTTTCCGTCACCTCCGCCACACTGAACGGCAGCGTGGTCACCTTGGGCGTCTCCCCCGCCCTGGTCGAAGGCAGCACCTACACCCTGATTGTCAACAATGTAGCTGATGTCGCCGGCAATGTCATGACAGCCGACACCATCACCTTCAACTACGGCGTTTCCCAGGATTTCCAAGTGGCCGACATCGCCGCCCTCCGCGCCAAATGGACCGACGCGCTGGACATCAACGGTTCCCATTTCGGCAACGACGTCTATAAGCTCACCGGCCACGTCATCGTCACCGGCATCAACGAATCCTATCGCCACCAAATCTACATCCAGGATGCCACTGGCGCCATCGTCATTGACGATCCCAACGGGCTCATCACCACCGCCTTGGAAACCGGCGACGAGATCACCAACATTTACGGCAAACTCTCCGACTACTACGGTCAGCTGCAATTCGCCGTCTCCGAGACTTTCTCCGACGAAGCCCTCTCCATCTACAACGATGTGTTGCCTCTGAACGTGACCATCGCGAACCTTCAGGATGTCGAGTTCATGAACCAGCACCAGAGCGAGCTGATCCGTCTCAATGATGTCACCTTCGCCGCCACCGGCACCATTGCCAACAACACGAAATACACCGTGAGCCAGAACGGACAGTCCGGCGAGGTGGTCTGGATCCACTTCTGGAACGTCACCGGCCTCACCGGCGAGCCCATCCCCACCGCTGCCGTGAACCTCACCGGCGTGAACAAGATCTCCTACGGTGTCTACTATCTGATTCCGCGTAACGGCGCTGATCTCGGCACCGGCATCCCGCAATATCTCACCGAAAACGACCTCGTGGTGTATCCCAACCCCGTCAGCGACAGACTCACCGTCAAGTTGCGCACCAACGATTTCCAAGTTTCAAACATGGCCGTGTATGACATCAACGGCAAGCTGATCCGCACGCAAGCCGTCAGCGACAACCAAATAGAGATGAGCATGCAAAACCTCGCCGCCGGCAACTACTTCTTGCGCCTGAGCGACGGAAAGCACAGCGTGACCACGAAATTCGTGAAAAGATAACTTTTAGGGACTTTATGATATTGACGGCGCACATCGAGAATGACGTGCGCCGTTTTTTTTTACTTGCTCAATTCCTTCCGAATCGCTTTCACCTCTTGGAAAAGCGAAACGTAGTCGGGTTCGAAACGGGAGGGCGTTCGGGAAAACAGCGCCAAGAACTCCACGTTTTTGTGCTTTTC
>Ga0247611_10007340_pt1 | contig 13873 bp, 14 predicted proteins | sample 177DNAGHGhighgp2_FD_192422 | JGI IMG/M metagenome (GOLD analysis project Ga0247611, IMG submission 192422) | Sheep rumen microbial communities from Palmerston North, Manawatu-Wanganui, New Zealand - 1770 DNA GHGhigh gp2 | ecosystem: Host-associated > Mammals > Digestive system > Stomach > Rumen...
TCTTCGTCGGCAGATGTATGATGAGCGTGGCAACGGTTTTTCTCCTTACCATTTCTTGCTGAACCTGTTGAAAGGTAAAGCTGTTGCCGATGAAACAGGTATGCCTCTTCTCTATTTTGAAGCAGGGGAAATAATACCTATTGGTAAAATATTATAGCGACAGATTTCATCATGAATCGTTATAATCTTAGGAAATAGTTGTAACTATGTAGTCTTTTACGATACAGAGCAATTAATATGGCAAATACGAACCGCTGTGTCCTTCCCGCTGTGTCCTCAACCGCAGCCTTGTAATCACAGGTATAAAATTCATAAAGAGTATTTGTTTAGTTATTGGGTGGTTGGCTGCGACGGTCGGCCACCTTTTACTTTGTCGCCGCCCCTATTATATATAATAATGTATAGAAGACAAATAGAAGCTGTCGCTCTTCTATTTCTCAGCCAATGTCCTCATAATGGAAATAACCATAGCTTTCCTTAGCCTCTACGGCTTTCAGGAAGGCACAATCTCTGAGAGAGATGGCGACACAATCCGTTTCACAAGGATTGCTGAATCCATCCCAATTCATATCCACCCTACCCTGTGGAAGATCCCAGCGGAGATCAATTTCGTGAGGTCTCGGACTTCCGCCATATCCATGGTCATCGTAATACGGCTCAGAGTCTATGGTTTGCTTCATATATTCAAGCATGGGCATCATTTCGTCCTCACTGATTTTTCTTTTGGTCATTACGATCACCAGCCCTATCAGGTCTTTTCCGCTAATGCCAGAGTCATGGACTGTGACAGAGCAAGAACCGAATACGGGAAGTTCACACTCGAAGGTTTTTCTCTGGTCGTCTTCGCTATAAAGACTATATCCTGTCTGCTTCAGGATTTCTTCACAAAAAACAACCAGTGATGTGTTGAGTATAGTGTGTTGCTGAATGCAGAGGTGGTTCTCACCTACGAACATATTATCAGTCCTGAATTGGTTACCCATATCCGTTGATTGTAAAGGTTAAACATTCTTTCGCAAAAATACTAACTTATTTTGAAACCTCCAATCATTTCATCAAAAAAGTGCACTTTCTTACATCAGACATCAGACATCTTACAGGGGTTTCCTGCGACACACTGAAAAATTCAAGAAAAATATCGTCTATATTGTCCAATTTTTGTATATTTGCCGAAAATTATTGATTAAATATAAAAACCTAAAGCGATGAAAAGAACCTTCTTATTTATTTTGACCTGCCTGGCCGTGATGACTATCAAAGCACAGGACCAGAAAATTTATACCAGTGATGATGCAGCTAAAGATAAGTCTATCACTCCCCCCGTTTTCAAACTACATACTGATGGACAGCTCCATGTGACAGACCCAGTAGTGGGTAACCTTCCAGATGAAGTTCAATGGTTAGTGATGAACTATCGCAAGCCTACAGATGTTCCGTCGAGTGTTAGAGTGCAAATTAGTTATGTCGTAGAAAAGACTGGTAAGCTTTCAAACATTAAGATAAAAGAGTACGACTTTAAAGACGCGAGTATGACAACGATACCTTCTTCATTTAAAACAGAGGTTCAACGTCTTCTCGGAACTATGAAGAAGTGGACACCCGCTAAGAAACAAGGCCAAGCCATACGCTTTAAAATGGAGTCAACTTTGTATTTGTTTGACTATGCTATTGCTTCAAAAGAAAAAGAAAATTATAATAAAACTTTAAAAGAATTGAAAGAATCAAAGAACAACGAGGTTCATGAAATAGCAGATGAATATCCAAGCTTCCCAGGTGGTAGAGATGCAATGTTTGAGTGGATTCAAAAGAACCAGAAGAAACCTGAGGGCACACAGAGTGGACGTTGCATTCTCATTTTTGTCGTAGAGAAGGACGGCTCTTTTTCTGAAATCAAGGTCGCGAGGTCATCTGGTGACAAGAAAATGGATGAAGAGGCTATTCGTTTACTAAAGACCATGCCCCGATGGACTCCTGGAAAGCTGAACGGAGAAAAGGTACGCTGTAGGTACACATTACGTATCTATTTCTGATCATCTCCTTTTGCAGAATGAAAAAATTATTTTTAGTTATTATTATCCCTGCGTCGTGAGACGCGGGGATATTCTTTTGTTTTGCAATTTAGCCCTCAGCCCTCAGCCCTCAAACTTCATCAGTAGTACCTGTTCTTTTTAATGTTCACGGTTTTTGGTGTCATATTCCGATATGATACGGCGAAAATAAGCCTTGTCGTCCTCACCATCATCTGTGGGGCTGAAATCATCGACATACCAGTCACCACGTTCAAAGCGGAGGGCAATAGTTGTTTCATTATCACTGAAGTTATGAATGACAAGATCAACGAGAGCCGTAGAGTCTGTGACGTTATAGACCTTCGCCACCTTGCAGCTCCAATCATCAGAGAAGTCCTGTCCGCAGACCCAATGGTCGTAGTCAAACAAGACGTCATCCGTCTTATCACAGATATCTAGAGCCTGCTTCATCAATGCATAATATTGCTGAGAGCAGTACGCACTGTCACGATTGAAAGGGCTTTGAATATAATCCACCCGATTTCCCTCGGCATCATAAGTTGACTTACCAACTCCCTGATAGATCGTGGCAATACGTTGACGGATATAGGTCTCAGAGTGCTTATCCTGCCCATAGGCTGTCAGCGCCACCAGCAGCACAATAGTCATTATCATCCTCGAAATTATTTTCATAATCGTATCGTTTTAGTTCTTTCAATCCTTTTCAGGAGGTAATAATTGTGTCAGGGGTGTCCCGTGACACATGTGTCATATGAAAACGATAGGACAGGTGTATCTGTAACGTACCACCACTCCTGTGTTTCTTGCAGGATTCCACGCAGGCATTGCTTTGACCAAGCGGATGGCCTCGGCTTCAAATTCCGCTTTAAACTCAGGGGCCTGGTTGCGAGAAATCTTTATGTCCGAAAGACTTCCGTCTATTTCAATAATGAATGTAACGATAACGACTACCCTTCCAGTGACTCCTTTCTCCTTGGCTTTCGCTGGGTACTTTATGTTGGTCTTTATCCAAGAAATGAGGGCTGCATCTCCACCAGGAAAGAAAGGACGGGTGTCTACAATTCCATCATACACTTTACCGCTTGCTTTTGACTCACGGACCTTTTTTTCCCATTTTTCTGCCCCTTCTCTTGCTTCTTTGACTTTCGTTTCCCTATCCATCACACTCATAATGGTTTCTTCTTTATAGCGGACGGCTTTACCATTCTTTGTGGCAGGAGTCCATGCCGGCATCGTTGTCAATATGCGCATGACCTCCTTCTTGACAGAAGGCGGGACAGGTCTTTCTTCAACCCCTTTCGATGTTATGCGTTCAAGCCCCTTTATTTCAATATTGGAGAGCTTCCCGTTCTTTTCTACTACAAATGCAATATCCATTTCCACTTCTTCCGGAGCACCAGCAGGTCTGCGATAGTGGTCAATAATATAATCCACTACACCCCCCTTTTTCCCATTAAAAAGGGGCGATTTATCAACGTTTGAGGTGTAAATCATGTCATCTTGTGCCTGAACAGGACTCTGGATACCGCACATCATAAAGATGGCTAACAGGCTTGCCAATCGTAATACTAACGTTTTCATATTTTGAATGCTATTGATGTTATAATTTTCTCTTATTTTTAATTTTGGGTGCATATATATTATTATCCATATTGTACCTCAATCTATATCCTCGTAATGGGAGTAGCCATAACTATCCTTGTCCTCAACGGCTTGCAGGAAAGCGCAGTCTCTGAGAGAGATAGCAACACAATCCGTTTCACAAGGATTGCTGAATCCATCCCATGTCATGTCCAACCTCCCTTGTGGAAGATCCCAGCGGAGATCAATTTCGTGAGGTCTCGGACTTCCGCCATATCCATGGTCATCGTAATATGGCTCCGTGTCAATGGTTTGCTTCATATATTCAAGCATGGGCATCATTTCGTCCTCACTGATTCTTCTTTGGGTCTTTACGATCACCAGCCCTATCAGGTCTTTTCCGCTAATGCCAGAGTCGTGGACTGTGACAGAGCAAGAACCGAATACGGGAAGTTCACACTCGAAGGTTTTTCTCTGGTCGTCTTCGCTATAAAGACTATATCCTGTCTGTTTCAGGATTTCTTCACTGAAAGCAACCAGTGATGTGTTGAGCATAGTGTGTTGCTGAATGCAGAGGTGGTTCTCACCTACGAACATATTATCAGTCCTGCATTGGTTACCCATATCCGTTAAATCAGAGGATTGCATATTTGTTTTTATTTGAAGGCAATGGGAAGCGAGTACTTCACACGGACGGTTTTGCCTTTTTCCTTGCCAGGCTTCCACTTGGGCATAGCTTTCACCAAGCGGATGGCTTCGGCATCCAGTTTCGGAGTTTTAGACTTTATGATTTTCGGATTTGATAAGGAGCCATCCTTCTCCACTATAAACTCCACAACACAGCGTCCTATTTCCTCATGAGGTTTAATATTCTCAGATAACCATTTAAATAAAGCCTCGATACCACCAGGGAATTCTGGCATTTCCTCAACAAGTTCGTATACATGGTTGGAGTCTAACTTTTCTGCTTGTTCTTCATCAATGTGAGGAAAATCCATATGATGTATTATGAAATGGAACTCATACCTATAACGGATGGCTTTGCCGTTTTTCTTGGCGGGTGTCCATTTATGCATAGTTCTTATGATATTCGTAACCTCTCTTTTTACGGATGGCAGCAGCTTGGTGGTTTTAGTCTTTGTTCGTCCATCCCATCCTTGCACCTGGATGTTAGAGAGTGTGCCATTGGGCTCAACCACGAAAGAGATGAACACATTTTCGTATTTCTTAGCATCAGCCGGTTGGCAATAATGATTCACCAGCCACAGTTCTTCAGGGGACATAATCATAACACGTCCCGAAAACTCATTCTCCTTAGCATACACCGGCAGTGTAATGCTGGCATCCTTCTTTGCGTCTTCATACGTATATATCTTGCTCTGTGCCTGTACGCTTACGGCTAACACACACACCAAAAAACTAAAAAAGATTTTCTTCATAGGGCTTCACAATTGTAAAGGTTAAACATTCTTTCGCAAAAATACTAACTTTTTTTGAAACCTCCAATCATTTCATCAAGAAAGTGCACTTTCTTACATCAGACATCAGACATCTTACATCTTTCGCCCTTAACCCTGAACTAAAAGTTCCCTCAGACTTCAGCCCTCAAACTTCATCAGTAGTTCCTGTTCTTTTTAATGTCCACGGTTTTTGGTGTCATATTCCGATATGATACGGCGGAAATAAGCCTTGTCATCCTCACCATCATCTGTGGGATTGAAATCATCGACATACCAGTCACCACGTTCAAAGCGGAGGGCGATAGTTGTTTCATTATCACTGAAGTTATGGATGACAAGATCAACGAGAGCCGTAGAGTCAGTAATATTATAGACTTTTGCCACCTTGCAACTCCAATCATCAGTATGTCACTCACCTCTGTCCCTGTGACATGAACATTCACCGTCCATCCTTCAGAGATACATTCCCTTTCGTAAAACTCGCGTTCCAACTGGTCGTCAATCGTTACCAATTCACAGATGTGCGACCATGTTAATTTTTCAGACATCTGAAAAATTGGAGCAGATTTGTCAGATATCAACTTGACGTTGTACAGATACGCATTATTCTTGATAATTTCAAATGATCCCATTATTTTCTTTCATTCCTCAATCTTTTTTCGTATTTTTGCAATTCACAAATTATGTTCGTTATGACAACAGACGAGTTAAAGGATTTGCGGTCGAAAAATACGACCACAAATCTGTCAACAAAGAGTCGTTCACTGCCAAAGGCATTTACGGAAAAAGGCTTGTATATGCTTGCGACTATCCTGAAAAGCCAACGTGCAGATGTCAGCGTGAACCGTGCTATGATAGCGCAATACTTCCCTATGTACTATCAAGCTCTGACTTCCGGCAATGATATTTTGAGGGGTATCGAGAATCATACCGCTGCAATCATGCGGAGTAACGAAGCGATAGAAAAGAGCAACCAGGCTATCCTCGACAGAATTGACGGACTTAGGAACAATACATGGAGAGTTCCTGTAGTGTAAGAAAGAAATAACGGCTAAGTTTAATGTTTAGTCGTTTTTCTTTAAATCTTTCGGATTGATTGGAATCCCATTAAATGCGTCTTCTTCGACTCTGACTCTTTTCTCCATTACAAACCACAAATCTGGAGAACTTAAAATTTGAACTTCGTAAGAGCCTTTATATTCCCACCCCATATCTCCGAAAAAGGACAGCACATCTGATTCGTTACCGAATTTTAGAGGCTTTCCGTTTTCGTCAATCAATGTTGAGGCTTTTTGAGTTAATGGTGTTTTTACTTCAACGCTTTTACCGTACTGATGAATACAGATATAAACATTGTGTTCAACTTGGGCAGACACGCTTACGCTTGCACACATCAGAAAAAAAAGAATTAGAATATTTCTCATAATTTTTAAGTTTTTAGTTGTGCAAAGATAGTTATTATTATTTATAAAGTTGCATTTCGATGTAATAATTAAGAGACTTTATGAAAAACGGCGGCTATGCTCCCGCACGACCGCCGACTTTCCAATAACTAAAAACCTAAAACTATATTTACTAACCTAAAACAATAAAAATCTTCTATTTCAAATAGGCATATTCTTCTTTTACTTTGATGTTCTTGTCTGCAATGATGGTTACGTCTGGCGAGTGCTTGATGATAACTATTGTCGCCTTATCCGTTTGTTCTGCCTCAATGTACGCTTTTTCGTATAAATGGACAATAACGAAACTCTTGTTGTGGGCAAATATTTTAGCTGAAGAGATATCATGTATTCCACATGGAGAAAGCCATTGTTAAAGGTGGGAAATGGAAAACAAGAAAGATGTGGAATACACAATCATTATCTACCATGCTAGTAGCGCACAGCCATGTTACTGACTGCGCGCCTGTCAATCCAAAAATTCTATCAATTATGAAAATAGAAAGGAGAGCCGGACAATGTTACTTGTCTGGCTCAAACTCTTTTGCACGCCTGATGATATCGGAAATCTGTTCGTGGTCTCATATAAGAACATTCGCAGTGCCACCATACCAGAAATCGGGCTTGCTGATAATTCCTAACTGATGAAGTTGTATCATCATTTCCGCACATTCAGCATGATAATTGCCACCAAGATACTTGCGTACCATTTCCGTATTTGTCGTACTGCCACCGTCAGCCACGCAATGAGCAAGCCCCTCAATACTCTTGAAAAGGCGTTGACTGAGGAAGATAGGCTGCTGCTGTTGCTGATCTTTTTTCTGTTGGTCTTCCAAGAACAGAGACGGATTTTCGTGGTTTTCGTATAACTCAGAAAGTTTGTCTCTGTAATCATAGATGTAATCGGTATCAACGTATGCACACTGAACACGGGTAATGTCGGCACCCATGCAGAATAGCATATCTCCGCGTCCTGTCAACTTCTCTGCTCCTATGCGGTCAATGATTACGCGGCTGTCCGTTCCAGTTGTGGTACGGAAAGCAATTCGTGTGGGAAAGTTTGCCTTTATGTTTCCCGTGACGATTGTAGCAGATGGTCGCTGAGTTGAAATTATCATGTGTATGCCAACGGCACGGGCTTTCTGTGCTATACGGCAAATAGATTTCTCCACTTGCTTTCCAGCGGTCATTACGAGGTCGCCGTATTCATCAATAACGGCAACGACGTATGGAAGTTTCTCTTTTGCGCTTCTGTTGTACTCGTAGATATTTCGTACATTTGCGCTTCGTAAGAGAGAGTAACGCTGTTCCATGACCTGACACAAAGCATCAAGTGTTTGCTCTGCTGATTCAGAATCGGTGCAGATGCTTTCACAGAGTCCGAGGTTGGCGAAGTATGCCTTTGGATAGTTTTCGTAAATGGAAAACTCAACCTGCTTCGGGTCAATCAGCACCAGTTTCAACTCATCTGGAGTTAGGTGGTGCATGAGAGACATAAGAATGACATTCAAGCCAACGGACTTACCCTGTCCTGTAGCACCAGCAACGAGAAGATGCGGCATTTCGGCAAGGTCGGCCATGAAGATTTCATTAGTCACGGTGCGTCCGATGGCTAACGGAAGAGCCATGTCAGATGTAAGATATTCCTGGGATTCAAGAATATCTGAGAGTGGCACGATTTCACGCTGTTTGTTCGGAATCTCGATGCCTACGCAACCATCATACATCGGTGCAATGATGCGGACTGACGGGACGCGGAGGGCGGCAGCGAGTTCATCCTTGATGCCACGTATTTTAGAAATGCGGACACCTATTTGTGGACGGAACTTGTAGAGCGTGACGTTTGTCCCACTTAGTTCTTCGAGGTCGCAGGTCTGTATCTTGTAGGACAGGAGTACGGCTTTGAGGAAGTCGGATTGTGATTGTTGTTCATTCATATTACACTCTTTTTAAAATAAGCGACAAGAAGGTTGCTTCGTACAAGGATATAACAAAACTATATACATTTTTCTTTTCATGATATATGCCAAATAACTCATGACATAGATTCAAAAGTCTATTAATTGTACATTTGTTATTACCTGTATAATTGTTGGGGACTACCGAAAACTCATTGCCAATGAATAAAGAAAGCATCTCAGACAATTCATATACATTATATTTCTTTTCTTTTGTGTGATTCATCCATTCTTTTGAATTTCTGATGATGTGATCCCTTTGTGCCGTTATAAATATGTCATTATTTTTTATTAGCAATTCTTCAATATTAGCACATTTCCTCCACTCTTCGTTAATGATTTTACCATTTTTAAAATCATGGAAAAAGTACGAAACATTTTTCAGATTCCACTCTAAATTAGGCGTGATTACCTGTAGTGACAAATGATACAAATTGCTTAACTTAATTCCTTTTTTGGGGGACTCTTCTGATATACAAAAACCTAATTCAGAATATTTTTGCTTTTCAAACACGACATTACATGCATTAACACATAATGTATGATAGTCATCAATAAGTTTCCAAAGTTGTTTTGCCTGTAAATGAAAATACTCATCATCAAGACTCGTTTGAATTAAATGTACTTTCTCATTTCCTTCGTCCAAATTTTGCTTTCTCGTTCTTTTAGTAATCTCTATATCTGTATTGTCCTTTCGGGGCTTCTTATCAGATTCTTCTTTTGATGCCTTCCCTTCAAAGTGTAACATCCAATGTCTATGCGACGAAGGGAATCCAAACTTGTTATAAAGTCCGACATTGTCAAGGAACAGAGTCTTTTCTTTGCTTTCGGAAATTCTAAGACCACGTCCCACTTGTTGAAGATAGAGTGTCAACGATTTTGTAGGACGTGCTAATTGAACGAATTCAATGTCAGGGCAATCGAATCCTTCAGTAAACAGATTCACATTGCAGATAATCTGAATCTTTCCATTCTTGAAATCCTCTATATTCTTCTCCCGAATATCTTTGGGCGTACTGCTATCCATCGCAACAGCTTCAATACCTTTTCCACAAAACTCCTCACAAAGGTTTCTATTGTGAGTTTTGTTAATAGTGTAGACGATTCCCTTTTTCCCATTTGCATATTTCAGATATGTCTCAACGACTTGCGCCCTAATACGGTCATTGTTACAGATTCTTTCCATTTCTTGCTCTGCATAGTCACCGTTGCTAAACTTTTTGATACCATCAATTTCCTTTTGGATGAATGAAGACTTTGCTACAGAATAGTAGTCATATTGGCAAAGGTAGCCATTGTCAATAAATTCCTTCACTGATGGTGACAAAATTAGTTTCTCGAAGGTGCCCGTAAAACCTTCACCACTCAGCCTACACGGTGTAGCCGTTACTCCTAACAATTTTGCATTAGGGAAAGCCTTGATGATTTTTTGATAACTTTCAGCAGTAGTATGGTGGGCTTCATCAATAATTATAAAGTCAAATTCTTTATCCGTCCAATTATCTAAGCGCTTGATTAAAGTTTGGACAGAAGCAATCTGAATAGGGTATTTCTTTCGTTCTCTATCACCAGATTGTATGATACCATGAGCCAGCCCATACCGATAGCCAAGTTCCTCGTCTATTTGGTCAACTAACTCTTTGCGATGAACTAAGACTAGCACTTTATAAGCGCGTTTGGCTTCTTCACTATAATAGCGAATATCTTTAATGATGGATGCAAATACCCTTGTCTTTCCAGTACCTGTAGGCATCTGGAGCATTACAGATTGGCATTTTTCCCAAGCCTCGTACACCTTCAGCTTGTTATCTCGCTGATAGTCTCTAAGGCTTTTATCTGTATCGACGTATTTCTTTAGTTTATCAAACAGTATGTTGTCCATCCCTTACAATTTTTCTTTAATTATTTAATAGGAGCTATGCTGTGGATTTATTTTGAAGCAACTAATATTTCTAGGCGTTTTGTGTGCAAATATAATAAATTTGTTGCAAGAAAACAAATATAACCAGATAAATCAACGTAAAAATAAAGAAAAAGGAAGAGGATAGGAGATAGTGGGATAGAGTCCTCTCCCAAAGAGAACTCTATCCCTACACAGCCCCCTTATTCCTTAGTATTTCTGGAAGTTGTACTTTTCTCTAAGCTCCGCCTTTTTCTCGTCGCTCTGAGAGGTGAAGTACCCTTTCCAGCCCGGGCAGAAGTTGATGTGCCAACGCCAGAACTTACCTAACAATGTCAATAAGTTTGTCTATAGTGTCGATGATATAGTCTGCTCCAGCCTCTTCCAGTTCCCTTCTCGTACCGTTTCCGTAAGTCACTCCGCAGGTTTTTGCTCCAGCGTTTAACCCCATCAGGATGTCTACGTTCATATCTCCGACAACAAGGGTCTGACTTGCATCGAAACCTGTTGCGGAAAGGGTTTTAAGGACGGGCTCGGCATGAGGCTTTGCCTTTTCCACGTCGTCTGCTCCAACGAGGTATGATATGTATTCTGCTATCCCTAAATCATGTGTCAGTCCAGAAAGGGACTTGTGCCAGCGTGAGGAGGCGATGGTGAGGGTGTATCCCTTAGCCTTCAGTGCTGACAGCGTCTCTTTGACCTTTGGGAATAGCTGGGGCTTCATCGTCAGCAGGTTTTCTTGGAAAATCCTCCTGTAGGTGTCGGCGCAAAGGCGGATGGTCTCTTTGCCTTCATCAGGGTATAATGACTTGAAACAGCCGTCAAGGGGCAGTCCTATCTTGGAAGCACACTCGTCATCGGTACGACCTGCCAACCTTAACTCGGCAATGGTCATCTGCATGGTGGTAACGATATTCCGCCGGGTGTCACCTAATGTGCCGTCAAAGTCAAAGACGATCAGTTGCATATTCTGCTCCAGCAATTTTCCGTTAATTAATTAGTTGTGAACTCAATGATGGCGCAGACATCATTGCCCATGGAAAGTGACACGATGATCCCGCCCTCTATCTGGTAGATTGTCGGAGTCAGCATGTCGCCGAGCTTTGCAGCCACACGATATTCTACCCTCAGTCCCTTCACGATGAAATCCTCAGGCAACAGTTCCATAGCCACACGGACATAGTTGGCATTGTTCATGTGCTTGTTATAGTCGATGTCTGCACGAAGGACCTTGATGGGATCAAGCGTCTTACCATCCTCATTGACCTTCGGAAGGATGATGCGACGGTCCTTGTAGTTCATTTCCAACTGAGGCTCCAGTGTCATCGAGGCAATCGTAGCGTCGTCCACCCGTTTCATCTTGCCAGTGGACTTGTCCACGAAAGCCCCCATGCTCCAGGTCTTATAACACGGTTTTCCCTCTGCGTCATAGATGAATGTGTTACGGAAACCGAACATGGGCTTCATGCCATAGACGGTGCTGGTCACTGTCAGTTCCTCTTTATACTCAGGTACTCTGATAATCTCCACCTGTCGTGTCGCCAATAGCTGCGCCATATTCTGCTCTGTGAAATACTGTTTCACTCCAGGCTCACTGTCAATCCACATCTCCGAACAGTCCTGCATCATCTGAAGGGCAGAATAAAGTTTCAGTCGCCCTGTACTGTCACAGGTACTTGTCGTCACTTTATATTTTAAGCTATACATCGTCTGCAATTTATTAAATACTGGTGCAAAAGTAATTATTTTTGCATAATTCTGCGAACTTTTGCACTAACAATTTTAAAAACATTAAAACTATTTGGTAGTTTGCCAAGGTTTTCGTAACTTTGCCATCAAAGGTGGCGAACTTACTCCGTCTCGGCAAAAAAAAGAATAAATTCTTTTGTTTTGCTCTCGACTTTTCGTAACTTTGCCATCAAAGGTGGCGAACTTACTCCGTCTCGGCAAAAAAAAGAATAAATTCTTTTGTTTTGCTCTCGACTTTTCGTAACTTTGCAGCCAAAGTGCAAATCTTATCCTCGATTATATTAACAAATCAGTTAAATAGTATAACGAATTGAAATTATGAGATTAGACGGAAGACGAGAAAGTTCGAACGTAGAGGACCGCCGTGGAATGAGTGGTGGAGCAAAGGCCGGTATGGGTATCGGTGGTATTATCATTGTTGCGTTGATGGCATGGCTCACGGGCGGTGACCCGCTGAGTGCTGTGATGCAGCAGGTGCAGCAGAATAACTTTGGTGGCAATAGTGAGGTTACCGAAGGACAGCGTGAGTTTACAGAGGAGGAGCAGGCGCTTGCCAAGTTCTCCACACAGATCCTGGGTGGTACGGAGGATGTATGGACGGAGATATTCCAGAAGAATGGTGCCCAGTATCAGGTACCTAAGATGGTGCTCTATACGGGTGGTGTCCAGACGGCTTGCGGACAGGGTTCTGCCGCTATGGGTCCGTTCTACTGCTCGGGTGACCAGAAACTGTATATCGACCTGTCGTTCTTCACGACCATGAAGAAACAACTGGGTGCTGACGGTGACTTCGCCTATGCATACGTGATCGCCCATGAGGTAGGTCATCATGTGGAGTATCTCACGGGTACCCTTGCCAAGGTACATGAGCAGATGGCAAAACTCCCGGAGGCAGAGGCTAACAAACTCAGTGTGCGTCTGGAGTTGCTTGCCGATTTCTACGCTGGTGTGTGGGCACATCATGACAACAAACGTTTCGGATCGTTGGAGGATGGCGACATCGAGGAGGCTATCCGTTGTGCACAGGTCATCGGTGACGACTACCTGCAGACGAAAGCACGTGGTTATGCTGTTCCTGAGTCATTCAACCACGGTACCAGCAAGCAGCGTATGAAGTGGTTCAAACTCGGACTGGAGACAGGTGATATATCCAAGGGAACCACCTTCCAGTGCTCTGACGCAGAACTCTAATTAAGAGAAGTCTGAAATAGAGAAAGCCCTGCCTCCATTGGTGGGGCTTAACTTTGAAACCTGAAAAACAATATATCTGGAATATATACGTACAGGGAAATAACTGACTTCACAAACGAGAAGACGCTGGCAGTATCGTTACGCTGCCAGCGTCTTCTCTTATCCAGTTAATGGTTACTTTACAATCTTCTTCCCTTGGTGGATATAGATTCCCTTTTGGGTGGGCTGTCCTTGCAGGCACAACCATTGAGCGTGTACCATGAATTGAGGGAACCCTTATCTTTTACCCTCATCCGGATAATACTTTACGATGCTTTCAATAAAGGTAATCCCCTATAAAAGACCAAGGTTTACTTTCGAAAACTTTATCGGAAGCGGTGTAAACCTTTATCCTTTTCAAAAACGGGACAGCCATGTTACTGGTGACGTGATTCTTGTCTTGTACTGAAATAGGTTGACTCCCATGCAGCCTTAAATGTTAAATTATTAAATTCATTTAAGCAAAATGGGAAACAAGAAATTCAGTCGCGGTTTGAAGCGCAGTATTTGCATTGAGTACATG
>Ga0247611_10007341_pt1 | contig 13873 bp, 7 predicted proteins | sample 177DNAGHGhighgp2_FD_192422 | JGI IMG/M metagenome (GOLD analysis project Ga0247611, IMG submission 192422) | Sheep rumen microbial communities from Palmerston North, Manawatu-Wanganui, New Zealand - 1770 DNA GHGhigh gp2 | ecosystem: Host-associated > Mammals > Digestive system > Stomach > Rumen ...
AGTCCTAAGACGGCAGGAGCACCCCATACCACAATATTAAAATAGGTGACAGCAAGGGAACGCACATCTTCTGTTGGCGACATTAACCAAAGCATCATCTCTCGCAAGGGATATTGTAGGACAATAACTATCAGGGCGATTATCAAGGATACTGCCAACGAGCGCATCAGCATTCGCATGATTTCTTCCATGTCACGACGACCTCTAGCCTGTGCCGTCATGCCACTGGTACCCATACGCAAGAAGGCGAACACCCAGTAGACCAAACTAAAAATCATCGAACCTACGGCTATAGCACCAATATAGGCGGCATCTCCCATGTGTCCCACAATCGCCGTATCAACCAGTCCCAATAAGGGAACAGTGATGTTCGTAACGATAGCCGGAATGGCTATTCGAAGTATTTGAAGGTCTCTTTGATTCATTTTCTTTTGCAAAGTTAGTGTTTTTTCAATAAAAATCATTATCTTTGCGACAAAATACAAACTAGCAGCCTTATGGAACTAAAAAACAAGAAATCGACTTTGGCAGCACTTGCCACTTTAGGAGTGACAGCGATAGCCGCTGGAACCACAGCTGTCGTGAAGATACGTCAGAAGAGAGAAAGAGCACGAAAACTGGCTGAGATAAAACGACAAAAGGAGAAAGAGACCTATTCTCTCAAACTTTCTCCTGAACAGATGATGGTCTACAACGAAGCGGTCAGGAAATTCATTACCCTCAACAACCGCATCTACGACCTGCGTCATTACCAAAAGGAGATACAGCCATTGATTCAGATGCTTGGCACGGGCAATGCTGTTGACGAAGATACCCTATCGGGCATTGAGGATGTCGATATCCTCTGCCATGACATCCGCCAGTTTGTCATCAAGCAACTGCCGTTCATCAGCACTTGTGTAGGTATCATCAGTGAGGGTGATAGTTACGAGAGTTTCGTACACAACCCCTTCGGCGGTAAGTTTGACAAAGAATTGGATCAGGAAGAAGATGGAGCCGATGTCGCTGACGGCACACCTATCAAGCACGTACTAAAACTAGGCTACTTCTTCCCTGAGTCTACTATTGTTTCTTATCCCGTCAAATCCATTGTCACCGTATGATTAACCGAGAACTCCTTTCCCCCCAGAGTATTGCCATCATCGGTGGATCAAATAACATTCATAAACCAGGTGGTGCTATCGTCCGTAACATCATACAAGGCGGTTTTGAAGGTGTGTTACGCATCGTCAACCCAAGAGAAGATGAAGTACAGGGCATGAAAGTGTTCCACGATGCAAAAGAACTGCCACCTACCGAACTGGCCGTCCTTGTCATCCCTGCGAAACTTTGTCCTGATACGGTAGAGTTGTTAGCGAGGGACAAGCAGACCAAGGCATTCATCATTATCTCTGCGGGTTTCGGAGAGGAGACGAAGGCTGGTGCAGAGATGGAACAGCGCATCCTCGATACTTGTGAACAATACGGAGCGGCACTAATTGGTCCTAATTGTATCGGACTGTTGAACCGCCAGCACCATAGCGTCTTCACGCAGCCTATTCCCAAACTCCATCCACAAGGGGTTGATTTCGTCAGCGGCTCAGGAGCCACCGCCGTTTTCATTCTTGAGAGTGCTGTCATCAAAGGCTTGCAGTTCAATTCCGTTTGGAGCATCGGCAACGGCAAGCAGATAGGCATCGAGGACGTATTGCAGTATATGGACGAGCATTTCAACCCCGATACCGACTCGCATGTAAAATTGCTATATATAGAGAATATAGCCAACCCCGACAAGTTGTTATTCCATGCCAGTAGCCTTATCCGTAAGGGTTGTCGCATTGCTGCTATCAAGGCAGGTTCATCAGAGAGTGGTAGTCGTGCAGCCTCGAGTCATACAGGCGCTATTGCATCCAGTGACTCTGCTGTCGAGGCTTTGTTCCGTAAGGCGGGCATCGTACGCTGTCATTCCAGAGAGGAATTGACGACGTTGGGCTGTATTTTGACCCTTCCCCCTTTGACAGGCAAGCGTTTTGCCATTGTCACTCATGCCGGTGGACCAGGTGTGATGCTAACAGATGCGTTGTCGAAAGGTGGACTGGAGGTGCCTAAGTTGGAGGGGGCTGCCGCAGAAGAACTCAAGACACAGTTATTTCCTGGCTCGAGTGTGGCAAATCCTATCGACATCCTGGCTACTGGAACACCAGAGCAGTTAGGATTGACTATCGACTACTGCGAGAATCGTTTTGACAATATCGATGCTATTGCCGTCATTTACGGAACGCCAGGACTGACAACGCTCTATGAAGCATACGAAGTACTGCATCAGAAGATTCTCACATGCAAGAAACCTATCTTCCCCATCCTACCCAGTCTTCACACAGCAGGACCAGAGGTGGCTGAATTCTTGGCGAAAGGTCATGTAAACTTCTCGGATGAAGTGACACTTGCCACAGCCTTGTCGCAGATGATGCAGACACCACCGCCTGCGCCACCCGAAGTACAACTCTACGGCATTGACATCTCGCGACTAAACAAAATCATCAACAACATTAACACCAACGGCTATTTGCCTCCCGACACCGTTCATGAAATTCTTTCTTGTGCAGGTATCCCGATGGTACCAGAACTAGTGTCTGCCGACAAGGACGAACTCATCGCCTTCGCTCAAAAGGTGGGCTATCCTGTCGTGGCGAAAGTCGTCGGTCCTGTCCACAAAAGTGACGTGGGCGGCGTGACGCTGAACATCCGTACCCCCGAGCATCTTGCTTTGGAGTACGAACGGATGATGAAGATTGAAGATGCGAAGGGTATCATGGTACAGAAGATGCTGAAGGGTACCGAACTCTTTATCGGTGCCAAGTACGAGGAGCGTTTCGGTCATGTTGTCCTCTGCGGCTTGGGCGGTATCTTCGTCGAAGTACTAAAAGATGTGCAGAGCGGCCTTGCTCCATTGAGTTACGCCGAAGCTTATTCCATGATCCGTTCACTGCGAGGCTACAAGATATTAAAAGGTACACGTGGACAACAGGGCATCAACGAACAGAAATATGCCGAGATTATCGTGCGGCTCTCTACACTCCTTCGCTTCGCTACCGAAATCAAGGAAATGGACATCAATCCATTGCTGGCCGACGGAAACGATGTCATCGCCGTCGATGCAAGAATACTGGTAGAAAGATAAACAATAATTATAATATAATCTATAACTATATGGAACAACAAAAACGTTATGGTCACTTTGACGACCAACATCGCGAGTATGTGATCACAGACCCGCAGACCCCTTGGCCTTGGATTAATTATCTGGGTAACGAGGATTTCTTTTCACTCATTTCTAACACCGCTGGCGGCTATTCCTTCTACAAGGATGCAAAATTCCGTCGCATCACTCGCTATCGCTACAACAACGTACCGATGGACAATGGTGGACGTTATTTCTACATCAATGATGGCGATACAGTCTGGAACCCTGGATGGAAGCCCTGCAAGACACCACTCGACTTCTATGAGTGCCGTCACGGCATGAGTTATACACGCATCACTGGTCGAAAAAACGGCGTGGAAGCAAGCGTTCTGTTCTTCGTACCACTGAAAACATGGGCGGAGGTACAGAAACTGACGCTGACGAACCAGTCATCAGAGACGAAGAAACTAAAACTATTCTCATTCGAGGAGTGGTGCCTGTGGAATGCCGCTACCGATATGGAGAATTTCCAACGTAACTTCTCGACGGGTGAAGTTGAGATAGAAGGAAGCACCATCTATCACAAGACAGAATACCGTGAGCGCCGTAACCACTATGCATTCTATCATGTGAATACAGAGATACAGGGTTTCGACACCGACCGCGAGACTTTCGTAGGACTGTATAATGAGTTTGCCAACCCTGATGCCGTCATGGAGGGCAAACCCCGCAATAGCCATGCACACGGCTGGAGTCCCATCGCCTCACATTATATTGAGGTTGAATTGAAGCCAGGCGAGTCGAAGGATTTCGTCTTCCTGTTGGGTTATGTAGAGAACGAGCAGGATAAGAAATTCGCCGCACCGCAGGTTATCAACAAGGAGAAGGCTCACGCCATTATCAACAAACTCGACACTACAGCAAAGGTCGACAAGGCATTTGCTGAACTCTGTGAGTACTGGGATGCCCTCCTTAATATATATAAGGTGAAGACAGGCAATGACAAACTCGACCGCATGGTGAACATCTGGAACCAGTATCAATGCATGGTAACCTTTAACTTCTCACGCTCAGCATCTTTCTTCGAGAGTGGTGTAGGAAGAGGTATGGGCTTCCGCGACTCGAATCAGGACCTTGTGGGCTTCGTGCATCAGATACCACCACGTGCCCGTCAGCGTATCATCGATATCGCTTCTACGCAGTTCCCCGACGGTGGTTGCTATCACCAATATCAGCCTCTCACCAAGCGCGGCAACAACGACATTGGCGGCGGCTTCAACGACGACCCCTGCTGGCTTATCTTCGGTACCGTTGCCTATATCAAGGAAACAGGCGACTTCTCGATTCTCGATGAGATGGTACCATTCGACAACCAGCCTGGTACAGAAGTCACACTCTTCGAACACCTGAAAGTCAGCATGGACCACGTCATCAAGAACCTTGGTCCTCACAACCTTCCACTTATTGGACGTGCCGATTGGAACGATTGTCTGAATCTGAACTGTTTCTCATGGGACCCCAACGAAAGTTTCCAGACAACAGAGAACAAAAGCGAAGGATCAAAGGCCGAGTCACTGATGATTGCTGGTCTCTTCGTAGTGACAGCGAAGGAATATGTGGCATTGTGCAAGAAACTCTCTGAGAATTCCAAGAACTCTGAGTACTCTGAGGAGGCCACTCGTATGCAAACCGCCATTGATGCGATGATTGCTGCCGTGAAGAAAGACGGATGGGACGGCGAGTGGTATCTCCGTGCTTATGACTTCTTCGGCAACAAGATTGGCTCTCACGAATGTGAAGAGGCGAAGATTTTCATTGAAAGCCAAGGCTGGTGTACAATGGCACAGATTGGTGCAGAGGACGGTATGGTAGCTAAAAGTCTTGACTCCTGCAAGAAGTACCTGGAGTGTGAACACGGTATGGTGCTCAACAACCCCGCCTTCACGAAATATATCTACGAGTATGGAGAGATATCGAGCTATCCAGAGGGTTACAAGGAGAACGCAGGTATCTTCTGCCATAATAATCCGTGGGTTATCATCGGTGAGGCAATGGCAGGACGAGGCAACGATGCATGGAGCCATTATGCCAAGATTCTTCCTTCATATGTCGAAGAAAAGTACCAGACATTACACAAGGTAGAGCCATACGTAAACTGTCAAATGGTAGCCGGTAAAGATGCTGCCAAACCTGGTGAAGGTAAAAACTCATGGTTGACAGGTACAGCAGCTTGGATGTGGCTAACTGTCTCGCAGTATATCCTCGGTGTAAAACCTCAGTACGACGGCTTGCAGATTGATCCTTGTCTGCCAACAACAGCAAAGGAATATACCATCCAGCGTAAGTTCCGTGAAGCAGACTACACTATCACTGTCAAGAATCCTAACGGAAAGGAGAGCGGTGTAAAGCAAATCGTGCTCGATGGCAAACCCATTGAAGGGACCATTATCCCCTACTCTGCTGGCAAGCACACCGTAGAGGTAACAATGTAATCATATACATCTACACAACTAATAAAAGCCTCGCTTGGTCCGCTGACCAGCGAGGCTTTCTCATTTTCATCGGGGTTGCGTCTTTTATTATTTCGCTTGCAAAAATATGGAAAAACTTTTAATACAACATTCCATATTCACAAATTCTATTCTCATAATCACAAAATCTTTTATCATATTCGAAAACACATGAAAAGTCATCCTAAAAGTTGCAGTATTCGAAAGAAATGATTACTTTTGTCCTGTTTAATTGTTGCAAATGCTGTATCTGCTACTTACATCACTGCCGTTGATGACCTGTGCATTCTTCACAGTGTACATCGCGCTGGAACTACGTAACAAAGAGTTGCGTGAGTTACCTGCTTTACTTTACTACATGCTTGCAGCAACAGTTCTTTATGCAGGACACTTCGCTTATTTCAACCACGCCATCAGCCTCATCCCCATTACGGACACGTTATATGTAACCACTAACTTAGCCGTCTATCCCCTATACCTTATATATATTATAAGGCTGACACGCCGAATACTGCCCTCTCACTATCTCCTATTGCTGCCTGCAGCTATTGGAGCTATTGCCTGCGGTCTCACCTATTCTATGATGACAACAGAAGAGACCAGCCAGTTTATCGATATTTACCTCTATCATAATTATTCGGAAGGACTTGCGGGGTTGGCCTTGACACAGGCATGGATACACATTTCTTGCAGACTCGTCTTCACCCTTGAGGTCATCATCACTGTCATTATCGGCATCCGACTTATCCGTCGTTACGATCATCAAGTGGATCAATTCTATTCTGACACCGAAGACAAGTCGATGTGTAGCATCCGAACTATTCTTATTTTAGTACTGATAACCTCGGCGTTGTCGTTGATATGCAGTATTATAGGGCGTTATCAATTTATGGATTCTTTGTTGCTGTTGGCTATTCCTGCATTGAGTTTCACAATACTTCTATTCAGCATTGCCTTTGTCGGACTGCATCGCCGTTTCTCCTATCATGATTTGCTCGACGAACAGGCAGTCATTGACAATATAACTCTGAACGATAAGAAAGCCTTACCGCAGGAAAGTCTCACAGAACGCATCAATCAGTTGATAAAAGACAAGCAGGTGTTCTTGCAGCCTAACCTCAAACTGGAAAATCTTGCCCAGCAGCTGCAAACCAACCGCACCTATGTCTATCAGGCAATTAACCAGCAGATGGGTATGACATTTAACGAACTTATAAACCGTCAGCGCGTCATCTACGCTAAAGAACTCATAGAGAAACACCCCGAACTGTCGATGAATGACATAGCCCTTCGTTCTGGCTTTGCCTCCCTCAGTTCTTTCTACCGCAACCTGAAAAGATATAGATAACTGACAAATTGACTGCTCAAAATGTCATTTTGTCATTCCTTTTCTATTAGGCATAATGTTTGTGCCTCCATCAACAGATAATAATAAAAAAAGGAGGACAAATTATGACATTCGACAAATTCACTATCAAAGCGCAGGAGGCTATTCAAGAAGCGGTCAATACTGCGCAACGGAATGGTCAACAGACCATAGAGCCAACACATCTGCTTGCTGGTGTAATGGCAAAAGCTAAAGACGTCGTCAATTTTCTGTTTCAGAAACTCGGAGTCAATGCACAACAGATTGAGATGCTTATCCAACAAGAGTTGCAGCATTTGCCTCGTGTACAGGGTGGCGATCCCTATCTGTCAAGCAACACTAACAAGGTCTTATTGAAGGCACAAGACTATGCACAGAAGATGGGCGATGAGTTCGTCTCGTGTGAGCCCATCGTATTGGCTCTGTTCACAGACGGAGCCACAGCTGGACGCATCATGAAGGATGCTGGTATTACGGAAAAAGATCTTCGTGCCGCTATCAACGAATTACGTCAAGGACAAAAGGTGCAATCACAGTCTGCTGACGAGAATTATCAGAGTCTGGAGAAGTACGCCAAGAATCTAGTGAGCCTTGCTCGTCAGGGCAAACTCGACCCTGTCATTGGTCGTGACGATGAGATACGTCGTGTATTACAGATTCTATCACGTCGTACCAAGAATAACCCTATCTTAATCGGTGAGCCTGGTACTGGTAAAACTGCTATCGTAGAAGGTCTGGCTGGACGTATCGTCCGTGGTGATGTACCAGAAAATCTGAAAGACAAACAACTCTACTCTTTGGATATGGGTGCACTGGTGGCTGGTGCGAAATACAAAGGCGAGTTCGAAGAGCGTCTGAAGAGCGTCATCAACGAGGTTACTAAAAGTGAAGGACGCATCATTCTCTTTATCGATGAGATTCATACGTTGGTAGGTGCTGGCAAAACGTCAGGGGCAATGGATGCTGCCAATATCCTGAAACCAGCCTTGGCTCGTGGAGAACTGCGCGCCATCGGTGCTACAACACTGAATGAGTATCAGAAATACTTCGAGAAGGATAAGGCATTGGAGCGAAGATTTCAGACAGTGATGGTAGATGAGCCAGATGAGATGAGTGCTATCTCCATTCTGAGAGGACTGAAAGAGCGTTACGAGAATCACCATAAGGTACGTATCCAAGATGATGCCTGTATCGCTGCCGTTCAACTCTCCGAGCGATATATTTCCGAACGTTTCCTGCCCGACAAGGCTATTGACTTAATGGATGAGGCTGCTGCCAAGTTGCGTATGGAACGCGACAGTGTACCAGAAGAACTTGACGAGATTACCCGTCGGTTAGCTCAATTGGAGATTGAGCGAGAGGCTATCAAGCGAGAAGGAGACGAACCAAAGATTGCCCAATTGGACAAAGACATTGCAGAACTCCGTGAGCAGGAGCAACAATATCGTGCCAAATGGGAAGGTGAGCGCCAACTGGTGAATAAGATTCAACAGGACAAGCAGGAAATAGAACAACTGAAATACGAGGCAGAACGTGCGGAGCGTGAAGGTGATTATGGTAAAGTCGCTGAAATACGCTACTCCAAACTCAAGGCTTTAGAGGATGATATCAAGAACATCCAGCATCAACTTGCCTCTGCACAAGACGGTAATGCAATGGTGCGAGAAGAGGTTACCGCTGATGATATCGCAGAGGTTGTATCACGCTGGACTGGTATTCCTGTCACCCGTATGATGCAGAGTGAGCGAGAGAAGTTATTACATTTGGAAGAGGAATTGCACAAACGTGTCATCGGACAGGATGAAGCCATCGTTGCCGTCAGTGATGCCGTGCGGCGCAGTCGTGCAGGACTACAAGATCCGAAACGTCCTATCGCCTCATTTATCTTCCTCGGAACCACAGGTGTCGGTAAAACAGAACTGGCAAAAGCACTTGCTGAGTACCTCTTTAACGACGAGACAATGATGACACGTATCGACATGAGCGAGTATCAGGAGAAGCATACCGTCAGTAGATTGGTTGGTGCCCCTCCAGGATATGTGGGTTATGACGAGGGTGGTCAGTTGACTGAAGCTGTACGACGCAAGCCCTACTCTGTTGTACTCTTCGATGAGATAGAGAAGGCGCACCCTGACGTGTTCAACATCCTGCTGCAAGTATTGGATGACGGACGACTGACAGATAACAAGGGACGGACTGCGAATTTCAAGAACACCATCATCATCATGACATCCAACGCTACTAGGGAGCAGTTGAAGATGACGATGCGACCAGAGTTCCTCAACCGTATCGATGAAATCATCACCTTCCAGCAATTGACTCAGGAACAAATTGCCGACGTAGTTCGTCTGCAGATGAGGAGGTTGACTAATATGCTGGAACCGCAGGGAATACAGCTGCAGATAACGGATGCCGCTGTCAAATACCTTGCTCAAGAGGGCTTTGATCCCGACTTTGGTGCTCGACCCGTCAAACGAGCTATCCAACATCTAGTACTGAACGATTTGTCGCGTAAGATTCTTGCCGATGAAGTCGACCGAAGTAAGCCGATTATCATAGACGAATTTGGTGAAGGATTGATTTTCAGGAACTAACAAAAGAAAAGTGATGAGGCTAATGCTTCATCACTTTTTTAATTTCTCCTCGTGCATTCCTTATGATATAGATAGGACCGAGATCAAATAATATCTGAGGCTGCCCTTCTATCTTCCGTTCCCAAATACCCGTTGGGTCGTCTATAAACGTAAATGAAGCGATACCACCTGTCACCTCCATATTCCAGATAGGTTTATTCATGAATGTAGTCCCATCCGTATTCTTATGAAGTAACGTAGCCGCAGGCATAGAAAGATTGGTCAGGGAGTCGTTTTCTCCATAAGGATAAGCCCAGTCAGCTGCATTTTTATCGGAATAAGAGGTTTTATTGTTGGCAGGAATAATCGTATATCTCTTATTGTTGTATGTATTAGGAATACCCTTTTTCCATACATCCTCATCATAGTCAATATGGAAGATGACAATGCCACTACCAGGCAAATACTGGTCCCATCCTGTCTGTTGACGGTTCTCTACAATATAGTACTCGTTGGCATAACCGTCATTACGTATCAGATAAGCCTGCGACTGTTCTTCAAGACTACCGAGATCATTAATAACAGAAGGCTCTGATAACTCCGTCATATCGAGCCACCCCATCAACATACGCTCATGAGCGGAATAACCTGCAGGACAGTAACCGTCACCATTATAGTTACCATAGTCCATCAAGTCCCATGACCCGACATAGTTAGTGGAACCATAATAGAAATCCGGGAGTCCGAAACAATGACTATACTCATGACAAATGGTACCGAAAGAGGCGGATGTGACTCCTATCTCCTCTACCGCACAGTAACAATCAGCCAGATAGTCTTTATCTTTGTAGCTTACCTTCACGGGATTACAATATACGTCTGGCTGGCGATCTTTCAAATGTTCACTGAGCCACCATTGGTGTGGCCAGATACTATTTTTCCCGCCACCGTCATTCATTCCCTTTCCTGCATAGACTATAAGCAATTGGTTGACATAGCCATCACCATTCCAGTCATATAAGCTCCAGTCGATGTCACGTGCCTTGAGCACTTCCATGATATCCTGTACCAAATACTGGGAATTCTCGTCATCATCATCGGCATCTCCATAGCTCGTGTCCCAACTACGGTACTTCTCACAATTCTCGCTGAGTTGTACATACTGCAAATCAAACGTTAAATTGAGTTGGGAATAACTTTGAGCGAAAAAATAGTCATGAACGGAACCCTTATAAGGTTCCTCTGAAAAATTCACTGTATTGAAAATATTATCCCATAGTTCCATCGTTGTCGTCTCATCATCCTTGAATGATCTGTCGGCGAAAGCAACTAAGATTACCAACTGACGACGTTCACCAATATAAGGATTCACATCACTGGTACGTCTTGCAGAACGAAGATGGACAGTCTTCTGTGCACCATTTATTGGACGGCAACTCCGAATACGGATGCTATCGTCAGCCGTTGCTGTCAAGATGAAGAGCAACAATCCTATCAATAGTAGAAACTTTCTATTTCCCATTTCTATAAATCTTTTTATGAGTCTTACCATCCGACTCCTTAATAATATATATCTGACCCTGTACAGGTGTTTTCACTTTATATCCTAAAAGGTTATACATCTGCAAATCCACTTTCTCTGGATATCGCATAGGGACTTTGATTTCCGTCGCACCTCCCATGAAATCGAAAGAAACCAGTCCGTCAGTCATTTGGATGTTCGTAATGGACTTACCTAACAGAATCTCACCATCCAGATTAGGATAGAACATCGTAGCTGCTGGTGTTGAAGTGTCCGTTAACTCGTTGTTCTGTACTTCGTCCTCGACGATATATGGATAAGGAGAGGTGCTAAGATAACGACGGTTCATCCTATCACCTGAAGCATAAGGACTCAACCCTTTCTCCTCGATATATGCATTCCATGCGTCATAATCCATATTGTCAGCATGAACAAGATGGAAGCGTCGCTTCGTCTTGTCATTATTCACCGTATTTCCCTTCCATACAGAACCGTCGTAGTTCACATGGTAGATAACCAATCCCTTACCTGGTAGTCCACTGTCCCATTTGGTTTGCTGACGATTTTCCAACAACAACCATTCGGAGTCAGAATGCTTGATGCGATAAGCCTCTCCACCCTCCGAAACAGGTTTCAGGTCACTAATGGAAGCTGCATCATCCAGTTCTGTAAATTCCACCCAGCCCAGCAAGTATTTCTCCAATGCAGTAAAATTTGGCGGGCACCATCCCCAACTGGTAAAATTACCACCATCCATCAAGTCCCACTCATCACAGACAGAATAGCCTTGATTTGAGGTTGTCGGATAAATATCCGGGAGTCCCAGACTATGCGAGAACTCATGACAGATAGTGCCAATCCCACAGGAGCTAGGTGTTGACGGAGTCCATAGCTCCGCACTGGCTGTATAGCTTGATATAATCTTTCCATTAGGAGTTTCAACTGCTGAGAATGAACTGGTATTAGGCCAGATATAGCCATAAGTTGACTTTGTGTTTCCGCCATAGCCAGCATATATGAAGACAACTTGATTGACATAGCCGTTACCGTTCCAGTCATACTGCGAGAAATCTATCTCTGGATGTTCTGAAACAAACTGCTGGGTAGCCTCATGCATCGCATCATGTCCATAGTTTTTAGTCGAACTCGTTGGCTCGTCATAAGGTTGTGCTTTCTGACTCACCTTATAGGGGCCATAGATATCAAACTCCAAGTTAAAAAGTCCGCCGGACTGAGTGCGAAAATAGTCGGTAACACATCCAGCACCTTTACCTTCGTTATAACCTGGTTTATTAAGAATACTATTATAGAAATCCAATGAATGTTCCTCCTGAAAATCGTTGTCTGAGAAAGAAAACAGAATCACCAACTGCTTATATATCTTATCAGCATCCCAATCTGTATTACAGGCAGGAAGGCGACGTGACGCACGATGGGAGTCTGTCGTATTGCCAGAGATATCAGGAGTACAATCACCTCGCAAGATAACCAACTCCCCCTCCTGCGCCATAGTGCGCAGGGGAAGGAGTAGTATCAGCATTCCATATAAGAGTATTCTCTTCATCTAAAATTATTTCGCGTTCGGGCACCAGGGCTTCAACGTCTTAAAGAAGTCGTTGCCCTTGTCATCCACAAGGATAAAGGCAGGGAAGTCTTCCACCTCAATCTTCCAGATAGCCTCCATACCTAGTTCTGGATACTCTACACACTCGATACTCTTGATAGAACTCTGAGAGAGTACTGCAGCAACACCTCCGATAGTACCGAGGTAGAAACCACCATGCTTCTTACAAGCCTCTGTCACCACGTCACTACGATTTCCCTTGGCTATCATCACGAGTGATGCACCATTATCTTGGAACTCATCCACATATGGATCCATACGATTGGCAGTAGTCGGTCCCATAGAGCCACAAGGATAACCCTCTGGTGTCTTAGCAGGTCCTGCATAAAGTACAGGATATTTCTTAAAGTACTCTGGCATACCCTCACCGGCATCCAGACGAGCCTTTAGTTTAGCGTGTGCGATATCTCGGGCAACGATGATAGTACCCTTCAGATTGACGCGAGTACTAACAGGATACTTAGAAAGTTCCTTACGAACAGCATCGATACCCTCATTCAAGTCAATCTCAATACCCTTGCCACCTTCTCCTGGACGACGCAGTTCTTCTGGAATCAACTCTGTGGGGTTCGCATCCATCTTCTCCAACCAGATACCATCGGCATTGATCTTTGCCTTGATATTTCTGTCTGCCGAACAAGAGACACCCATACCGATAGGACAAGAAGCACCATGGCGAGGTAGACGGATGACACGGATGTCATGAGCCAGATACTTACCACCGAACTGAGCACCCAATCCAATCTTCTGAGCCTCAACAATCAGTTTCTGCTCCAGATCTATATCACGGAAAGCACGACCTGTCTCATCACCTGTGGTAGGCAGGTTATCGTAGAACTTGATACTTGCAAGTTTCACGGTCAAGAGATTCTTCTCAGCAGAAGTACCACCAATCACGAAAGCGATGTGATACGGAGGACATGCTGCCGTACCCAATGATTTCATCTTCTCTACGAGGAACGGAATGAGTGTACCCTCGTTTTGGATAGTTGCCTTGGTCATCGGATAAAAATAGGTCTTGTTGGCACTACCGCCACCCTTTGCTACCATCACAAACTTATACTCGGCACCCTCTGTTGCCTCGATATCAATCTGGGCAGGGAGGTTGCAACGAG